>OGYG01000238.1_pt1 | contig 60939 bp, 50 predicted proteins | sample 1576481 | NCBI WGS metagenome assembly OGYG01 (sample SAMEA3541497, study PRJEB24748) | human gut metagenome | biome: human gut; feature: human-associated habitat; material: faeces | place: China | collected 2012 | reverse complement strand
AGGTGATTTGGAATGCATTTTGACTCGTAACTGTGAGGGTACTGAACAGTTACAAATATTTATAATAGACAGATTTAATGAAAATGTACAATATAATACAAAAAAGTTTCGTCGGCAAATCAGCCGTACTATGTGCAGGGATATTTGTGGCTTTAGGAATGTGGATGATATAAATGAGAATTATCTTTCGAGAAGGAAAAACAAAAGAAAACCTCTTCTACCGACTTATTCATCCGCCGGACAGAAGAGGTTTGATTTTTATATAAAATTATTTCGTTTTATTATGTCCCCATATATACGTGATATCCATCTCTGCCATTCTGTTTAGCTTCATACAGGGCTGTGTCGGCATTTTTGTAAAGATCCATATAGCAGTTTCCGGCTTCCGGGACGAATGCAATACCAACACTGATCGTGACATGATTTCTCTTCATTTCCTCAAAAGGAAGACTACGGACATTTTCAATCAGTTTTTTAACGCGTGCCGAGGCGATTTCTTTTGATTCGGTGTTTCTCATATAAATGACAAATTCATCACCGCCGATTCTTCCGATAATATCATCTTTCCGGAAATGGCGGAAAAATGTTTTGGCAAGTTCATGGAGAACCGTGTCGCCGACAGCATGACCATACCGGTCATTGACGTCTTTGAACTTATCTACGTCGAGAATGACAAAAGTACCTTTTTCATCAGGCATCTGTGTCAGAATTTTATTAATATGTGCTTCGGTAGCGCGTTTGTTGTAAGCACCGGTCAGTCCGTCAAGTTCGGCGGTTCTGATAAGTTCTTCATTTTGTTTGCGATTGGCTCGGATAATATAAAAAACAAGCAGGAGAACCAGAATCAGGAATACACCAAGAAGTATACTTTCATTAGTTTTGATAAAATCATAAGATTCCTGTGCATCTGCAACAGGAATTACATAGCAGATCATCCAGTCGTTCATTCCGAGTCGGGTATAGGAGAGATACTGCGCGGTAGCAGAGTCGGAAGCTGTACGCAGCTTTACGGTACCATTAGTTCCATTTTGAAAGTCCTGACGGACATTTTGCAAAGTAGCATTGGATAATAAGTTTTTGCGTTCATAAAACTTGAAGAAATTATCCCCATATGTAATTTTGTGGTAAGCCGGATCACCGTCATAAGCAATAATCTCCCCATTCTGGTTAACGATCAGGCTGTATCCGGAATTATCAAATACATCATTAAAAAGCATACGGCTTAGAGCGGTTACATTATAGGAACCCCCAAGTACAGCGATGACATTACCATTTTGATAAACGGGGATGCCAAGGATTACGCGGGTTTCTTTATCTACGCTGCTTTCAAGTGGATCACTTAAGGTTTCGTTTCCCTGTATAGCTTCCTGAAAATATCGTCGCTGTGCAACGTTTTTTTCGGCTCCGTTATCATAATGAGCGGTGCCGTCTGTTTCAATCAGTGCTGTTCGTTCAAAGTCTGTATTTTCTGCCATGGAAACGAGAAGTTCCATATTTTCATCGGACAGAAGCTCGGAAGATTTCCCCATCTTATCTGCGATACTGTTCAGAAATCCATAATGAATCTGAAGGATGGAAAGAACGTGATTGCTTTGGTGCGAAACAGTACTTGTCATAATGTTCTGTGAGTTGGTATCAATAGAGTTCTGTACTTTTACCAGAAAAATACTGAGGCTTACTGTCATTGCACAGATAAATATCAGAATTGCAGTAATGTAATTAAATGCATGATTCAGCTTTTTTTTCATATTCCTCCCTCCTTCGTTTCCTGTAGGATTTGGATACTTACAGTATAAATGATTTTCGGCTGTAATGCAAAAAGAATTACCAAATCTGTCTCTGCCAAATGAGGTAAAAGTTACTGTTCACTCCGTTCACAGCAATTTGGTCAAAATCCATTCCAAATCACCTTCGGTGATGGGATTTTGCCCCGTATGTCTCGGGATTTTGCCATATTCATGGCAAAACACCTCGCGGGATATTACCTGTGAACAGTAACAGGTGAAATTCAGTATCAAATATGTGAGAAATGATAAAAAACAACAAAAATCATGAGAAATATTAGCGGATTATACAAAGATATAGTATAATTAAATCATCGTAAGCAAAAACAAAAGGTGAAGTACAGGGGAAAAAGTAAAGACCGGCTATTATCCGGTAATGGTGACGGAGTTTGGTATGTCAGCAGCAAATGGTGGCGGCGGAATCAGTAAGTCTTCGACAGGCAAATACATACGATCAAAATACAGAGCAAGAAGGAGAAGCTGATGAGGCTTCTTCTTTTGAAAAGCAGAGAATGGATATTATGCAGGAAAATCGCATAAAAACTCTTGACGTGACGAAAAATGAGAGGTAAAATAAAAACACCTTTTAACAAGGTAAAGCATAAGAGTAAATTCTATGAAGGGAATCAGTAGAAGCAGAGGAACCTGTCTACAGAGAGCTGTGCATGGTGGGAAGCAGCGACAGAACTGTTTTGAATATCATCCCTGAGAAGGAAGACCGAACGTTTTATAGAACTGCCAGTAGGTTTTCACGGTAGCTCCCCGTTACAGGAGACGCGTATGCCGGTACGTTGCAGAATCGTACTTGTTTCAATGGAGAAACAGGGTGGTTGCGGAATGATATATCTATCCGTCCCTGATGGGGCGGTTTTTTTTATGCCCAAAAGATCTGAAACCAGGAGGTCTGAAACCGGAACAAAATACAAAAAAGGGGAAGAGAGTATGAAAGTTTACAAAAAACTCATGAATGCACTTGCAGCAGTCGAAAAAGTCGTACTGATCGTTTCTACGCTGCTGATCCTGGTGCTGACAGTGGGAAATGTATTTTCCCGTAAAGTGATCCACCGCTCATGGTCATTCACAGAAGAGCTGGTTGTAGCGGTATTTGTTCTCATCACACTTCTGGCAGCAGCACTTGCATGTCGGAAAGGCGAACTGGTCAGTCTGTCACTGTTTACTGACCGTCTCCCGGAAAAACTGAAAAAACCGTCTGTGATCCTGATCACGGTTCTGAGCATTGTTTTTTCAGCAATTCTTTTTAAATATGGTATGGATAAGGTCATTACCCAGCTTGCAAACGGTAAGAGAACCTTCGTACTGAACTGGCCGGAATGGATTTTCTGGTCCTTCGTACCGATCGGTGCAGGATGCATGATTCTTCATTTTATCGAGTTCTGTCTGGATTTCTGTACAGGATATAAAGAAAAGGAGGACAAATAAATGATCAGTGCTGTTTTATTTATTTCATTCTTTATCTTTCTGATCCTTGGTGTGCCGATTGCAATCTGCCTTGGACTTTCCTCTGTATGTGCGATCCTTTACTCGGGAACTTCACTTACGATCGTGGCAACCAACATGTATGCCGGAATCAGTAAATTCCTGCTTCTGGCAATTCCGTTTTTCGTATTATCCGGTAACATCATGGCAAAAGCCGGTATCTCCAAACGACTGATCAACTTCGTTGATACCTGCGTCGGCCATAAAAAAGGTGGTATCGCCATCGTATGTGTTATCGTTGCATGTTTCTTCGGAGCAATCTCCGGTTCCGGACCGGCAACTGTAGCTGCTCTCGGCGCAGTCCTGATTCCGGCAATGGTAGAGCAGGGAGGATTTTCCGCACCGTTCTCCACGGCGTTGATGGCGACATCGAGCTCGATCGCGATCGTTATACCTCCGAGTATCGCATTCGTTGTATATGCATCTATCACAGGTGTTTCTATCGCTGATATGTTTACGGCAGGTATCGTACCTGGTATTCTGATGGGTGTTGCGCTTGTAATTGTTGTTATGCTGGAAGCAAAGAAACACAACATTCAGCCTTCCAGAAAAAAAGCAACTGCAAAAGAACGCTGGGCTACATTTAAAGATGCATTCTGGGGATTTTTGATGCCGATCATCATCCTCGGTGGAATCTACGGTGGTATCTTTACGCCAACAGAAGCAGCAGCCGTATCTGTTGTATATGGTCTGTTTGTAGGTATGGTCATCTATCGTGAAGTCAAATTCCGTGATCTGATCGATATTTTTGTAGAATCAGCAAAAACAACAGGTGGTATCATGCTGATCGTTGCATGCGCATCCCTGTTCTCTTATGTATGTACAAAATTCGGTATTGCAGAAGCTGCATCCGGACTGCTTGCATCCATTGCACACAACCAGTTCGTATTTCTTCTGATTGTAAATATCATTTTCCTGATCGCAGGATGTTTTATCGATGCAAACTCAGCTATGTATATCTTCATCCCGATCATGCTTCCGGTATGCAAGGCACTGGGATATGACGTTGTTGCATTTGGTGTTATGGCAACCGTCAACCTTGCAATCGGTCAGGTAACACCGCCGGTTGGTGTCAACCTGTTCGTTGCGATCAGTATCAAGATCAAAAAAGGCATGGAGGTTACTCTCCAGCAGATTTCAAAGGCAGTCATGCCGATGATCGCTGCTTCTGTAGCAGTCCTTCTTGTAATTACTTATATTCCGGCCGTTTCCACAGCTCTGCCGAAAGCACTTGCAAAGAACGGCGCTTATACAGGGGATCAGTCCTCCTCTGACACAGGAAGCACATCTTCCAAAGATGCCGGAGACGACAATGATTCCTTCAATACTATCGCGGATTACAGTGATCTTGACTGGCCGGAAATGACATGGAATTTTGCATGCTCCACAACAGAGACAAGTACATGGGCTGACGGCGGACGTAAGTTCGGTGAACTTATGGAAAAAGCAACCGGCGGAAAGATCAAAGTCAATGTATATGCAGCAGACCAGCTTACCAACGGAAATCAGTCCGAAGGTATTCAGGCGCTGATGAACGGAGACCCGGTACAGATCTCCATGCATTCCAATCTGATCTATTCAGCATTTGACCCGAGATTCAATGTTGTATCTCTGCCGTTCATCTATGATTCTTATGATGATGCAGATGCGAAGTTTGACGGCGAGGCAGGAGAAAAACTCAAAGAGATTCTTTCAAGCTACGGTCTGCACTGCATGGGTATCGCGGAAAATGGTTTCCGTGAACTGACCAACAGCAAACATGAAGTAAAAACTGTCGATGATATGAAGAACCTGAAAATCCGTGTAGCAGGATCAAACCTTCTTATGGAATGCTATAAGAGATGGGGCGCAGATGCGACCAACATGAACTGGTCCGAAACCTACACCGCACTGCAGCAGAACACAGTAGAAGGTCAGGAAAACCCGTTACCGGCAATCGATGCGGCAAGCGTACAGGAAGTTCAGCCGTACTGCTCCATGTGGGATGCAATCTATGACTGTCTGTTCTTCTGTATCAATCAGGAAATCTATGACAGTCTGACCGCAGAGCAGCAGGCAGTTGTTGATGAATGTGGACAGAAAGCTGTAGAGTATGAGCGTTACATCAACCGTTCAGGTGACGAAGAGATCATGAGCCGCTGGGAAGAAAGCAATGGCGTAACCTTCACAAAGAAAGAAGATATGGATATTGATTCCTTCAAAGAAGCTGTTGATGGTGTAGACGATTGGTTTGTTCAGGAACTGGAGAGTCAGGGCTATGATGATGCACAGGATCTGGTAGATCTCTTTACAGAAGATTCCATGGATACTGTAGATGATCACAGTGACCTTGACTGGCCGGAAGCAACATGGAACTTTACATGCTCCACAACGGAGACAAGCACATGGGCAGAAGGCGGACGTAAGTTCGGTGAACTGATGGAAAAAGCAACCGGCGGAAAGATCAAAGTCAATGTATACGCAGCAGACCAGCTTACCAACGGAAACCAGTCCGAAGGTATTCAGGCGCTGATGAACGGAGACCCGGTACAGATCTCCATGCATTCCAATCTGATCTATTCAGCATTTGACCCGAGATTCAATGTTGTATCTCTGCCGTTCATCTATGATTCTTATGATGATGCAGATGCGAAGTTTGACGGCGAGGCAGGAGAAAAACTCAAAGAGATTCTTTCAAGCTACGGTCTGCACTGCATGGGTATCGCGGAAAATGGTTTCCGTGAACTGACCAACAGCAAACATGAAGTAAAAACTGTCGATGATATGAAGAACCTGAAAATCCGTGTAGCAGGATCAAACCTTCTTATGGAATGCTATAAGAGATGGGGCGCAGATGCGACCAACATGAACTGGTCCGAAACCTATACTGCATTGCAGCAGAATACAGTAGAAGGTCAGGAGAACCCGCTGCCGGCAATCGATGCGGCAAGTGTACAGGAAGTTCAGCCATACTGCTCCATGTGGGATGCAATCTATGATTGTCTGTTCTTCTGCATCAACCAGGATCTTTACGATACTCTGACACCGGAGCAGCAGGCAGTTGTTGACGAGTGTGGACAGAAAGCCGTAGAGTATGAGCGTTACATCAACCGTTCCGGTGACGAAGAGATCATGAACCGCTGGGAATCCAAGAATGGTGTAACATTCACAAAGAAAGACGATATGGACATCGATTCCTTCAAAGAAGCAGTAGACGGTGTAGATGAGTGGTTCGTAGAACAGCTTAAAGATGCCGGATACAAGGATGGACAGGAACTTGTAGACCTCTTCGAAAAATAAAAATAAAAAGTTTTAAGGCAGAGAAATCCCTGAATTCCAATGGAGTTCAGGGATTTTTCTGCTTGTTGATTAAATGTGCGGACAAGGGTATAATATACTTGTATTATTATGTGATTTTGGAAAATGAGGGGGAAATACACGATGAATCCGATCTTGCAAAAAGATATGGAGGATATTTTTTCACGCAATAACAGCTGGGAACGACTGGAGAACAGTACAGTACTTCTGACGGGTGCGTATGGGATGTTGGCATCTTATATTGTCCATTTTCTGCTGTATGTCAGAACTGTCAGAAATATAAATGTAAAACTGATCGCAGTAGTTCGAAACAAGGACAAATTTGTGCAGAGATTTATGCATGCAGAGGGATTTGACAGTATAGAGATCATTCAGAATGACCTGTCAGAACCGATAGAGATAGAGGAAGATATAGACTATATCATTCATGCTGCATCACTGGCAAGTCCGCAGTATTACAGCGTTTGTCCGGTGGATGTACTGAAGCCGAATACAATTGGTAATTATCATCTGCTTGAACTGGCAAAAACCAAAAAGGTAAAGGGTTATCTGCTGTTCAGCTCATGTGACGTTTATGGGACACCGAGAGTTGACGGACTGATTAATGAGAACGCATTTGGACATATGGATACGCTTGACATACATAATTGCTACAGCGAGAGCAAACGTATGGCAGAAACTATGTGCCGTGCATTCTGGGTACAGCATCAGGTTCCTGTCAGAATTGCACGGATCGCACATACATATGCGCCAACGATGGATATTCAGAACGATCCCCGGGTTTTTGCTTCTTTTGTGAAAAACATCGCTGCAGGTGAAGATATTGTATTAAAGAGTGATGGTTCCGGAAAGCGCACATTCTGCTATATTACCGATGCGGTTGCCGGTTATTTTAAGATTCTGTTTGACGGTGCAGAAGGTGAAGCTTATAACGTATGTAATACTTCACAGTTTGTAAGTATTCGTGAGCTTGCCGAGTGTCTGACGGAGATTTATCCGGAAAAAAATCTCCATGTGATCTGTAAACAGCGCAGTGAATCTGAAAATTATACAGAAAATAAGGCTGTCGTCGGGCATGAAAGGATTCCTGACAATCGCAAACTGCAGGAACTGGGCTGGGAGGCCAGAGTTGATATCCGGGAAGGATTCAAAAGGGTGATCCAGTATATTGAAAATGAAAAACAGTGAAACAAAGATTAAAAGAATTTATTTACGGGAGCGCTTATACGGGAATGAAAAATTTCGATTTTAACTTTTATAAAGGCAAAAAAGTTTTAGTAACAGGCCATACGGGATTTAAAGGAGCATGGCTTTGCAGGATTCTGCTGGGACTGGGGGCAGAGGTGACAGGATATGCATTGGAACCACCGACAGATCCGGAACTTTTCGGGCTGCTTGATCTCGAAAAAAATATGAACTCTGTAAAAGGCGATATCCGGGACTTATCCAGGCTATCCGGCGTCCTGAAGGAGACACAGCCGGAGATCGTGCTTCATCTTGCGGCACAGCCGATCGTTCGTGAATCTTATGCGAATCCGGTCTATACTTATGAAACAAATGTAATGGGTACAGTCAACATACTTGAGGCAGTAAGAAATGCAGGAAGTGTAGTTTCGTTTTTGAATGTTACTACAGATAAAGTATACAAAAACAATGAATGGGAATGGGGATACCGTGAGACAGATGAACTGGATGGTTATGATCCATATTCCAACAGTAAATCCTGTTCAGAGCTTGTTACACACAGTTACGAAAAAGCTTTCCTTAAAGAAGCCGGTATTGCAGTATCTACTGCGCGCGCCGGAAATGTAATCGGCGGCGGTGACTTTGCGGCAGACCGTATCATTCCGGATTGTGTCAGGGCTATGGCTGATGGCAGAGAAATTGCCGTGCGTAATCCGCATTCCACCAGACCGTATCAGCATGTACTGGAACCGTTGGGTGCATATCTGATGATTGCAGGTGTGCAGTATCAGGACAGCTCGAAAGCCGGTTCCTATAACGTAGGACCGGGAGATGAAGACTGCATTACCACCGGAGAGCTTGCAGATCTTTTCTGTGAGGCATGGGGAGGAAATGCTGCATGGAAAAATCTGTATCAGGGTGGTCCTCATGAAGCAAATTTCCTCAAGCTGGACTGCTCCAGAATCCGCAGTACTTTTGGCTGGAGAGCACGGTGGCACGTACAGGATGCTGTACGATATACGGTACAGTGGTATCAGGCATGGCTTGAAGGTGCAAATATGGCAGAATACACAGACCGCCAGATAAAAGAATATTTCGAATAAAAGAATATTTCAGATAAAAGAACAAAATGGAGAGAAAAGAGGGAATGAAAAAGAATCGGGAAATGTTCAGCGGACTGACGGCATGGCTGGTGTCGGCCTGCTTTTTTCTCGGGTGTTTTGCAAATAAGCAATTGCTGGAAAAAATCAGTAAACTGGGAAACAGTCATATTTTAATTCGGTTTATAATATTTATCAGGGAATGCCGTATACACACAATGTTACCAGTATTTACGGACACTATGCTTTGTTTTTTAAGATTCCGCTGAAATTATTTCATGGGGACTTCAGGGCATTTGTCATGATGCTTGCAATGGTCGGTACACTTGCACATGTATGCGCATTTCTGACATTACAGCTTCTGGTGGAAAGCAGAGTATTGCGGATAGCCGGAGCACTGGCTGTCGCATTTCCAATCCTCGGTATGCGTGGTGGATATTACTGGCAGGTGTGGCCGCACAGAGTAGTTTTTCCGATGATCCTTCTGTTGTATGGTGCAGTGATCCTTAAGAAAAATTACCGGGGATTTATAAGCACGGCGGGTGAAGATCGGAAAGCTTCTTATAAATACAGCAGTACATATTATCGGAATTGCGTGTAGTATTTTGGGCGCGTATGGTGCTGTGAATCTGTATAATGTTTTGAAACACAGTCCGGCAAATTCCATGGAGGATTTTCTGGTACCGCTTCTTTCGAGTAATTATATGGAAGGTATCCTTCATCTTGATATGCCGCTTTATCCATGTGCGTATATGGCAGTGATTCTTTCGGCATATTTTGGACAGCATGGTCTTACATTTATCAGAAATAAAGAATGGAAAAACTTTGGAAAAATTTCATCGGCGCATGTGTTTCGGGCAGGCATCGGACTGATCTGTGCAGCCGCTGTGCTTGCCATGTCTACGGGTACGGTGCTGCAGTTTTCTCAGAACAGTCAGATAAAAGCAAACTTTCATAATATGGAAGATTTTGAGGAACTGGCAGCTCAGGTGGCTGAGATGGTGCCGGAAAACACACCGGCGTTCGGAATCAATATACCGGAAATTTACAGTCTGCTTCATCGAAGAACGGAATGTTTTACAATGGATTTCAGTGATATGCTTGTCCGTCCGGACAGCCTGAAAGAGCTTCAGGATCAGCTGGAACATGCGGAAATCCGGGGGCATTTACCGAAAAATCCTCGATGAGAATCTGGAAACGTAACGATCCGGAGACTTACCGGTGGTTTAGGGAACACTATAAACTAAAAGACACGATTTCTTTCCAGCAGGAAGAATTTCAATATTACATAGAAAAATAAAATACAGAAGGAGAATATTATGTTTGAAGAAATGACAGAACAGCAGGCCAGAGAACAGATTCTGGAAATGACAAGAAATTACTGCAACAAATATCATAATCAAAAGAAACCATATCAGGAGGGTGACCGCATTCCATATGCGTCCAGAGTATACGATGCAGAAGAAATGGTAAATCTGGTAGACAGTTCTCTTGAATTCTGGCTGACAGCCGGACGTTATACAAACGAATTTGAACATGCATTTGCGCAGTATCTCGGTGTGCGTTACTGTTCGCTGGTAAACTCCGGATCTTCTGCGAATCTGCTTGCTTTTATGACACTGACTTCCCCGCTCCTGAAAGAGCGTCAGATCCTTCCGGGCGATGAGGTGATCACGGTTGCGGCAGGTTTCCCGACAACAGTTTCTCCGATGATCCAGTATGGAGCAGTGCCGGTATTTGTCGATGTGGCGATTCCGCAGTACAACATTGCTCCATCTCTTCTGGAAGCTGCATGGTCTCCGAAGACAAAGGCTGTCATGCTTGCACATACCCTCGGTAATCCATTTGACCTGAAGACAGTAAAGGAATTCTGTGACCGCCATAAGCTGTGGCTGATTGAGGACAACTGCGATGCACTTGGTTCTGTCTATACGATCGACGGTGAGGATAAACTGACCGGAACGATCGGTGATATCGGAACTTCCAGTTTTTATCCGCCACATCATATGACAATGGGAGAAGGAGGGGCTGTCTATACGGACAATCCGCTTCTGAACAGAATTGCGCGTTCTTTCCGTGACTGGGGAAGAGACTGCATCTGTGCACCGGGTCAGGACAATCTCTGCGGTCATCGTTTTGACCGTCAGTACGGCGAGCTTCCGGTTGGCTACGATCACAAATATGTTTATTCTCATTTTGGATATAACCTCAAAGCAACTGATATGCAGGCTGCAGTCGGCTGTGCACAGCTTAAGAAGTTTCCGTCCTTCGTAGAACGGAGAATCCACAATTTCAATTATCTGAAAGATGCACTCAAAGGAACAGAAGACAAACTGATTCTTCCGGAGGCCTGTGAGAATTCCAGACCGAGCTGGTTTGGTTTCCTGATCACCTGCCGTGATGGTGTGGACCGTAATCAGATTGTTCAGCAGATTGAAGCCAGAGGTGTGCAGACGCGTATGCTGTTTGCAGGCAACCTGACAAAGCATCCGTGTTTTGACCAGATGCGTGCAACAGGTAAAGGCTACCGCATCGCCGGAACACTCGAAAATACAGACCGTATCATGAGAGATACTTTCTGGATCGGTGTATATCCGGGAATGACAGATGAAATGCTGGAAGCTATGGCAAACGCAATCAAAGATGCAGTGAATGGAGTAAAATAAAATGATTTTAGATGAAAAACTGCGGTGGGCAGGATTTTGGATTCTGGATGGGCTGCGTGGCGGTCAGACACGCAAATATTATGACAGAATCCGTTATGCATGGAAAGAAGGAAGCTCTGTTGCAGAGACAGAAGAAAGAATTCAGAATCTGATCAGACATGCAGTAAAAACAACAGATTTTTATAAAGATTATCCGGAAGATATCCCACTTGAGAAACTTCCGGTAGTAAATAAAGATACGTTCCGGCAGCATTATGACAGTTTTCTTTCTTCAACTTATAAAGATGCAGAGGATAATCGTATAATGTGTACCAGCGGTTCAACCGGTACACCACTGCGTATGATCCAGAATAAAGACAAGATCTGTCACAATACTGCAGGTGGGATTTTTCTTGGGGCAGCAGCAGGATACTATATCGGAATGAAAGAGGCATTTATCCGTGTTTGGGTAAACAATGTCCGCAAAAGTAAATTCCGCCTTCTGCAGGAAAATCTCATTATGATGGACAGCTCACGGATGGATGACAAAGCACTTGCCGGAATGCTTAATGTAATCGAAAAGAAAAAAGTCAAATGTCTGGTCGGATATTCTTCCGCACTTGGTGAGCTGAGCGAATATATCCGAAAAGACGGACGGGACTGCAGCAAATTCAGAGTAAAAGCAATCATTCCGATTTCCGAGACGATGCCGGAACCGGTGCGCCGCACATTGTCAGAACAGTTTGGGTGTCCGGTGCGTGCCTGGTATTCCAACGAAGAAAACGGTATTATGGGACTTCAGAACGAAGACAACGAAGGATATCATATTGATACGGAAACTTATTATTACGAAATATTAAAAATGGATTCTGATGAACCGGCAGAACCGGGTGAACTCGGAAGAATCGTGATCACAGACCTTTTTAATTATGCATTTCCGATCATCCGTTATGACAATGGTGATACAGCAGTGGCAGTCCGCAGGGAAAACAACGGTCGTTTTAAACTCTATCTGTCCGTGCTTTACGGACGGCGTAGCGACCTGATCTATGACTGTGACGGCAAGGCCGTTACACCATATATCATTACAAATAATCTCTGGGATATTCAGGGTGTAAAACAGTATCGTTTTATTCAGGAAGACATAAAAGATTATACGATCTGGCTGAATGGAGATCCAAAGAAGATGGATCAGGAAGAAATCCTTCGCAGAATCCGTCCATATCTGGGAGAGGAAGCACGCATTAAAATTGAGATGGTTGATGAGATTCCGGTGCTTGCTTCCGGTAAACGTAAATACATAGAAAACCGCTGTCAGAAATATCAGCAGCATAAAGGATTCTGTGGCTGACATGCAGGAGGTAAAGATTTGAAAGACAGGGAACAGAAAAAAGGAATTGCGGTAAACACCCTGTATACGATGGGCGGACTGCTCTGGATGAATGCAGTCCTGCAGATCGTGGTAACTCCGCTTCTCAATCGACTGATGGGAGCAGAGCAGCTTGGAAATCTTCTTTATATTACCGGTCTTGTGGCAATCATCTGCCCGTCGGTGGGACAGGCATTAAATACAAGCCGCCTTGTTGTTCGCAGAGACTGCGAGGTAACAAACGGAGATTATGACTGGTTACTTCTGCTTTTTGGTGTCATTGGAAGTTTTGTCGCTCTTGTGATGTCAAGAAACAGCATTACCAATATGGCTATGGCAGCCGGCGTTTTTATCATGTTTATGCTGACCGTTTTTCGGTATTATGGAGATGTGGAATATCGTCTGAACCTGAATTACAGGAGATATTTTATTTATTATCTGCTGATCGGAATCGGATATCTGGCAGGATTTGGTATATATTATGTAACAGGACAATGGGTATGGATCTATCTGACCGGCGAGGGTGCCGCGCTTGTTTTTGTGGGAATTACAGGAAAAGTTTTTCACAATTTCTGGAACAGGAGCAGATTTTTTTCTACTGCGCTCAGCCGTGGATTTTTCCTTATGTTGTCGTATCTGGTCACGAATACAACGTTGAATATTGACCGTCTTGTGATACGTCAGGTACTTGGAAATGAACAGGTAACATGGTACTATGTGACTTCACTGATCGGGAAGACGCTGGTTCTTCTGATCGCTCCGATCAATACGATCGTGATTTCCTATCTCACAAAAAGAAAAGAACGTCTGACACGTTTACAGTATGGCAAGGCAGCACTTGCAGGAGGAATCGTAAGTTTTGTATTCTTTCTTGCCTGCCAGGTGGGAACACCGCTTTTTGTGTGGCTCTTTTACAGAAATCTCTATGATTCGGTAAAAGGCATTGTAACTGTTGTAAATCTGGCGCAGATTCTTGGATTATATTCTGCGTTTCTGTTTATTCTTGTGCTGACATTCACGGATGAGAGATGGCAGCTTGGTATACAGCTTGCACATTTTGTAATACTTCTTGCAGTATCGATACCGGCAGCAAAAATATATGGACTGGAAGGATTTGCCTATGCGTCACTTGGTGCAAATATTCTGCGTGTGGCGGCTGTGATCATTCTGGGACTGGTGAAAGCACAAAACGGAAAGGAAAGTAAAGATGAATACAGGTGAAGTACTGAGAAGGATTGTTTTTAATCTGCTCGATGCCTCAAAGGGCGGCAAACTGCAGAAATTAAAAGAAGTGAATAAGCGGGAAATCGTGGAAGGCGTAACCGAAGAATATATGGAACGCCGCCTGAATACTCTGCTTGACTATGTAAAGAAAAATTCAGCGTTTTACCGCAAACATCCGGAATGGAAAGAACTCAAAGATTTCCCGGTTATGACAAAGGGTGACTTTATTGAACATTATGACGAGGTTCTTGTGGATCACTATCAGGAACAGGGCAAACTTTACCGCCTGAGTACAAGTGGTTCTACGGGTACACCGTTTACAGTATTGTGTGACGGTGACAAAATGAGCCGCATCAATATGAACTTTATTTCCTGTATGGAACTGAACGGCTTTCGTATGGGAATGAAGCGTGGCGAATTCCGTGCGTGGATAAAAGGAAAAAATACGATCAGCAAGTGGAAATCTTTCAAAAATAATCTGATCATGGTGGACATCTCCAATATGAGTGATGAGTCTCTGGAAAAAATCTGCCGCGATATTGAGAAAAAGAAGATTCAGGTGCTGGTTCCGTATTCCAGTGCGCTGACTGCACTGACGCAGTATCTGAAAAGAACAGGAAGAGATATCAGTCACTGGCAGGTCGAGATGATTTATACAATGGGAGAAGCACTTCCGCAGGAGACATATGATCTGTCAAAAGAGCTGTTTGGTTTTACTCCGGTACGTACTTATGGAAATAACGAGAATGGTTTTATTGCAGTTCAGCTTGGCGAAGATCCGGAATATTCTATTGATATGTTTAATTATTATCCGGAGATCCTTAAGATGGATTGTGATGAACCGGCAGAACCGGGAGAGCTTGGAAGAATCGTTGTGACCGATTATTACAATAAGACATTTCCAATGGTGCGTTATGATACCGGAGATACCGGAAAAATGCGAATCGACCGGGATGAAAAAGGACGCATCCATGGAAAATATGTGGAAATCTATGGAAGACGCGGATCTCTGATGTATAACACAAAGGGAGAACCACTGTCCATTCATGTATTTATGAACACACTTTTGAAATTTGAGGGAATCGTATATCAGGCGAGATGTATCCAGTGGGGAGAAAAGGAGTACGAACTTCTTGTCAATGCGGACAGGACAAAACTGAATGTTGAAGAACTTCTTGCGGCATACCGCCACTATCTGGGAGAAGACGCGGAAATCCGTGTTACTTATGTAGAGGAGATACCGATTCAGGCATCCGGTAAATTTATGGTCTGCGAGAATAAGTGGGATGGAAGGAAATAAGCTTTATGAGACAGAAAGTATCTGATTATATAGCGGATTATATTGCAAACTGGGGAATTCGGGATGTGTTTACCGTGACGGGTGGCGGAGCCATGCATATGAATGATGCATTTGGACATCATCCGAAATTACACTGCACTTACCAGCACCATGAACAGGCATGTGCGATGGCAGCCGAAGCATACGCACGTATGGATAACCGTATGGCAGCAGTCTGCGTGACGACGGGGCCCGGGGCGACGAATGCCATAACAGGTGTGCTTGGCTGCTGGATGGATTCGATTCCCATGATTGTTTTTTCCGGACAGGCACGGTATGCGACGACAGTTGCAGCTTCCGGATTAAAGCTTAGAAGTATGGGAGTGCAGGAATGCAATATCGTTCCGGTGGTAGCTTCGCTTACGAAATATGCACAGATGGTCATTGATCCAAAAGAAATCCGTTATCATCTGGAAAAGGCACTCTATATGGCGGTGAACGGAAGACCGGGACCGGTATGGCTGGACATTCCGCTGGATGTACAGGGAGCAACGATTGAGACGGAGGAACTGAGCGGTTATGATCCGAAAGAAAATCCAGAAGAAACACCTGCGGAGATCACACAGAATACGGTAAAAGAAATTCTGGACAGAATTGCACAGAGTCGTCGTCCGGTACTGTTTCCGGGAAATGGTGTGCGGCTTGCGGGTGCAATAGAAGATTTTCACAGACTGGTAAATATTCTGGGCATTCCGGTGATCACAGGAATGAGCAGTGTTGACGCTCTGGAATCGGATCATATGTACTTTGTGGGAAGGAGCGGAGGTACCGGAACACGTCCGGGAAATTTTGCACTTCAGAACAGTGACGTGCTTCTTTCCATAGGAAACCGGCAGGGCTTTGCACAGACAGGCTTCCAGTACCAGGACTGGGCAAGAGAGAGCTTCACAATATTGAATGATATTGATGAAAATGAACTGAAAAAACCGAATCTTCACGTGAGTCTTCCTGTAGTCGGGGATGCGGGCGAGTTGATCCGCAAACTGATCTGTGAGGCAGAGCGTCGCGGGGCAGACGAAAAACATCCGCTCTTTCAGGGAGAGGATTGGGTTCATCAGTGTCAGATCTGGAAACAGAAATATCCGGTGGTGACGGCGAAACATTACGAAACAATAGAAGAAGGCTGTACTAATATTTATGCTTTTTATGAAGAACTGTCAAAGGCAATGCAGGAAGGCGAGACACTGATGGTCAGTGTTGGAACTTCAAGAGTTGCCGGAAGTCAGGCTTTTCGTGTAAAAAAAGGACAGCGTTTTATTACGAATCCAAATACGGCTTCTATGGGATTTTGTCTTCCGGCGGCAACCGGAATCTGCGTGGCACATCCGGGAGAATCGGTGGTCTGTGTCACAGGTGAAGGAAGTCTTCAGATGAATATTCAGGAATTACAGACGATCCGTCAGAATCGGCTTCCGGTGAAACTGTTTGTGATCAACAATCAGGGATATCATTCTATCCGTCAGACACAGCAGAGTTATTTTGCTCCGCCACTTGTAGGAGTAGGTGAGGAGAGCCGGGACTTAAGCTTCCCGGATCTTGAAAAACTGGCACCGGCATATGGCTTTACTTACAGAGCAATTCACCATGCAGAGGAACTTCAGGACGTGATACGGGAAGTGCTGGGGATGGATGGAGCGGCAGTATGTGAGGTCTATGTAACGAAATATCAGAAGACGGAGCCGAAGACCTCAGCGAAAAAGCTTGCTGATGGAAGTATGGTATCTGCACCGCTTGAAGATATGTATCCGTTTTTGGATCATAAAGAGTTGGAAGAAAACATGTATATTCCGCTTCCAAAGAAATACTGACAGCGGAGGAAATCAGAATACAGGAGAATGAAAATGAGGAAGAAAATTTCAATTGTAATACCGACTTACAATGAAGAGGCAAATGTAGTGCCCCTCTCAAAAGCGGTAACAGAAGTGATGGAGCGGGATTTAAGTGAATATGATTATGAAATCCTGTTTATTGACAATCACTCCAAAGACAACACACAGGCACTGCTTCGAGGACTGTGTGCAAATAACAAAAAAATCAAGGCAATCTTTAATGCGAAGAATTTTGGACAGGCGCGTTCACCGGTGTATGGAATGAAACAGGCATATGGAGACTGCGTGGTACGTCTGACAGCAGATTTTCAGGATCCGGTTGACATGATTCCGAAATTTGTCCGTGAATGGGAAAAGGGAACAAAGATTGTCATCGGAATCAAGAGTGCAAGCAAGGAACGCAGGACCATGTACTGGATTCGTTCCTGCTATTACCGGATGATCAACAAAATCACAGATATTGACCATATCAATCAGTTTACCGGTTTTGGCCTGTATGACAAAAAATTTGTTGATGTTGTGCGTGATCTGCATGACCCGCTTCCATATCTTCGAGGCATTATCGCGGAACTGGGATTTGACTATACCGCAATTGAATATACGCAGCCGAAGCGCCGTGCAGGAAAGAGCAAAAATAACTTCTACAGCCTGTATGATTATGCGATGATAGGAATTACTTCCTATTCTAAAGTAGTGATGAGACTTGCAACTTTTGCAGGATTTATTATCGGTGGTTTAAGTATGGTAGCTGCAATTGTTTATCTGATCATGAAGCTGATGTTCTGGAATCGTTTTTCAGCAGGCATTGCGCCATTGCTGATCGGAGTATTTTTCCTCGGAGCACTGCAGCTGTTCTTTATCGGATTCCTCGGAGAATATGTTCTGAGTATTAATACAAGGGTGCTTGACCGGCCGCTTGTTGTCGAGGAAGAACGTCTGAATTTCGATGAAGAGGAAACAGAAAAAGAGGAGGACACACAGTGACAGATACAAAGAGAAAACCGATTTGGAAAAATGAACTGGTGTGGCTTTTTCTGATCACGAGCGGACTTTTTGCACTCCTGTACAGTAAATTTATTCTGGGCGGTTTCGCGTATGTGTTTACTGATTGCGGAGCGGATACTTTGCAGATCAATTATGCACAGTATGAAATGTTTTCTTCATTATTCAGAAGTGGTGACAGCGGTTATATATTGCAGGCCGGACTTGGAATGGATGTGTCTTCTTATTATCCGGCATATCTGATTCCATATAATCTTCTGCTTCTTCTTGCGCCGCAGAGACTTCTGCCGTGGGCAGTGCTTGCATCTGCATATCTGAAACTTCTGACGATATCTCTTGTGGGATATCTGTTTTACCGTAAACTGATGGGTGAGGGAATCGGAACGATGGCAGCTGCACTTGCGTGGACATTTTCCGGCTATGTGATCCTCTGGGGTCAGCAGTACGGATTTTGTACATGTATGGCACTTTTCACTGTTTTTATGTACTTCCTTCAGTGTTATCTTAACGGAGAAAAACGGTGGAAAAATGCCGGATTTGTACTTACAGTGACAATGTTATTGTTTGCAAGTTATTATTTCCTCTATATGATTGCTTTTTTTGCTGTATTTTATGTGGTTATATACAGCATAATGCAGAAATGCTCCATCAAGTTTGCAGCAGGAAAAATGATCGGCCTTGGGGGAATAGGAATACTCGGTACACTGATCGGTGGAATCGCTCTTGTGCCGATTGCAGATACATTCCTTGAAAGTGCGCGTGCAGGTGCAGTGAGCGGAGGAAGTACTTCAGGTTTGTTCCATCCATATAAGGGAAAAACACTGGGAACAATTTTTGCCCGATTTTTTTCCAATCAGATGCTTGGTATCGATAAAGATTATTCCGGAAATCTCAATTATTATGAGGGTATCGTACTGGCGGTCAGCATTCTGACAGTTTTTGCAATCAGCTATTTTCTTGTAAAAAAAGCGACCAGGGTAAAGGCAATTTTTCTGACTGCGTTGATGGCATTTCTGGTTGTGATGCCGTTTACCAGCCGTGTGCTTGTATTTACCAAAAACTCACATCGCTGGTGCTTTATGATCTGTTTTGTAGAAGCTCTTGCTATTGGACTCTTTCTGCAGGATGTTTTTAGAGAGAGAAATAAAAAAACGGTTTTGTGCGGCGGTACGCTTGCGACCATTATCTATGCAGCAATGCTGGCATTTGTCTACAGCTTCAAAAATATAAAAGTAAATAATAAGATTGCTGCAGAGGTCTGTGCCTTTTTTGTGGTATATCTGCTTCTTATAGTGGGCGGAACGAGAATCAGAAAACTGTACAGGGTATTCCCGGCTGCTGTTTTACTGGTGCTTGTATGTGAGCTTTTTGCACTGAATTATCCATCACTCTGGCACCGTGAGTCACCGACCAGAAGTCAGCTGGCAACCGAGTACTATAATGATGGCACCAAAGATGCGGCAGCTTATCTGAAAGCTCAGGATGATTCTCTTTACCGCATCGAAAAGTCCTACAAGTCGACAGCGGAAAATGATGGAATGGCACAGGGCTATAATGGATTATCGGTTTATATGAGTACGAATCCGTCGTCACTGGTACGCTATCACAAGATGTACGGACCGGAAACACTGTCTGTTAATTTTGTGGATTTTAACAAGGATGATTACATCAGAAATTCGCTGCTTGGTACAAAATATCTGTTTGGCAGTGCCAGTTACAATGCTCCCCAGAAGGTATATACACCGGTGGGAGAAGCCGGGGGCAAAACCATATTCGAAAATAATTATGCACTTCCGTTTGGATATCTTTATGATAAAGAATGGAATGCAGACGGACTTGAAAAATTATCAGGACTTGATAAGACGCTCACTTCTCTTTCCGGATTTTATTATACCGATGCAAAAAAGAGCGGCTCTTATGAGGATGCATCTCTGCCGGAGGGAACAGATACTTCTCTGATGGAGAATGTGAGTGAAGCAGTCGACTGCACGATGGAAAACAATGACAACGGCATTACCGTTCGTGACCTTGGTGCAGATCCAAATGTGATCTTTCCGGGAGTGGAATCCGACTTTGCAGATGAAAACAAATTATATGGACTTTCTCTGACAATGGACGTATCTGAGGATACCGAGATGGCAGTTTATTATCAGACAGAAGGCGACAGGGGATTTTCGGCAGATAAAGTTTATACTTTCTCCATCACGAAGGAAAATAATACGTGGGAACATGTGCTTCCGTCAGGAATCACAGCGCTCCGCGTTGATGTGAGCACTCAGATCGATTATGCGACGATCAAAGATTTTGAAGTGAAATCGTATGACCTCAATGCAACCGGTTATACAGTGCTTAAAAATTCCGGCGTGACGGATGTAAGTTACAGTGACAGCACTTATCAGGCACAGGTGGCAAACGATACACAGGAAAATGAAATGCTGTGTGTACCGTTCTTCTATCAGAAGGGATGGACTGCCCGAATCGACGGAGAAGAGGTAGAAGTTTCCAATATCAACAGCGGACTTTGTGGAATCGAGATTCCATCCGGAACACATGAGGTTGTTCTGCAGTATGAGACACCATACAGAAGTCTGGGTCTGGGACTGACCATTGTCGGAGTTGTAATCTTTATACTTGTTTTTAGTCAGAATTTATATAAAAATTTCATAAAATTGTGTTAAAATTCGTAAGAGTGTGTTATAATGGATGCATGAACAACAAAACAAGTTGTTTATTAAATATCATCCAAAATAAACAGCAAAGGGGATGGGATTATGAAATTTATTATCAGCGGAAAAAACATCACAGTATCTCCGGGACTCAAAACAGCCGTTGAGGACAAACTCGGCAAACTGGAACGGTATTTCACACCGGACACAGAGGTTATCGTAACCTTAAGTGTTGAAAAAGAAAGACAGAAAATCGAAGTAACGATCCCGATGAAAGGAAACATCATCAGATCCGAGCAGGTAAGCAACGATATGTATGTATCTATCGATCTGGTAGAAGAAGTCATCGAGCGTCAGCTTCGTAAATACAAAAATAAAATCGTAGACAAACAGCAGGCTGCAGCAAACTTCCAGAAAGAATATCTGGACAAAGAATATGAAGAGGATGATGAAGTAAAGATTATCCGTACCAAGAAATTCGGGATCAAACCAATGTATCCGGAAGATGCATGTGTACAGATGGAACTTCTGGGACACAATTTCTTCGTATTCTTCAACGCAGAAACCGAACAGGTCAACGTAGTATATAAACGTAAAGGAAACACATACGGTTTAATTGAACCAGAGTTTTGATTCAAAATCTGAAGTGCACAGACGAAGATGGCATCATGTGTCATGCGTGCATGTAAACATGTTGACATCAGAGGATGTATAGGGCGGATGCCCTCAACCGAAACGAAACGTAGTGGAGTTGAGGTTGGAGCACTTCAGTATAAGATATGGCACAAATACAGTCCCACCCTTCAGCCGAGGGGTGGGACTTGTGGGTAACAGGCAACAGTTAAAAGGAAAGGAAATATGAATAACAAAAAGAATCTCAAGATGAAACCCGTAGGCAGCGAATATATGGAACAGTATAATGCCCTTCTTCGCTATGTTTTTCAGGTTACCGAGCAGGAGTTAAGTTCGATCGGCTGGCAGGAGCGCGAGATCATCCGTGCGAAATTTCCTACCATGGAAAAAGCAGATGTCATTGGATGGTTTGACAACGACACGCTTGTTTCACAGGTGGCGGTCTATCCGATGCATGCAAGGATCTTTGGTCAGACCTATGCGATGGGCGGCCTGACAGGAGTCGGTACTTATCCGGAGTATTCCAACATGGGACTGATGCATAAGCTTCTGGAACAGGCACTGAAAAACATGAAAGAGAAAGGCCAGGATATCTGTTATCTTTACCCATATTCAATTCCGTACTACAGACGTAAGGGCTGGGAACTGATCTCAGACAAGATCTCTTATGAAATTAAGGATTATCAGCTTCCGAAGAACCGTCAGGTTCCGGGAGATGTGCGTCGTGTAAAGACTGAGAGTGATGAGCTGAAAGAAACCTACGAACGTTATGCCATGCGTACACATGGGGCAATTCTTCGTGATGATCTGGCATGGAACGAATACTGGCTTTGGGATTCTGATGATATTATGGCTGCAATCTATTACAATGAAAAAAACGAACCGGATGGTTATGTGATCTACTGGATTGCAAATGAGGTATTCCACATCAAGGATATGATTTTTATTAATGAGGATGCCCGCACCGGCCTCTGGAATTTTGTTGCGGCACATTTTTCCATGATCAATCAGGTCGAGGGTGATACCTATACGGATGAGCCGCTGGCATTTCTTCTCGAAGATGCCGGAATAAAAGAAGTGATCTCTCCATATTATATGGGAAGAATTGTAGATTTCGTTTCCTTTATAGAAAAATATCCGTTCAAACCAAGCGTACTTGACCGTGAATGGAAATTCAAACTGATCGATCCGATCATGGAATGCAATCAGGGATATTTTTATCTGACGATCTCTCGTGAAGGCCACGGACAGGTCATGCGGATCATGGAAAAATGTGAGGATACAATTGACATCCAGACCATGACGACGATGCTGATGGGCTATAAGCGACCGGAATATCTGGCAAAGATCGGCCGTATTCAGGCAGCAGAATGGACAATCGATATGCTTGAGGATGCGATTGAGCAGCAGACACCATACATATCGGATTATTTCTGAGTGTAATTTTCAGTAAAGTCAGGGTTTCATTTGAGCAATTTTCAGAAATATTCGCCGAACACTTGACATAACATAAAATGCGTGTTATATTACAAATAGAACAAGAGGAGATGGAAAGGGATGCGGTGAGAAGAAACTGCATCTCTTTTTTGACAAGTAAACCGGAGGTGGCATTATGGCGAAGAGAGATTATTATGAAGTCCTTGGGATTGGAAGAAATGCCGATGCCAAGGAGATTAAGAAAGCATACAGAAAGCTTGCGAAGAAATATCATCCGGATATGAATCCCGGTGACAAACAGGCTGAACAGAAATTTAAAGAAATTACAGAAGCATACAATGTATTAAGTGATACAGAGAAGAAGAAATTATATGACCAGTATGGCTTTGCCGCATTTGAAGAGGGCGGCAATCCGTATGGAAACGGCGGTCAGGGCACAGCCGGAAATGGTTTTCATGGCGGCTTCGGCGGTTTTGATTTTGGTCAGAACGGCAATGGCGGATATCATGAATATCATTTTGAAAATGGCAATATGGGAGACATGGGCGATATTTTCGGTGATATCTTCGGAAATATGTTCCATGGACAGAACAGTGGCGCAGGCAGCCAGAGCAGCGGCTTTGGCGGTCGTGGATTCCATAGTCAGAGTGGCTTTGGCGGTGGCTTCGGAGGCAGAAGTGCACAGGCAAAGGGAAGTGACCTTCACTCGGAGGTAAGCATCAGCTTTGAGGATGCTGCTTTTGGCTGTGACAAGATGCTGAGATTGTCGGATGCGTCCGGTAACGGAGCTGTTCAGACGTTAAAGGTTCACATTCCGGCAGGAATTGAAGACGGTAAGAGTATCCGGCTGAAAGGTAAGGGAAATCCCGGATTTAACGGAGGATCGGCAGGCGATCTTTTCCTTAAAGTCAGCGTAGCATCAAAAGCCGGTTTTGAGCGAAAGGGCATGGATGTCTATACAACGACAGAGATTCCGTTTACAACTGCTGTATTTGGCGGTGAAGCGAAGGTGTCGACGTTATACGGAGATGTGATCTGTAAGATCCCGGAGGGCGCACAGACAGGAAGAAAAATCCGCCTGAGAGGTAAGGGAATCGTTTCCATGAAGGATCCGGCTGTACATGGTGATCAGTATGTGACGATCCGGATTCAGGTACCGCAGGATTTAAGTCTTCAGGCAAAAGAAAAATTAAGAGAATTTCAGCAGATATGTAAGAATGATCAGCAGAGAAGAAGAGGAAGCGTAGCATAAAACGCTTCTTCTTTTTTAGATTTCATAAAGGTCTTTTAGTTTTTATAAAGGAATCATAAAATTTTTGTAAAACAATCCATTTTCGGCATTTTGTGCATTGATTATTTGATAGAATAGGGTATATTATAAGCTACAGAAAAATCAGAAATCCTGAAGACGACAGAATCAGGCTGAGGCCGAAAGGACGGAAAGGTGATAGTTTGAATTATCTGAAGAAATCAAAGCATTTATGGATCATACCGGCATATGGGATTTTTTATATGGTTGCATTTATGCTGATGGAGCAGAGCAATGTAAAAATACATATCATTCATTCTCTTGCAGATGACAGAATTCCATTTTGTGAGTACTTTATTATTCCATATGTAATGTGGTATTTTTTCCTGATCGGTACAGTAATTTATTTTACAATATCGTGCCCGAGCAAAAAAGAATATTATCAGTATCTCGGAACTTTAGGAGCAGGTATGACACTGTTTTTGCTGATTTCCTTTGTTTATCCGAACGGACAGCATTTGAGACCGGATCTTACGACTGCCGGTGACAGTGTATTTCTGAATGTTGTCAGATTTCTGTACAAGATTGACACACCGACCAATATTTTTCCGAGTATGCATGTGTTCAATGCGACGGCAAGCTGTATTGCGCTTTACCAGAATGAACGCTGCCGGAAGAATCGGATTTTCACTGTAGCACAGATTGTTCTCAGCGTATCGATCGTTTTGTCAACTATGTTTTTGAAACAGCACAGTGTTGCCGATGTAATGACTGCATTGATTTTGAATATCCTTTGTTACCAGTTGTTCTACAAGGTAATTCCCGCCAGACAGGAACGACTGGCAGAAGTATTTACAAAGAAAGAGATTCTGACGCTGCCGAATCTCTTAAGTTCCGTACGTCTCATCCTGGCTATTCTGTTTTTGGGAATTTTTGAGAGATATGGTACCGTACAGTACCGGCCGCTGCTTGTACTGCTTGTGATCGCGGCAGCAGCTACGGATATTCTGGACGGCAGGATTGCGCGCTCGTTTAACAGTGTCAGCAAGTTCGGACGGATCCTTGACCCGGTGGCCGATAAAGCTATGCAGGGAGTGATGCTGGCATATCTGGTTCCGCGCTACCCGCTTGCAAAACTTGTACTGATTCTGTTTGCGGTCAAAGAATGCTACATGATGGTTACCGGATGGAAGGTGATCATGGAAACGAGAACGACTATCGAACCACAGTGGCATGGTAAGCTGAATACGGCAGTGACGTATGTAGTTGTTATGATCCTGATGGCGGGTCCGAGACTTCCGTATTCGACTTCCAATGTACTGATTGGTGCATGTGCCGTATGCATGGCGATGTCGCTTGGTATGTATGCATCTCAGTTCCGCGAGATTCTGGAACAGCAGAATGGCAGTTACCGGAAGATGCACGGAAGGTTCAGCCGCGAAAATTAAATGTAGCTGCATCAATTTCCTGAAGAAGCTGTGCGCGTTCTTTCCGGAACTCAAGTTTTTTACTGAAAACAAAATATTCTTCACATCCGAAAGTGCGGATAAAAGACATGGCATGGCTGTTGTGGCTGAGATCGGAGATCAGAAAGAGTAATTCCGGTCCATCATGAAAAGCAGTTTTTGCAAAGGCAAAGCCCTGTTTCAGTGCAAGCTGTGTCTTCTGTGCGAGATCTTTACGGGAGGTGGCAGAACGGCTCAATGCAGTTCGGAGGACATCAATGATTTCTTCGGGTGTATTGAGTCGCTTTTTTCTTGTTTCTATCAGACAGTTTTCGAGGATGCGGGCTGTTTTTTCGGATTCGTCTGTTTCACGACCGTCAAGAAGCTGATTCTGCTGGCGGATTTTTAATGCATTTCGATACTGTTCTGCAAAATCGGTCAGAGAGGAGCCGGCAAGCAGGGCAGCTTTTGCCTGAGAAAGTGTCTCCTGAAGCCGTATTACAAAATGGTCTTCTTTCTCGAACAGCAGGAAATACCTGTTCCATCCATCGAGAAGAAGACTGCATACACTGAGACGTTCATCTGACGGAGCAGAAGATGCCATGGCGCATACTGCATGAAAATTTTTTTCGCTTAAGTTTCCTTCCAGTAGTCCGGCAATCGGGTAATCCCTGCGGTATTTCGCATACAGCTGATAATAAGCGGCAAAATCTCTGGCAATATCGTTGTCCTGAATATACTGGCGGATCAGTTTTTCATCAGGGGTGAATCCCAGTTCTTCATATCCGAATAAAATAGAAGAAAGGTCTTCCCAGCCACGGGCGGTCACAAAGGAGACTCCGTCAGCGGTGTTTTCAATGTGATAAAAATGTTCTTTTTTCAGATTCAAGTAGGAAATGACAGAAGTATGCAGGCCTCTGGCATAGGCATATTCCTTCCAGATGTCAAGATCCGGCTCAATATCCATTCTTTTTACGCGGTCAAGAGTGACGATATCAAACTCCCTGGCAGAGCGGTTGTATTCGACCGGGTTGCCGGCAGCAGCAATGATCCATCCTTCCGGGACAGGATGCGTACCGAAGGTTTTGTTCTGGAGAAACTGCAGCATGGTCGGAACCAGCGTTTCAGACACGCAGTTGATTTCATCAATAAAAAGAATACCCTCTTTGCAGGAGGTTTCTTCAATCTTTTCATATACGGATGCAATGATCTCGCTCATTGTGTATTCCGTTATGGAGTATTCTTTTCCCTGAAAGTTCTTTTTTACAATTACGGGAAGCCCGACTGCACTCTGGCGTGTGTGGTGTGTGATCGTATAGGAAACAAGACCGATTCTGCATTCTTTTGCAACCTGTTCCATAATGGCGGTCTTTCCGATGCCGGGCGGCCCGATAAGCAACAGCGGACGCTGGCGCATAGCCGGCATGAGATAGCGTCCATGTGCATCCTTTCTGGTGTAAACCTGTATTGTGTGAAGCAATTCTTTTTTTGCATCTTTGATATTCATAAGGTTATGTATCCTTTCTCCGGAAGGTCTGTATGGGAAGGGCAGAGATCACTGCCTGAAATTCTCATCGTCCAGATAGAGTTTTGCAGCCCATATGGGAACCTGCTGGTGCAGGGCTTTTTCATGATAAAAAACAAATGCGGTCTGATAAGTGGCTGGTCTTTGCGGATAAATTCCGTCACCGTCGGTAAAGTACAGAAGACCTTTTAATCTTCGGAGCTTTCCCTCAGAGCGCAGCGTTTCCACATATTCAAAAACCGGTCTGAAATCTGTGCCGCCGCGTCCGTGAATCTGCAGATTGCCAAGGTATCGTTCCCAGTCTTTTTCACAGGTGATATGTGCACAGTCCTGAATAAAACTGTCACACTGGATGATGTAAAGGTTCATTTTGCGGAAAAAATTCTCATGGTCACTGAGGATTCCGTAAGTTTCTTCCATGAAGCGGCGTACCGTTTCAGTCGTGCAGGAGCCGGAGGTATCAATCGCGATCACAAGCTCTTCCATACGGTTCATTTCCTGATATTCCAGATGCTCGATCAGAGGCATGTTTCCGTAATGATTCAGTCCATAGACATAAGGAATATAATCAAAACCAGATGTGTCGGTGTGCAGTTCTTCTCGTTGAATAGCGAAACGTCTGAGAAAACGGCGGAAGTCATAGCGGTGTTTATGGTGCAGGGCAAGTTTTTCGCTAAGATTGCCGGGAGCCGTTCCACGTCCGGAATTTCCGTACAGCCCGAGACCGGCGGCACCTGATCCGGAATTCCAGATTTTTTTTATTTGTTCGAGAAGTTTTTGGCGGTCAGCAAGTCTCCAGAACCGGTGATCATCGACTGTCGGATGCTCTTTGGGGGCTGCATCGGTCATCAGATTTTGATAGATGACTGACGGGGATATGGTATCGCTGCCCCCTGTGATCAACCGATCAACGGAAATGTCGCAGGCCTGATTCCACAGAATGTGGTCAGAAGGTGTTTCCATCACAAGGTGCAGGAACAGGCAGTGATACAATATGTGCAGAAGCAATGATTCCAGTGCGTCCGGATCAGTCTGGAAAGTCCGGATCAGAAATTCAGGAGCAAAATAAATGATGTGTCCGTCTGTTCCGGCAGTATACGTGTCAGAGGATTCCTGAAAAGAAAAATCCCATATTAATTTTCGAAAAAAAGGATATTTTACAGAAAGCTGTTCCCGTGTCAGATTCCAGATTTTCAGGCAGAGAGGACAGGATTCTGCAGATACTGTACGATTCATAAAAAACCCCCTGAGAACGGTCTAAAGAGTAAATTCACGGTCATGAAAACCAAAGCGGTCTTTTTTCAGATTCATAAGAAAAGAGAGAACTTCTTCCCGCTGATTCTGAACAGCCACATCAATAAAAGAATTGAGGGCGGATTCCGTGACAGGAGCAAAGCTGCACAGTGCCTGTATCCGAGTCAGATCTCCGTCGCGGATCAGAGTGGAAAGTGCAGGACGAAACCGCAAAGACAGGTATTTCTGATATTTATTTTTCCATTCAGGGTCGTCGATTTGAATAAAGCGCAAAAGTGCGATCGACAGACGGCGCGCTTCCTGTCCGGTGGAAAGAAATTCCTCTTCATATGAAGTCATTTTGGATGCTCCTTTCAAATGCGGGGAATAGTTATAATGATGTCAGATACATATGATATGTAAACTGTAAGTTACTGTGAACAGTAACAACTGTAGCTTTATATTTCAGTGTATCATTTCGGCGGGAGTTGTCAATGGAAAAGAAATAAGGTATAATCACCATAGTTATAAGTTACAGAGTACGATAAAGTCACAGATGGAGGAAAACATGGAGAATGTATTTATTATGGATCATCCGCTGATCCAGCACAAAATTTCTATGCTTCGCAACAAAAATACAGGAACAAACGAGTTTCGTAAACTGATCGAAGAAATAGCAGTACTTATGGGATATGAAGCGCTGAGAGATCTTCCGCTTGAGGATGTTGAGGTCGAAACACCGATCGAGACATGTATGACACCGATGATCTCCGGTAAGAAACTGGCTGTTGTTCCGGTGCTTCGTGCAGGCCTTGGTATGGTAAATGGAATCACTACGCTTGTTCCGTCTGCAAAGATCGGTCATATCGGACTTTACAGAGATCCTGAGACACATAAACCACACGAATATTACTGTAAACTTCCGGATCCGATCGAACAGCGCCTGATCGTTGTCACAGATCCGATGCTTGCAACCGGCGGTTCCGCTGTTGATGCGGTCAGAATGATCAAAGCTCATGGCGGAAAGAACATCAAATGTATGTTTGTTATTGCAGCACCACAGGGTCTGGAGCGTCTTCACAAAGAACATCCGGATGTGCAGATCTATGTAGGACATCTGGACCGTGAACTGAACGACCATGCTTACATCTGCCCGGGACTTGGCGATGCAGGCGACCGTATTTTCGGAACTATTTAATTACGATATCGGGGAAGCAAAAAGAATGACAAAAGAGAAGCTGGCACTGGAAGTGATAGACCGACTGAAAAAAGAATATCCGGATGCAGGCTGTACACTGGATTATGATCAGGCATGGAAACTGCTCGTCAGTGTCCGTCTGGCAGCGCAGTGTACCGATGCAAGGGTAAATGTTGTTGTAGAAGATCTGTATGCAAAATACCCGGATGTTGCGTCACTTGCCGCAGCAGAACCGGAGGATATAGAGACAATCGTCCGTCCGTGCGGACTCGGCAAAAGCAAGGCGCGGGATATCAGTGCCTGTATGCGTATCCTGCACGAACAGTATGCAGACAATGTACCGACGACTTTCGAGGAACTTCTGAAGCTTCCGGGAGTCGGACGCAAGAGTGCAAACCTGATCATGGGTGATGTTTTCGGGAAACCGGCGATTGTGACGGACACACATTGTATCCGTCTGTGTAACCGCATCGGTCTGGTTGACGGAATCAAAGAACCCAAAAAGGTTGAGATGGCTCTCTGGAAGATCATACCGCCGGAGGAGGGCAGTGATTTCTGCCATCGTCTGGTTTATCACGGACGTGAAGTGTGTACAGCAAGGACAAAACCTTACTGCGACAGATGCTGCCTTGCGGATATCTGTGCAAAGAATATATAAGATGCAGGACAGCCTGTGGCTGTAATTTTCGGCTCTCCATGATCGGAGAGCCGATTTTTTACTTTATAGGAAATTACTCCGTAATGTTCCAATAAAGTAAAAAACGCTCCGCGAGGATGCGACCAGATGCATGTGGAATATGTCTGCTAAAGCAGACTGCATCTGGCGCGCAAAGCGTAACAAGTCCCTCAAAGATTGAGGGATTCAGGGAGTTTGAAGCGGACTTGTCCGCTTTGTTCTGTGAGGAAGATTCCAAAAGAAAAAATCATCCAAGTCTTCTGCGGAGCATTTCCGGATTCATTGCGTAGTTGATGGCAGTTTCTTTTGTGATGCGTCCATTTTTGTACAATTCAAAAAGGCTTTGATCCATGGAGCGCATCTGTCCGGGACTGGAAGAAATGACACCGTCGATCTGATGAATTTTATTATCACGGATCATATTCCGGATAGCGGGAGTAAGACGCATAATCTCAAAAACAGGAATATTTTTGCCGTTGACATCCGGAACCAGTTGTTGAGAAATGACAGCCTGAAGTACCATGGAAAGCTGCATGATGATTTGATGCTGCTGGGATGGTTCAAAAACATCTATGATACGGTTGAGCGAATTTGCGGCTCCGAGTGTGTGCAGACTGGAAAGGATGAGATGACCGGTTTCGGCAGCTGTCATGGCAGTCTGAATGGTTTCGTGATCACGCATTTCGCCAAGAAGAATGACATCCGGGCTCTGGCGAAGGGTAGCACGCAGGGAAGTAATATAATTTTCCGTATCAGTGCATATCTCACGCTGGCTTACGATACAACGATCGTGTCGATGCAGGTATTCCAGAGGATCTTCCAGCGTAATGATATGCCCTTCGCGAGAATGGTTGATTCGATCTATAAGGCAGGCCATGGTTGTGGATTTTCCGCTTCCGGCAGATCCGGTTACAAGAACCATGCCTTTTGTCAGATCAGCAATACTCATGACATCCTCGGGAATAGAAAGCTCGGCGGGATCCGGCAGCTGGAAAGCGATAACACGTATGACTGCTGCCAGAGAACCACGCTGTTTGTAAGCATTGATACGAAAACGTGACAGACCTGGAATAGAAAAGGAAAAGTCATCGTCACCGGTATTGTGCAGTCGTGAGATATCACGGTTATTCGCCATCTGATAAATTGCTTCGAGAATTTCACTGGTCTGTTCCGGCATCAGACGGTCACCATAGGTGGAAAGACGTCCATCGGTTTTTATAGAAAGTGGACGTCCTGCAATAATAAAAATATCTGAAGCGTGCAGATCTGCTGCCTTAGAGAGAAATTCCAGAGTTTGTTCTTTATTCATGAGTGCCTCCTTTATAAACAGACTGACTGGTGTCCGGAGTCCAGGAAGCCGTGGTGTCTGTTTTCCATTGTAATATTTGTATCAGAGAATCCCCGGATTTCTCCGGGTATAAAACCTTCAGGCAGACAGTGAGTTGCTGAGTGTCAGAGAGTGATTCGGCGAAAAGCAATGTCTGCTTTTCCTCGTCAAAAGTAAGCTCAGAATGATCCTTGCAGAATTGTCCGACAAGGGCAAGATAATTCTTCTGATCGGTGGCCTGCCGGTAGGCATCTGTGAGTTCTGTCTGAATCTCATTGATAACAGTGGAAGCCTGACTGCAGGCATTATAATAATCTTCTGTCTGTTGCATGGAATTACGGGCGGTGCTTAATTCTGAACGGGAATTTCCGAGTGTCAGCAAAGAAAGCACTGCAAGACAAAGCACGGAAAAGATCAGAAACAGAGAGGGAATTCCCGTGGCAGTAAAAAAGCTGTTGTGGTCTTTCATGAGCTGGCCTCCTTGTCTGAATTTTCAATAATAGGAAAAACCAGATCAATCGTGTAAATCTGTATATCATTTGTGGCGTGATAGAAAGTAAGGGTTCCCTGTCTGGAGTTTGCTGTTTCGTGTAATGTAAGTTCCATTTTATAGGAAGCCTGTGAATCGGAACAGAGTTGCCAGGAACTGTCATAGTACCATTCGATGAGATTGTCCTGAATCTGTCCATCAGGAAACAGTGAGACAAAGCTTTTTGCGGTTCCGTCACTGTCTTCCAGAATTTCACCGACGGAAGTTGTGAGCGTTTGTATATGACGCCATTCCTGAGCCTGTATATGATTTTTTTTTGCAGCAGCAAAGATACGGATACAGGCAGCACTGGAAAGTGCCAGAAAAAGCAGAACAAAGATCATTTCCATTAAAAAGAGACTTGTTTTTGAATGTGCGGATATTTTTTTCATGATGCCTCCTTGGAAACGGAATTCTGATGGAGATAAAAAGTTTCTTTGTTTCCTTCAGAATCTTTTAATTCAAAAGAATAAAAACCAGGTCTGCTTTCAGAGATCTGAAAGTCAGAAAGTTGAGCAATCGTTGTTCCGGCAGATGCATTGGCAGAAGAACTGTCTGAAGTAAAGAGTTCTTTCAGATTACCCTGATCAAGATAAATATAAGTGATGTAATCCTGATCATTCAGTGTATCACGAAAACAAAGGGCAGAAAGATTATCCAGTTTGCCGGTGAAAATTCCATTTACTGTGTCATGCTGTCTGAACTTGGTTGTAAGATAGGAAACAGCAGTACCGAGAGTATTTTCTGCATTTGTATTTTTTACAGTCTGCTGATAAATGCGTGCTGAAAAAAGCAGCATGAGCAGAAGAAAAAGAACAAAAATGCCAAAAAGCAGAAGAGAAGCCAGTTCAGCAACTGGATGTCTGGTGATAAGCCTTTTTTTCATTTGGCAGCCCTCTTTCCATGTCCGGCAGTATCGGACAGCAGAATTACACTTATATAAGGAAGTAGGTTGGAACCGTTTGGGGTATATTCGACAACAAAACGAGAGCGGTCATAAGTTATGTGGTAATCATTCAGAATCTGGTCCAGACTTTCTGGATATTGACCATTCATGGCATATGACCGGATTGCGCCATTTTCAAGTGCCTGTTCCAGTGCCTGTTGTTCTTTGTGAAGGGTTTCATCGGATGCAAAGCTGACACTGATGAAAAAAATGCTGCTGATCAGAATGAGAAAGCATAAAGGTAGTAACAGACTGAATCTACGTAAAAATTTTTTCCTGTGGCTGTCAAAGAGTTCCATTTATAGCTCACCTCACAATGCAATATCAGAGAGAATACCCAGAAGCGGCATCATTACAGAAAGCAGAACGAGACCGACAAGCAGGGACAGGATGATGACAATCGTTGGCTCAACGATGGAGATTGCTTCCGAAATCAGATCAACTGCTTTTTCACGATATTTTACGGAAAGCTGATTAAGTGCCTCATCTGCCGAACCAGATTGAAAACCAACAGAAATCAGTCTTCCCTCCATACCGGTAAAAAGTTTGGAATCTGTCAGTGCCTGATAAAACGGAGTGCCTTCTTCCAGTAAATGACCTGTTTCTTCCAGTCGCTTCAAAATCAGAGGATGTGAAACCATTTCAGCAGACAGCTCAAGACTTGTATCTGGAGTGAGACCGCTTTTCAGCCCGAGAGAAAGTCCCTGTGCAAGACGCCCGTAATCGGCAGCCAGTGGGATATCGCGAAAGACTGGTAAGTGGTAAGCTGCGTTTCTCAGATAAATGTGTCCTTTTTCGCTCAGACTGAGAAAAAGAATCAGACCAACCAAGAGAACTACCAATATCAGGAAAATACCGGAATAATTGCTGAGAATACTCCCGGCTTTCAGTAATCCAAGAGAAAGCGTATTCATTTCCATACCCATCTGCTGAAAGACCTGCTGAAATACAGGAAGTACCTTTACAAGAAGAACGACAATAACGATTCCCATCATTCCAAGCATGATCAGGGGATAGGTAACTGCACTTCGAATCTGTTCGGAAACTTCCTGTTCCTGTTCATAGTGCAGAGTCAGGCTGTTCAGAATTTCGTCCAGGCATCCTGTTTCTTCACCGGTCTTTATATAAGAAACAGAAGAATGGGGAAATCTTCCGGAAGTTTCCATTGCCTGTGTAAGACTTCCGGTTTCTTCCATGGAAGTGAGCAGCGCGGTGATGATTTCACGGTCTGTATCCGTCTGACTTTCATCTTGAAGAATCGCCAAGCCTTCTGTTACAGAAATGCCTGAATGAATCAGCATTCCAAGCTGTCCGAAAAAGTTACTGAGCTCCCGGGCTGTTAATGTGTATTTCATAAAAAATCTCCTTTGCCATTAACGTGTGAATTGTACAGTGTAATTGCTTTCGTCTCCAATGTAATCCTGAATAGCTTCTTTGTCATCGCTGTTAGAATCAAAGGTAGGATCCATAAGTGTCCAGGTATCTCCTTTAAAGGATACTGCCTGATTGACCCAGCCTTTGGAGCGTATATATACATCGATCCAGGCATGCTTGATATCTCCGGCATAACCAATCTGAAGTTTGCATGGAATATCACAGCTTCGGAGCATGGCCGTGGTGAGCGCGGCATAATCAAAACAGATGCCGGTGCCTGTTTTCAGGGTTTCATCGACATCGGGAAGATATCCGGTGGTCACAGTATCTGCTTTTTCATAATCATAAGTCAGATTTGACACAACATAATCGTAAATCTGCTGCAATGCATCTACATCAACGGTGTCCTCATCGATCAGGGAGAGCGCAAGCTGGCTGGCTTTGCTGTCCGGTGTAAAGTTTACATATTGATTTGGATAGAGAAAAGGCAGAAAATCATTTTCAAGCTGTACGGTAACTGTTTCGCTGTAAAGAGCTGCATACTGGTCACCCTGTACCTGTTGGTAACCGGTAATTGTGTAATCACCGCTGCCTTCTGTAAAAGTGACGGTTGCGGATTCTCCGGGTGCAATAAAATAAGAATAAAGTACACCAGAAGGAGAAATGATCTGCAAACTGCATGTCAGGTCAGAAGAATCGGACTGGGCAATAAAGTAGCCCTGGCTGATATTGGATACATCCAGTATCATAGGCGATGAGCCAAGAGTTTCTTTTCCGGTGGCTTCAGGAACAAGAACCTGGAGCGGGGAATAGACAGGGGGTTCATCTTTCTTTTGCGAAGAAGATCCGCAGCCTGAAATAAATATTAACAGAAAAGGCAGACACAATATCATGGCAAGGAGTCGTAAGCGAATGAATCGGTTCATGTGACTGCTCCTTGATAATATGAAATATTTACTTGTGTTTGTTTTGAATTAAGTATAGCAGAGTAGATGTTTACAGGCAATATTCCTTAAGAGGTTTTTGATTTTTTGAATTATTACAGAAATGTGAAATATACAGGAAAAAATGTTGACATTCACTGAAAAAAAAACTATACTTACAGCATAAAGGCAAACCTGCTGAAAGGCAGGGACGCAAAGCCACGGGTCTAAGGTCGTGAGACTAAGGCAGCCGGTTGCCGCATTAAATTCCGATTTAGTGACGTATTATGGACTACAGAAGAGAGAATCCGAATTAACATATGCGGCCGTTTAATTTAATTAAACGGTTTTTTTTTGTGTTAAAATATGAATAACTCTGATGTTCCGGCGACTGGATTGCTGTGAACAATATTGTATTTCATACGTCGATATCTGAAAGGTGTGATAATATGAAAAGAAAAATGAAAATCAAAGAATTCCTTACGAGGAAAAAAGTTGCAGCAGGATGTGTTGCAGCAGCCGCGGTGATTGCCGCAGGAAGTTTTTCGATGGTGATGCAGTCTTCTGACATACCAGAACTTTCCAGTTATACGGATCCGGTGATCGAAACAACAATTACCGGTGATGATACTCCGCTGGCATCAAAGCCAAAGGTAACAACGAAGACAAAAAGAAAAACGAAGACAACGAGAAAGAAAGTAAAACTGAAAAAAGCATCGAAGAAGTCATACACCAAAAAACTTCCAAAAAAGAAAAAACAACTACCAAAACCAGGAAGAGTGGTAAGAAGACTGTGAAGACACAGACAACTGTACAGACAGCAACGACTGAGAAGTACACAAAGAAATCCAAACAGAAAGTTGTCACACAGAAAATAGTAACAACAGTCAAGACTACAACAACAGTTGCAGCTTCACAGCAGAATGCGCAGACGCAGGAAGTTTCATTCCAGAGTTCCGGAACTCAGAACTCTGGTTCAGCAAAGACCTCCAGTCAGAAGGCATCCAAGCATACGATCAGCAATGTTGCTTCTATTGCACCGAAGATGGACAGCAGAGTACTGAATGCGTATGCAAGAATGGGATTTACGGTAACGGTTGATCCGAATGCCGCTTATGCAGGACATTTTGATGCAAGATCACGAAGCATCACGATCCAGGAAGCAGATGAGACAATTTATCATGAGCTTGGACATTTCCTTGCATTTATTGCAGGCAACGTAGATCAGAGCAGTGCATTCGCATCTGTATATAACAGTGAAAAAGCGAAATTCACAGGATATAACAAAGCATATGCAACACAGAATGCTGCGGAATATTTTGCTGAATCTGTGAAGGATTATATGCTGAATGGAGCTGCACTGAGCAGCCAGCGCCCGAATACATATAAGGCGATCCAGTCAGCATTGAATACAGTAACAACTGCCAGAGCAGATGTAATACTGAAAGCTTACTCTTCAATCTGGAGCTAATAAAAGAACAATTAAGAATTAGAAAGGCTGCCTGCCTGTGAGCAGGTGGCTTTTTTATGTTGCAGAAAATTACTTCATAATTTACACAGAATGGTCTGAACAGCCGACAAAACGGGTTAGTCATTGATTCTGTCACAAAAAAGTGATATAATTATAAACCAGATTTATATGTAAAGAAAAGCGAGGTACGCAAAAATGAAAAAAATAGAAGATTACGTAAGAAGTATCCCGGATTTTCCGGAACCGGGTATTATTTTCAGAGACATTACAAGTGTTCTGCAGGATGCAGATGGACTTCAGCTTGCAATTGATTCCATGCAGGACTGTCTCAAGGATACGGATGTAGATGTGATCGTAGGAACTGAATCCAGAGGCTTTATCTTTGGTGTGCCGATTGCATATAATCTTCATAAACCATTTGTACCGGTTCGCAAAAAAGGCAAACTTCCATGTGAGACTGTTTCCAGAAGCTATGATCTGGAATATGGAAGTGCAACTATAGAGATGCACAAAGACTCTATCAAACCAGGACAGAAAGTAGCAATCATTGATGACCTGATCGCTACCGGTGGTACGGTGGAAGCTGCAATTAAGCTGGTAGAAGAACTTGGCGGTGAAGTAGTCAAAGTTGTTTTCCTTATGGAGCTTGCAGGATTAAAAGGACGCGAAAGACTCGCTGGTTATGATGTGGCTTCTGTGATCAGATACGAAGGTAAATGATTCTGCGGCGGCAACAGCGTGAACAGTAATAAATAACGGCAGGCAGGTGGGAGATAATGGCAGATAAGAAAGAGAATGTACAGCTTGAAAAAACAATGGACAAGGCAGAACAGGAAAAGCTTGAATCCGTAAAAAAAGCAGATGCAGCGGTCAAAACCATGCAGGATTTTACCAGTCCGGAGGTTTTGTATGAGGAGCTGATAGCCAGTGTGAAGAAATATCACCCTTCTACGGATATTTCCATGATACAGAAAGCCTACGAAGTGGCCAGGGAAGCCCACAAAGATCAGAAGCGAAAATCAGGAGAGCCGTATATCATACATCCTCTTTGTGTGGCAATCATACTTGCAGATCTTGAGCTGGACAAAGAAACGATCGTTGCAGGTCTTCTTCATGATGCAGTTGAAGATACCTGGATGACAATAGAAGAAGTAGAGAAGGAGTTCAGTGCAGAAGTTGCACTTCTGGTGGATGGCGTTACCAAACTGGGACAGTTAAGCTATTCAGCTGATAAAGTAGAACTTCAGGCAGAAAACCTTCGAAAGATGTTTCTTGCCATGGCAAAGGATATCCGTGTTATTCTGATCAAGCTTGCAGACCGCCTGCATAATATGCGCACCCTGCAGTATATGAGACCGGAGAAACAGCAGGAAAAAGCCCGTGAAACGATGGATATTTATGCACCGATCGCTATGAGACTTGGTATCTCCAAAATCAAAGTAGAGCTGGATGACCTTTCGCTGAAATATCTGAAACCAGATGTATACTATGATCTGGTGGATAAAGTTGCTCTTCGTAAAAGTGAACGACAGGAGTTTGTAAACAATATCGTCAAACAGGTCAAGCAGCATATGGATGAGGCATCCATTAAAGCGCAGGTTGACGGAAGAATCAAACATTTCTTCAGTATCTATAAAAAGATGGTCAACCAGGACAAGACGATCGATCAGATTTATGATCTGTTTGCAGTACGTATCCTGGTAGATACTGTCAAAGACTGCTATGCGGCACTTGGCGTCATCCATGAGATGTATAAACCGATTCCGGGCAGGTTCAAGGACTATATTGCCATGCCGAAGCCAAATATGTATCAGTCTCTGCATACGACGCTGATCGGCCCGAACGGACAGCCATTTGAAATTCAGATCCGCACATTTGAGATGCACAAGACTGCGGAATATGGTATTGCTGCACACTGGAAATACAAAGAATCATCCGATGGTAAAGTACCTGTTGATAAGAGAGAAGAAGAGAAACTGAACTGGCTGCGTCAGATTCTGGAATGGCAGAAAGATATGTCTGACAACAGAGAATTTATGAGTCTTCTTAAGAATGACTTAGATCTTTTTGCAGACAGTGTTTATTGTTTCACACCGCAGGGAGATGTCAAGAACCTGCCAAATGGATCTACACCGATTGATTTTGCCTACAGTGTACACAGTGCTGTTGGTAACCGTATGGTTGGGGCGCGTGTCAATGGTAAACTGGTTCCAATTGAGTATCAGATCAAAAATGGGGACCGTATTGAGATCATTACTTCACAGAATTCACAGGGACCGAGCCGTGACTGGCTGAATCTTGTCAAGAGCACACAGGCAAAGAATAAGATCAATCAGTGGTTCAAGAAAGAACTGAAAGAAGATAACATCCTGAAAGGCAAAGACATGCTGACACAGTATGCCAAGTCCAAAGGATATAAACTTGGAATCTATACAAAACCGCAGTTCCTGGAATCCGTTATGCGTAAATATGGATTCCGTGACTGGGATTCTGTACTGGCTGCAATCGGCCATGGTGGTCTGAAAGAAGGACAGGTCTTCAATAAGCTGATGGAAGCTTATGATAAAGAAAATCAGAAGAATCTTACAGACGAGCAGGTATTGGAGGCTACTGGGGAAGCACAGGAGAAACTGCATGTTACCAAAAACAAAGGTGGTATCGTTGTAAAAGGTATCCATGATGTTGCAGTTCGTTTTTCAAAGTGCTGCAGTCCGATCCCGGGAGACGAAATCGTTGGATTTGTTACAAGGGGACGGGGAATTACCATTCATCGTACAGATTGTGTGAATGTGCTGAATATGTCGGAAATGGATCGATCCCGTCTGATCGAAGCTGAATGGCAGCCAACGGACAATAAAGGTTCTGAGAAATATATGGCTGAGATTCAGGTCTATGCAAATAACCGTACTGGTCTTCTGGTGGATCTTTCCAAAATCTTTACAGAGAGAAAGATTGATATGAGAAGCATTAACAGCCGTACAAGCAAGCAGGAAAAGGCGACGATTTCAATCAGCTTTGAGATTGGAAGCAAAGAAGAGCTTTCATCACTTGTTGCCAAGATACGTCAGGTAGAAAGTGTGATCGATGTAGAACGTACAACCGGTTGATTTAGATGAGGATAATAGTATGAAAAGACTGGATTTACAGAAATGTATTGTTGGAAGTGTGTTTACGAATTGTTACTTCCTGAAAAATAAAGAAACAGAAGAAATGCTGATCGTTGATCCGGGCGATAATGCCGACAGAATCGAACAGAAGGTTCTTGAAATGCAGGGCAGACCGGTTGCAATTCTTCTGACACATGGTCATTTTGACCATATTCTTGCAGCAGAAGAAATCAAAAAGAAATATAATATTCCAATTTATGCATGTGCCAAAGAAGAAAAGACGCTGCAGGATCCAAGAATCAATCTGACAGCATTTCACATGAGCAGCTATACATTGAAGGCGGATGTCTATCTTACGGATCTTCAGGTTGTGGAACTGGCAGGTTTTTCGGTTCAGATGATCGAGACTCCCGGACATACGTTAGGAAGCTGTTGCTATTATTTGAAAGATGAAGGAGTTTTGTTCAGCGGAGATACTGTTTTCTGTGGGTCGGTGGGAAGAACTGATTTTCCGGAGGGAAGCACCGCGGCAATTGTAAACAGTCTGCACAGACTGCTGGAAGCACTTCCGGATAATACGGAAGTTTATCCGGGACATGATACGTCAACAACGATTGGTTATGAAAAGAGGTATAATCCATTTGTATAAGATTGGTATTCTGTTTCAGGACAGAGAGTTTGAACACGATATATATGAACTGATCCGTGCGTTTTATCCGGGAAGTGAGATCTGTTCTTTCTATGAAGAAGAGGAAGCGGGCTGTGATCTTTATTTTCGAATTGAAAAGCAGGGTGATTCCTGTGTGATCCGGTATGAGGACCATGAGAATAAAGGCGTGACAAGTGCAGAGTTTATAGAAGGGCAGTCTTCGGATGCCCTTATTTCTTGTGTGGATGCTGATGACAGTGAGGCAAAAGAACGTGCACATGCGATTCGTAAGGAGCGTAAGGATATTGTTAAGATTGCACTGTACAAGTTATTAGTAAAGCTGACGGGGAAAACACTTCCGTGGGGAAACCTGACAGGTATCCGGCCGGCGAAACTTGCAATGGGACTGATTGAATTTGGTATGAAGAATACGGAAGCGGCACAGGAAATGAGAGAGCGCTATATGGTGAGTCCGCAGAAAACAGCACTTGCGATCACAATAGCGAACAGAGAAAGAGAGATTCTCAAAGATATTGATTATGAAAATGGTTACAGTCTGTATGTGGGAATCCCGTTCTGCCCGAGTATATGTCTTTACTGTTCTTTCAGTTCCTATCCATTGAAACAGTGGAAGAACCGTGTGAACCAGTATCTGGAAGCACTTTGCAAAGAGATAAAAGAAGTTGCTGCAATCATGAAAGCAAAAGGCAGAAAACTGGATACGGTTTATATTGGAGGAGGTACACCGACAACGCTGGAACCGGAGCAGCTGAAAGTCCTTCTGGATGCACTGATGGAGAATTTTTGCTGCGAGAATCTTGCAGAATTTACGATTGAAGCAGGAAGACCGGACAGTATTACCAGAGAAAAGCTGATGATGATCCGCAATTATCCGATTACAAGGATTTCTGTAAATCCACAGACGATGAATCAGGAAACGCTGGATATTATTGGAAGACGTCATACAGTAGAGGAAACAAAGCAGGCATTTATGCTTGCAAGAGAGTGTGGTTTTGACAACATCAATATGGATCTGATTGTTGGTCTGCCTGGAGAAGATAAGATAATGGTAGAAAACACATTGAATGAAGTGAAAGCACTTGCACCAGACAGCATAACCGTACATTCCCTTGCTGTTAAGAGGGCAGCACGACTGAATATTTTTAAAGATAAATATCAGGAAATGACTTTTGAGAACAACCAGGAGATCATGGACATGACCATGAAAACAGCCTACGAAATGGAAATGGGTCCTTATTATCTGTACAGACAGAAAAATATGAAGGGAAATTTTGAGAATGTTGGCTATGCAAAGGTTGACAAAGCCGGGATTTACAATATACTAATTATGGAGGAAAAACAGCCGATCATCGCTTTGGGGGCCGGCGGTTCTTCCAAGCTTGTCTTTGATCAGGGCAAACGTATTGAACGTGTGGAAAATGTCAAAGATGTTACAAATTACATTGACCGTATTGATGAAATGATAGAACGAAAACGCAAAGGAATCAATACCTGGTTATGACAGCAGGAGGTGGACGTATTGCAGACAGCAGAGAAAGAGCCGGGACAGGCGGAAATATTCAAGTCTGGTGACAGATTGCTGGATTTTGATCTTTCTGAGGAACTGAATCATGGAATTGCTGTCAGTAATCTTGCGTATGCTGTAGCTGCCGAACTGGGGCAGGACGAGGAGTTCTGTTATCAGATGGCGATTGCCGGAATGCTCCATGATATTGGGAAGCTGAAGCTTACCGGCTATATCAACGGACAGGAAAATGATCCCCTTCTGATAGAAGAACTGAAGTATGTCCGTATGCATTCTTCGCTGGGATATGAAGAACTGAAGGATCAGGGGTATTCAGAGCTGGTACTTCAGAGTGTTTTGTATCATCATGAAAATTATGATGGCAGCGGCTATCCGTCGAATCTCAGAGGGGACAGCATTCCGCTTGGGGCCAGAATTTTGCGTGTCTGCGATGTTTATGCGGCACTGAGCTCAGACAGACCTTACAGAAGAGCGTTTGATGTCAGTACAGTGATAGAGCTTATGATCGATGAGATCAAAAATTTTGATATGGAAGTTTTTCTTGCATTTCAGAGAGTTGTACACAATAACAAATAACAGGAGGACAGTATGGCGTTAAAGAAGAAACCGGTTACCGGTATGAAAGACATTTTACCAAAAGAGATGGAAATTCGTAATTATGTGATGAACATGATTCGTGAAACATATGGAAAATTTGGATTTTCTGCAATTGAGACACCATGTGTGGAACATATCGAAAATCTCAGCAGCAAACAGGGTGGAGAGAATGAGAAACTGATCTTCAAGATTCTGAAACGAGGAGAAAAACTGAAACTGGATACAGCAGAGTGTGAGGCTGATCTGGTTGATTCAGGCCTTCGTTATGATCTGACTGTACCGCTTTCCAGATATTATTCCAACAATGCAGGACAGCTTCCGACTCCGTTTAAGGCACTTCAGATGGGCAATGTCTGGAGAGCGGACCGTCCGCAGAGAGGCCGTTTCCGCCAGTTTATGCAGTGTGATATTGATATTCTTGGTGAGCCTACTTATCTTGCAGAAATTGAACTTGTCATGGCAACAACGACATTGCTTGGCAAACTGGATTTCCATAATTTCACGATCCGTATCAATGACCGAAAAATCCTGAAAGCTATGGCACAGTACAGTGGATTTCCGGAAGGTAGCTTTGATACAGTTTTCATCATTCTGGACAAGATGGACAAGATTGGTCTGGAAGGTGTAGCTGAAGAACTGGAAAAAGAAGGTTTCAGCAAAGACAGTATTGATATCTATCTTGGTATGTTCAAAGAAATTACAACTGATATTGAAGGCGTACGTTACTGCAAAGAAAAACTGAGTGATGTTCTGGATCCGAAAGTAGCAGAAGATCTTGAGACCATCATCACAGCAGTTGATTCTGTGAAAAATGCAGACTTTAAGATTTCCTTTGATCCGACTCTGGTTCGTGGAATGTCTTACTACACAGGTCCGATCTTTGAGATCGCAATGGATGAGTTTGGCGGTTCTGTTGGTGGCGGCGGACGTTATGATGAGATGATCGGTAAATTCACCGGACAGAATACATCTGCATGCGGATTTTCCATTGGATTTGAGAGAATCGTTATGCTGCTTCTGGAGAGAGGGTATGAAATCCCGACAAATGCAGCTAAGAAAGCGTATCTGATCGAGAAGAACATGCCGGCTGATAAACTTCTTCCGATTCTGAAACAGGCAGAAGAAGAACGTAAGAATGGTGTTCAGGTCAACATTTCTATCATGAAGAAAAATAAGAAATTCCAGAAGGAACAGATGACAGCGGAAGGATATACAGAATTTGTAGAATTCTTTAATAAATAAGTGCTTCAAAAAGGAGAAAAATCATGGCTGAAAGTATGAAAGGTCTGCACAGGACATGCCGATGTGCAGAAGTAACAAAGGATATGGTCGGCAGCAAAGTAACCCTGATGGGATGGGTGCAGAAGGCACGTAACAAAGGAGGTCTTGTCTTTGTTGATCTTCGTGACCGTTCCGGTATCATGCAGGTGATCTTTGAAAATGGCAGCATTGACCAGGAAGGTTTTGAAAAAGCAGGCAAACTGAGAAGTGAGTTTGTAATCGCAGTTACTGGTACAGTTGAGAATCGCGGTGGTGCTGTAAATGAAAATCTTGCTACAGGTGCACTGGAACTCCGTGCAGAATCTTTAAGAATTCTCGCAGAGTCTGAGGTTCCGCCTTTCCCGATCGAAGAGAACAGCAAGACAAAAGATGAAATTCGTCTGAAATACCGTTACCTTGACCTGAGAAGACCGGACCTTCAGAGAAATTTGATGATGAAGAGCAAAGTAATGATGCTTACCCGTAAATTCTTCACAGATGAAGGATTCCTGGAAGTTGAGACACCAATGCTTGGTAAGAGTACACCGGAAGGTGCGAGAGATTATCTTGTTCCGTCCAGAATTCACCCAGGTTCTTTCTACGGCCTTCCACAGTCTCCGCAGCTGTACAAACAGCTTCTGATGTGCTCCGGATATGACCGTTACATTCAGATCGCACGTTGTTTCCGTGATGAGGACCTTCGTGCAGATCGTCAGCCGGAATTTACACAGATCGATATGGAGCTTTCCTTTGTAGACGTAGACGATGTTATCGATGTAAATGAGCGATTCCTTGCTTATCTGTTTAAAGAAGTTCTGGATGTGGATGTCAAGCTTCCAATTCAGAGAATTACATGGCAGGAAGCTATGGACCGTTTCGGTTCTGACAAACCGGATATGCGTTTTGGTATGGAACTGCATGATGTAAGTGAAGTAGTGAAAGATTGCGGATTCGTAGTATTCAAGAATGCACTGGAGGCTGGTGGAAGTGTCCGTGGTATCAATGCAGAAGGCCAGGGAAGCATGCCTCGTAAGAAGATTGACAAGCTTGTTGATTTCGCCAAGACTTATGGTGCAAAAGGTCTTGCTTACATCGCTATTGCAGAAGATGGTACACGCAAATCTTCCTTTGCTAAATTCATGACAGAGGAAGAGATGGATGCTCTGGTTCGGGCGATGGAAGGTAAACCGGGAGATCTGCTTCTCTTTGCAGCAGACAAGAACAAAGTCGTATATGATGTTCTTGGTGCTCTTCGTGTAGAACTTGCAAAACAGATGGATCTTCTTGACAAAAACGAATATCGCTTCGTATGGGTAACAGAGTTCCCGCTTCTTGAGTGGAGTGAAGAAGAAAACCGCTATACAGCAATGCACCATCCATTTACGATGTTGATGGAAGAGGATATCCCACTGATCGAGAGTGGAGATCTTGGAAAAATCCGTGCAAAAGCTTATGATATCGTATTGAATGGTAATGAGATCGGTGGAGGTAGTGTTCGAATCCATCAGAATGATATTCAGGAAAAAATGTTTGAGATGCTTGGATTTACGAAAGATGCAGCTTACAAACAGTTTGGTTTCCTTCTGAATGCATTCAAATATGGAGTTCCGCCTCACGCTGGACTGGCATATGGACTTGACCGTCTGGTTATGCTGATGGCAAAAGTTGACAGTATTCGTGATGTCATTGCATTCCCGAAAGTAAAAGATGCCTCCTGTCTGATGACAGAATCACCGAGTGTGGTAAGCGAACAGCAGCTTGAGGAACTTGGGCTTGAAACAGCTAAAGAAGAAACAACAGAAGAATAAGAGCAGCAAATAGGCTGCAGATATAAAAGAAAACGGCTGTCCCGGATGTGGGACGGCCGTTTTGAAGTATAAAAATTAGTTTTGTTCAGAGGAATCAGCGGTATCGTTTGCTTCTTCGGATACCGGAGTACTGCTGAGCGTTCCGAAAATGGCATTTCCGATTGCAGCATTGCTGTCCTGGAGTTTCCAGGAAACACCATCATTGGTAAGATGGAAAACAGCAGCAGTCTGTACAGTCGCTGTATTTGATTTGATTTTTGACAGAAGCAGCTGCATGGATTTTTCATAACGTTTGACAGAACCATCAATTACAGCATCGGCAGAACTCAGATAAGTATCCAGTTCATTCTGATAGGCAGTAAGGATCGCATTGCTGTCAAAGGTAGTGATCTTAGTCTGAATGACAGCATTGTAGCTTTCTTCGTCACAGCTGGAAATATTGAAATCAAAAGTAGAGTGAAAAAGCTCCACCAGTGCGGCAGCAATAGAATTCTTGTCTGTATCGGAAGTATTGAACAGGCTTTCGATTCCAAGATAATTGCCCATTTGTTCTGTATTCATTGTTTTAAGGGTATTCAGATAGACGGTCAGGGTTTCCTCAGGTGAGAGGAGGTTGTTATCAGACAGATAAGTCATCAGACCGCCGACAAGATTGTTCTCCAGGGAGTGTGAACGTATGATCTCCCATTCGTCTTTGTCATCATTACTTCCCTTATTACAAAGTTCCACAGTACATTCTCGTTCTACGGTAGCATAATTGTTATTGCTGAGGAGTTGATCCAGCAGGAGATAACGTTCTTCCATGGAATCTGTGTTTTTTTCTGTAGCCTGTTCTTCGCTGTCAGCCGCTTTGAGAATTGCATTTTTCAGAGAAGCTTCGCCGTAATCTTTGGCAAGAGAGGCTGCATCTATTGTGGATAAGCGCAGGGAAGCTGTGGCTTCTTTTTTATCGTTGTCGACGTTTACACTCAGAATTTCGTAATCAAAATTCTGGAAGAAGAGAGAAAAGACTTCTTTTACTTCATTTGAGAGTTTGATCTCTTTGGTAGCGTCGGGAAAAAGTTCTTTGTAGGATACATATTTCTGGGTCGTATCAGAGTCCAGATTTTTCAATAGATCCAGTTCATTTGTGATAACTGCCTGTACATCTGTCTTATCCACGTGGGAACAGCCGGTCAAACATATGACAGCCAGGATAATCAGCAGAAATGGCATCAGACCTTTTGCGATCTTCATAGGTATCTTTCCTTTCAAAAATAATCCTTTATATTTTATCAGATAAGCATGGAAAAGTCAAAAAATGGTAATTTTATGCTGTTTTGGAAGACATTTATGAAAATATTGTGAAAACCGGGATGATTTTGTACAGCTCTTTCATTTTCAGGTGTAATCTGATATGATATATAAGTTAAAAAGTGATTTTTACAAAGTAAACACATGAATAGTGTATCATTAAGTCAGTAATGTCTGGACTGATAGGAGGAAACACAGATTTATGAAAAAACGTATTTTAATCCTTCTCGGGATATTGATAATTGGTGGCGGCGCTGCTGCAGGAGTATGTTGGAAAATGGGCGTATTTGGTCAGCAGGAGACAAGTGGAGATTCTGTATATGTAACCAAAATAAGCGACCTTACCGGACAGACATCAGGAGTTTCCAACCGCTATGCAGGAGTAGTTGAGCCTCAGGAGACTGTTTCTGTAGAACTGGAGAGTGGACGGACAGTAAAAGAAGTCCAGGTTAAGACCGGTGATCAGGTCAAGAAAGGGCAGCTTTTGTTTGAATATGATCTGAGCAGCATTCAGGAGAGTCTGGAAGAAGCACAGCTTGACCTTGACCGCCTGAAAAATGAGGCAAGCAGTCTGAACGAGCGGATTGCCACGCTTGAAAAAGAAAAGAAAAAAGCAAGTCAGGATAATCAGCTTTCTTATACGATTGAGATTGAGACAAACAAAATGAATCTCAAGAAAAATGAATACAGTCAGAAAAGCAAGCAGGCTGAGATTGACAAACTCCAAAGCGCGACCGGCAATACAGAAGTCCGGAGTTCAATTGATGGTGTTATCCAGAAAATCGATACATCGAAGCTGACAACAGAGGATAACAGCAGCGTGGATGATACAGATTCAGGAGATTCTTCTTCTGATGATGGCAGCAGCGGGGGCAGCAATGCATTTATTACAATTCTGAGTACAGGTGCTTACCGTATAAAAGGTACAGTCAATGAATTAAATGTAAACAGCATTGTTGAGGGCGAACCGGTAATCATTCGATCTCGTGTGGATGACAGTCAGACCTGGAAGGGGACCATGGGAACGATTGATAAGGACAGTGCATCTTCCGGCAATAATAACAATTCTTTTTACGGAATGACGGACAGCAGTGATTCTCAGACGAGTACCAGTACTTATCCGTTTTATGTAAATCTCGATTCATCAGACGGGCTGATGCTTGGCCAGCATGTTTATATTGAGATGGATGAAGGACAGGAAAGTCAAAAGACAGGAATCTGGTTAAGTGAGGTTTATATTGTTGATGCAGATACAGACAGTCCGTATGTGTGGGCAGCAGATAAGAAGGGCAAACTGGAGAAACGTAGTGTGATTCTGGGACAGCATGATGAAGAACTTGGAGAATATGAGATTGCAGATGGTCTTTCCAAGGATGACTGTATAGCATATCCGTCTGATATACTTGAGGAGGGAATGTCTACGACGACTAATATAGAAGATGCAATGGATACAGGCAACATAGATATGCAGCCGCTGGATGATAGCAGCTTCAGTGAAGATCCTCTTCCGGATACGGCTGATACAGAGGGTGTCAGTGAATATGAAATGAGCGATGACGGAACCGTTGTTGATGATCCGGAAGCAGTTGATGACAGCATTGTGGATGACAGTTCATCGGATGAATCAATGAATATGACAGACGGAAGTTCCGATTCAGGTGAGATACTGGATGATAATCTTATGCCGGTAGAGGAGGATACGGAGGAAGCACAATGATTTTGGAATTAAAGGGGATCTTTAAGAACTATCAGCAGGGAAAGATGAGTGTGCCGGTTCTGAAGGACGTTAATTTTTCCATGGAAGAGGGAGAATATGTGGCAATCATGGGACCATCCGGATCAGGAAAAACAACACTCATGAATATTATAGGATGCCTGGATAAGCCGACAGAAGGGAAATTTTTTCTGGATGGACAGGACATTCTCAACTGTTCAGAAAATGATATGTCAGATATCCGACTTAATAAGATCGGATTTGTATTTCAGAGTTTCCACCTTCTTCCAAGACAGTCTGCGCTTGCTAACGTAGAACTTCCATTGAATTATGCCAAAGTCCCGAAGAAAGAAAGACGGGAGCGGGCAATGAAGGCACTGGAAAGAGTAGGACTTGCTGATCGTGTAGACTTTCAGCCGAACCAGCTTTCCGGTGGACAGATGCAGCGAGTTGCGATTGCCAGGGCAATCGTAAATAACCCCAAACTCCTTCTGGCAGATGAACCAACAGGAGCACTTGACAGTAAATCAGGTGCTCAGGTCATGGAGCTTTTCCAGAAGCTGAATGATGAGGGGGTTACAGTCCTTATGATCACTCATGATCCGGACATTGCTGCACATGCAAAGCGGGTTGTGATGATTCGCGATGGAGAGCTGAAGGAAAAAGAGGTGAAGTAGTTCATGAAGAAAAAAATCATCATAGGTATCCTGATCGCAGCTCTGGTCGCAGGAGGATCTGCCGGCGGAGCAGTCTATTATAAAAAGTCTCATCAGAAAACGGTGTCTGTTGTAAGCGTTGACAGTCTGGCCGGTCAGTATTACATGGATGATACAAATCTTAATGGAAATATTGTTACCAGTGCGACGCAGAGTGTTAACATAGACAAAGATATGATCATTAAGGAGGTCTATGTATCAAAGGGGGATTCCGTTAAAAAAGGGGATCAGTTGATGTCTTTTGATATGACACTTGTTCAGATGGAACTGAATATAGCCAAGCTGAAACAAAAACAGCAGGAACAGGATCTGAATAAAGCGATTAACAGGCTGAGCAGCCTGAAAAACGGCGGTAAGATAGAAGAAAGTGATGGGGAGACACTGGATACTTCCGGCAGCACATCGGATGATACAGATACAAGCAGTGCGATGGATGACAGTAATGAAACTGCTTCGACGGGTGGAAGTGTGAAGGGCAATTATCTGGCTGCAATTATCCAGCCGGTTCTGGCGGCTGCTGTGGAGAAGACAGATATAGAATCTGCAAATACAGAAGAGACTGCTGTTGAGGATTCCGAAAGTGCAGCTGCACAAACACAGGGAACAGAGAGCGGCTCTGAGAACAGTTCAGATGGAAATGCAGATTCATCAGACAACAGTAGTACAGATGTGAAGGTTGAGTTTGAAGAGCCGGATACGACAGGAAATGATACCACAGTAACGATCAGTCCGGAGCCGACGAATATACCGGATGATAATGCCGATGGAGATTTCACAGACGAAATCGAGATCGTTGACACAGAACCGGATACTGGAACAGATGATCTGACGGATGGAAGTCCGATGTTTTATCAGGTTCTGGATGAAAATACAGAACCCTATACCGGAACAGGTACAGAGGATGATCCATATGTATTCCTCTGCAGTTCTGCAAAAGGCTATGTAGTTGCGAAGGGATCCTTTTTGAATAAAATGGCTGCTTTTCAGGCTGATGGTACGAAGGAACCTGGCAGAGAAGGATACTGGTATCAGCTGGAGTTTCATCAAAATGATACGATAACAAATCTGCTGGACCGTAAAGAATCCTGCACAGGCTATTATCTTGTAGATGGAGGCCTGCTGGAAAAAATGGTAACCGATAACTCTGAAGTTGAGTTTTCGCTGGACGGGGCATCTCATTATGAGAAGCCACCGGCTGATGGAGGCGGAGACGGAGGCGGCGGTGGAGATGATGGTGGTTCGGCATCTATCTCACGTGATGAGGCAATCAAGATTCAGCAGACTAAGATTGACAGCCTGAAACTGGACATCAGAGAAAGTAAACTGAATATTGAGAAACTCGAGAAAAAAGTAAAAAAAGAGGTAATATACAGCAAGCTGGACGGAACGGTTGCAAAAGTAGGCGATCCGGTGACTGGCGCATCTGATGGAAATTCTTTTATGACGATCAAAAGCAAAGAAGGTTACTACGTAAAAGGTACAGTCAGTGAACTGATGCTGGATCAGGTTAAGGAAGGTACGATACTGAACTGTTCAAGTCAGAATGGTGATTTTGAAGCAGAGGTGATCGATGTATCTGAGTATCCGGTTTCAGGTGATAACTATTCCGGCAATGGAAATCCAAATGTATCTTATTATACATATATTGCAACGATTCCGGACAAAACCGTCAAAGTATCGGACGAAGACTGGCTGACGATTTCTCTGACAAATAATACACAGAGCAAAGGAATTGTTCTGGACAGGGCATTTGTACGGTCAGAAAATGGAGCCAGTTATGTATACAAGGATGACAACGGAGTGCTGAAGAAACAGGTGCTTACCGTAGGTGGTAATGTAAATGGCGGCTACAGTGTACTGATAACCGGTGGAATCACCAGAGATGATAAGATTGCTTTTCCGTATGGTGACACGGTAAAAGAAGGTGCAAAGACCAAGGAAGTTTCTTCCAGTGAGATCTATGGATATTAGAAAGGTGGTATTTTATGCTTGAAAATATGAGGATATCCATTCAGGGAATCTGGTCTCATAAAATGCGATCTTTTCTGACTATGCTGGGTATCATTATTGGTATTGCATCGATCATTGCGATCGTGTCTACGATCAAGGGAACAAGTGAACAGATCAAAGAAGACCTGATCGGTGCGGGAAATAATACAGTTTCTGTGAGTCTGAATTATGGTGACAGTGATTATGATCCGGAGTATGGAATGACCGATGGTACGGAACCGCCGCTTCTCTCAGATCAGCAGAAAGAAGATGTTATGAATCTGGATCATGTGGAGAATGCGACATTCTTTTACAGCCGTACATATACCAGCAGCGTATATTATGAAAATACCAGTTTTCAGGGTGGAAGTATTTATGGAATTGATATGAATTATCTGGATACCTGTGGATATATGGTAAGATCCGGCCGTGGTTTTATACAGAAGGATTATGATGAGATGCGAAAGGTTGTACTGGTAGACAGCAATGCGGCAGATAATCTCTTTGCAGGAAAAGATCCTGTTGGAAAAACAATAGAGATTGGATCCGAACCGTTTACCGTTATTGGTGTGGTAGAACAGAATGATGATTATCAGCCAAATATCAAAACCATTGATGAGTACAATCAATATTATCAGATGATCATGGGAACAGTCATGATTCCGAATAAATGCTGGCCCATGGCATTTAAGTTTGATGAACCTGAGAATGCCGTGATCCGAGCAGATTCAACGGATAATATGAGTTCCGCCGGAAATGCAGCAGCGGATATTATGAATCAGGGAATCAACACCAATACATCCAAGTACAAATATAAAGCGGATGATGTAATGCAGCAGGTCAAGAACTTGCAGAAACTCAGTGAGAGCACCAATACACAGCTGATCTGGATTGCAAGTATTTCATTGTTGGTCGGAGGTATCGGTGTTATGAATATCATGTTGGTATCCGTCACTGAACGAACCAGTGAAATTGGTCTGAAAAAAGCAATCGGTGCACGAAAGAAAGTGATTCTGTTTCAGTTTTTGACAGAAGCCTCCATGCTGACAAGCATTGGAGGAGTGATCGGAGTTATTGTTGGAATTGCACTTTCCAAAGTGGTATCAGAACTGTCGGGGGCTCCGACAGCTATCAGTATACCGGCGATCATTGGTTCCGTTCTTTTTTCCACATTGATTGGCGTGATCTTTGGATTACTTCCGTCAGTCAAGGCTGCCGATTTAAATCCGATTGATGCACTTAGAAGTGAATGACAGAGGTTGGAGTTTGTTGATCAGAGACAGACTCCAATCTCTTTTTCTGTTATGAGGGGCATTTTTGATATTTTAATTGAGATGGAGAAAAAAATGTGTTAGACTATAATCAATATGCAATGATTCAGATATGAAGTAAAATACATGAGGAGATGCAGTATGAGAAAAATTGCAATTGTAACAGACAGTAACAGTGGTATTACGCAGGATGAAGGAAGAAAACTGGGAATCTCTGTTCTGCCTATGCCTTTTTATATTAACGATGTGATGTATCTGGAAGGAATCACTCTTTCACAGGAAGATTTTTATGAACGTCTGAAAAATGATGAATCCATATCTACTTCACAGCCGAGTCCGGCTGAAGTATGTGGTTTATGGGATAATCTGCTGGAAGAGTATGATGAGATTGTACATATTCCGATGTCCAGTGGACTGAGTGCGTCCTGTGATACAGCTACCATGCTTGCCAGAGATTACGATGGCAGAGTGCAGGTTGTTAATAACCAGAGAATCTCAGTTACGCAGCGTCAGTCAGTACTTGATGCAATAGCATTAAGAGATGCAGGAAAGAATGCGGCAGAGATTAAAGAAAAACTGGAAGAAGAGAAGATGGAGTCAAGTATCTATATTACTCTGGAAACTTTGAAATATCTGAAAAAAGGTGGAAGAATCACTCCGGCTGCAGCTACGATCGGAACAGTTCTGAATCTGAAACCTGTTCTTCAGATCCAGGGAGAGAAGCTTGATGCATATGCAAAAGTGCGAGGTAAGAAGCAGGCAAAGAGAGTTATGATGAAAGCAATGCAGGAAGACTGGGATACACGTTTTAAGAAATATGTAGAATCCGGTGAGATGTGTCTGCAGATGGCCTATGCAGGAAACAAAGAAGAGGCCGAGGAATTCAAAAAAGAAGTTCAGGCAGCATTTCCTGGAATAGATATCCATATGGATCCACTTTCTTTAAGCGTTGCATGCCATATCGGACATGGAGCACTTGCTGTTGCATGCGCAAAGAAAGTAACTGTATAAAATAAGGAGTCAGAAAAATGAAAAAACTTATGGAATTAATGGCAGAAGAACTTGCTTCTGCTTTTGAAAAAGCCGGATACAATCCGGAATACGGTAAAGTTACCGTTTCCAACAGACCGGATTTATGTGAATTTCAGTGCAATGGAGCCATGGCAGGAGCCAAAGCATATAAGAAAGCACCATTTATGATCGCAGATGATGTAGTTGAACATCTGAAAGACAGTCAGATCTTTGCAATGGCAGAAGTTGTGAAGCCGGGATTTATCAATCTGCAGGTTAAAGAAGAATTTCTTGCTGATTACCTGAAGAAAATGGCAGCAGATGAGAAATATTCTGTAAAAACAGCTGAGAAACCGAAGACAATCATTATCGACTACGGCGGACCGAATGTTGCAAAACCACTTCATGTAGGTCATCTTCGTTCTGCAATCATTGGGGAGAGTATCAAACGTATCGGACGTTTTGTCGGACACAAAGTGATCGGTGATGTACATCTTGGAGACTGGGGACTGCAGATGGGGCTGATCATTACAGAACTGAAACACCGCAAGCCGGAACTGGTTTATTTTGACGATACTTACGAAGGAGAATATCCGAAGGAAGCACCGTTTACCATCAGCGAACTGGAGGAAATCTATCCATGTGCAAGTGGTAAATCCAAAGAAGACGAAGAATACCGTAATGAAGCTCTTGAAGCAACACATCAGCTTCAGCAGGGTAAACCTGGATATATGGCTCTCTGGAATCACATCATGCAGGTTTCTGTTACAGACCTCAAGAGAAACTATGCAAACCTGAATGTTTCCTTTGATCTGTGGAAAAAGGAATCTGATGCACAGCCGTATATTCCGGATATGGTTCAGAAAATGAAAGACCAGGGATTTGCATATGAAGATCAGGGAGCACTGGTAGTAGATGTCAAAGAAGAATCTGATACCAAAGAAATTCCGCCATGTATGTTGTTGAAATCAGACGGAGCTTCTCTGTATACCACAACAGATCTTGCAACGATCGTAGAGCGTGTCAAACTCTTTGATCCGGATGAAATTCTTTATGTAGTAGACAAGCGTCAGGAACTTCATTTCATTCAGGTATTCCGCTGTGCAAGAAAGACCGGACTTGTAAAACCGGAGACGAAGCTTTCTTTCCTTGGATTTGGTACCATGAATGGAAAAGACGGAAAACCGTTCAAAACAAGAGAGGGCGGTGTTATGCGTCTGGAAAATCTCATCGCAGATATTGACGAAGAGATGTTCCATAAGATTGTCGAGAACAGAAGTGTCAAAGATCAGGATGCAAAAGAAACAGCGGAGATTGTAGGACTTTCTGCAATCAAATATGGTGACCTGTCCAATCAGGCAACCAAAGATTATGTGTTTGATATTGATCGTTTCACTTCCTTCGAAGGAAATACAGGTCCGTATATCCTGTATACGATCGTTCGTATCAAATCCATTCTCAATCGTTATAAAGAAGAAGGTGGAAACCTTGAAGCAGGAGAAATCCTTCCGGCTGTCAATGCAAGCCAGAAGAACCTTATGCTGGAGCTGACAAAATTCGGAAGTACCATTGAGAATGCTTTCGAAGAAAAAGCACCGCATAAGATCTGTGCATACATTTATGAAGTATCCAATGCATTCAACAGTTTTTACCATGAGACTAAGATTCTCAGCGAAGAAAACCAGGCACAGAAAGAATCCTTCCTGAAACTTCTCGGTCTTACAAAAGATATACTTGAAACAAGCATCGACCTTCTTGGGTTCTCAGCACCGGATCGTATGTGATTGAAATTAAAGTCTCACCTCCCGTTTTGGAAGGTGAGATTTTTTTAGAAAAAATTTATTATTTCTCATTCTTTTTTATGCTATACTTATTTCATCTCAAAATTCTATAAGTTGGAGTTCCCAACATTTTTCCATACAGATATTTATAAAAATCAGTGAAAGGAGCGATCAATATCGATCTAACAGGAATCATACTGAAAGGACGCTACTGCATCGTTGAACAGGTTGGCAGGGGCGGTGAAGGTTCCATGTATCTGGCACGTGATCTGGAACTTGGCATTTTTCGTGCGGTAAAAGAGCTGCCTGCCAGCAGCAGAAGAGAGGCCGGACTGCTCAGACTTCTTGAACATCCCTATCTGCCAAAGATGATTGATTACACAGAGAGGGGTAACTTTTGTTACATCATCATGGAATATATACATGGCAGATCTCTGGAAGAGTATATGCAGGAAGGATATGTTTTTTCCATAGAGGAGATACTGTGCATAGGCGATGTGACCTTGCAGGTACTGGAATATTTTCATTCCAGGAAACCGGCAGTTTTTTATGGGGATCTGAAGCCGGCAAATATAATGATGACAGATCAGAAACGCCTTTATCTGGTAGATTTTGGAAGTGCGGTTTTTTCATATAGTGCTTCTTATAAAGAAACAAAGGGAACAAGAGGATATGCTGCCCCTGAACAGTTGCATGGAAAAATAAGTGCAGCCAGCGATTTTTATGCACTTGGAAAAACAATGGAAGTGCTTTGCGGCAAAAAGAAATTCCGGTATTTTTTGAAATGTCCTGCTTTGGGAAAATTTATTTTCAGATGTTGCCGTATGGAGCCGGAGAAGCGCTGGCAAGGTACTGCAGAGGCAAGAAATGAATTATGTAAAATTCATCCGCTGAATTTGCGGCTGAAAGCAGTCCTTTTTCCGCTGGCGGTAGCTTTGGTGGTGTTTGTGGCTGTTCTGGGCTCAGGATTAGACAGAGAAAAACTGCCAGAGCTGTCGCAGATGCTGACACCGGTGACCGCACAGTATTTTACTATGGAATATCAATCTGGTTCGGCAATATGGAAAGAAAAAATGCATGTTCACATAGAAAAAGAGCTGCAGAATTTGCAAAAAGTTTATCAGAAGACACAGGATCAGATCCGAATTCTGGAACTGCTTGCGTGGAACGGACAGCTGGCAGACAAAGCAGATCATGCAGAAATCTACTATCGGCAATTGTTAACATATGAGCCGGAGTATAGTAAGGGCTATCTGGAATATGGATTATTTTTGTGCAGACAGGGCAGGTATCAGGAAAGCAGAGCAGTATATAGACAGTGGAAAAACAGGGCAGAAGAAAAAAGAATGCAGATAGCAGATGCATTTGCTGAAGAATGGCAGGAATGGAAGAAGGAGGCAGGAATTATTCTTGGAAGGACGAAACAATCTTTTTTGGAAGGTGCTTTTTAGTTTACTGATAATGGCAGTGTATGGAAGTTGTTCAGCTGCATATGCAGCTGAGTTTGGTGGGTTTGAGGTTTCAACAGGGACCGGTGAATATGAAGGAACCGGAGAAGAATGGGAGGATGAGCCGGTATGCAATACACCAGAACAGAATGACAGTAATACTTATGTAGATGAAGCACGAAATGACGGACAGGAATCAGAACAAAATACTTCAGGAACGGTATCCTCATATAATGAGGAGTATGAACAAGTGCCTGTACAGAATTGGAATGCACGGGAAAGTTCCACAACAACTGAAAAAAACCGTTCTTCTGTAACAGAATATACGGAAAGGTATAGAGGAGAGAACGAAAATAAAAGTAGTTCGATCATGGATGAAAGCAGAATCCTCGAGTCTGAGAGTACGGTAGTATCGATTCCCGCAGAAACGAGTCCGACATGGATACCGACCGTGACTCCAACTCCAACTCCGGTTCCTGCGCCAACAGCAACTTCAATACCGGTATTTACAGAAGTTCCGAAAGAAGAGGTGGAAACAGTAACAGAGTACAAAGAAGAGTACCGTCTGCCGCCTGCAGAATGTCTGCGAAAAATGAAACTCTTATGTTTGAGACAGGAATTGGGAAAGGGAGAATATGCAGAAATTCGAATCAAGAAGAATACAGTGGTAGAAATTGTAAGTGTACGTGTAAACGGACAGGAAAAAGACTGGGATACAGAGGGAGAAATAGTCAGAGTACATGACCTTGTCAATGACATAAATCTGCTGGAGATTGCAGCTATGATACCGGCGGATTTTACGTGGACGGGAGAGAAAAAGAATGTTATACTGACCTATAATATTTTTTAAACGAATTTTTATGATACAAAAGAAAAATTATCTGTAAGAAATCGGAGGAATTATGTATAAAGCAATCTTATTTGATCTGGATGGAACGCTGACAGAGTCAGGTGAGGGAATCACAAAATGCGTGCAGTATGCGCTTGAAAAGCTTGGCAGACCAGAGTCGGATCTTGAAAAACTGAAAGTGTTTATCGGACCACCGCTGATGGAGCAGTTTATGAAGTATGCAGATATGGATGAAGCAACTGCGCGCAAAGCAGTGGAATATTACAGAGAGCGTTATTCTACGACTGGAATATTTGAGAATCGTCCATACCCGGGGGTGGAAAAGATGCTTCAGGAATTAAGGAGAAAGAAATACCTTCTGGCAGTTGCATCTTCCAAACCGGAATATTATGTGAAACAGATTTTAGATTATTTTAATTTGACGGAATATTTTGACGAAATTGTGGGCAGTGAAATGAATGGAGCCAGAACAAATAAGACAGAGGTGATTGAAGAAACCTTGAAACGCCTTGGATTGGATCATCACCGTGAGCAGGTGATCATGGTAGGGGATAAGGAGCACGATGTTCTTGGCGCCAGAAAGGCAGGACTTGATTGTGTGGCTGTTTCTTATGGTTATGGGACAGAAGAAGAACTTGCGGCCTCCCAGCCATTGCAGATTGTGGCATCAGCTGAAGAGATACTGGATTTTTTCGCCTGAGCCCCCGACGCAGACAAAGCCATGTCAGACAGATCTGGAGAGTAGCATATCCCTGTGGGATTCATTTTTTGATTTCACAGATCGTTGGCTACGCAGGTCTGTGGCTGATCATGAAATCTGGCGGGGGAATGGATACTTATTATCAAAATGCAATTCTTTTTACAGGGCTGACTGGATTACTTGCTATGATTCCCTGTCTGTGGTTTTACAGTAGAGACCGTGCAGCGAGAAAAATTGGCGGACTTGTAACTTCGCAAAAACCATGGCAGTTGAAAATTCCGGAAATGTTACTGTTGCTTGGAATGGGAGCGGCATTTTCTCAGTTTGCCAATATGCTTGTGGGAATACTGCAGTCGGTTTTGAATTATCAGGAATATCAGGAATCTATGGACCAGCTGATGGAAGGAAAACAAATGTGGTTCCTGATCTTATCTATGGGAATCATAGCACCGCTTGCAGAGGAAATCGTTTTTCGCTGGCTGATCTATCTGAGACTTCGGGATTATATGCGAATGGGAGCAGCTGCTGTAATTTCTGGCCTGATTTTTGGAATCTATCATGGAAATCTGGTACAGGCTGTTTATGCGAGCCTTCTTGGAATAGTGTTTGCATATATTCTGGATATCAGTGGATGTCTGTGGAGCAGTGTGCTATTGCATATGGGGGCTAATATCTGGTCACTGATATCGCCGGATTTGTATACATGGATCATTGCCAGGAATCCGGCTGCAATCATGATATTATTCCTGATCTTACTGATGGTAATGATTTTGGGCTGTTTTTATTTTACAAAAAGAGTACAGGGAAGATCAAAACGAGTTATATAGCAGAGAAAAGTAAAAATTATGATACAAATGAAAAGCTTTCAGATGAAATAAAATCTGGGAGCTTTTTTATATAAAGAAATAATGGTAATTAGATTTCGGGGTTTAGAAAGATTTTATAATTAGAAAGAGATTGCGCTTAAGGGGAATATATGATATCATAAGTGTATTAAAACAATTAATACACTAAATACACATGCGAAAAAATGATTTACAGCAGAAAGGAGGGACAATGATAATACTAGATTATCAGGACAGACGTCCGATATATGAACAGATAACTGAAAAGTTCAGGACGCTGATCTATCAGGGAGCATTGCCGGCCGGTTGCAGACTTCCTTCTGTCCGGCAGCTGGCAATGGAATTATCTATCAACCCGAATACGATTCAGAGAGCTTATATGACACTGGAGCAGGAGGGACTGATCTATCCGGTAAAAGGCAAAGGGAATTTTGTTGCAGAGACGCGGCAGATTCAGGAAAAAAGCAAAGAAGATTTTCGAAAAGAATTTCTGGAACTTGTCAGACGTGGAATCAACACAGGTATGACAGAAGAAGAACTGATGACATTGGTTCAGAAAGGGTATGAGGAGGAACAGAGATGATAGAGATAAGGGGATGCAGCAAAGCATTTGGGACGCTTATGGCAGTCAGTAAGGTTTCGCTGGAAATCGGGGAAAGAGAGGTCTTTGGTCTGGTTGGAAGCAACGGTGCAGGGAAGAGTACACTTCTTCGTATGATTGCAGGAATTCTGAAACCTGATGAGGGTGAAATAAAGATTGATGATAGGGCAGTATTTGATAATGAAAAGGCAAAAGAACAGGTTTTCTACATATCTGATGATTGCTATTTTCCGACAAACTATACAGCGTTGGATATGGCTGCGTTCTACCAGCTGCATTATCCGAAATTTGAGAAGCAGAGATTTGCAAAACTGATGAATCAGTTCCAGCTTGATGAAAGAAGAAAAGTCGGCAGCTTTTCTAAGGGTATGAAAAAACAGTTGATGGTACTTCTTGGAATCAGTGCAGGGACAAAATATCTTCTCTGTGATGAAACATTTGACGGATTAGATCCGGTAGTACGTCAGGGGGTTAAGAGTTTGCTTGCAGCAGAAATCATGAGCAGAGATTTTACTCCGGTTCTTGCTTCACACAATTTGAGAGAACTGGAAGACATTTGTGATCATGTGGGACTTTTGCATAAAGGAGGCATGCTTTTGAGTAAAGACCTAGAAGATATGAAATTCCATATTCATAAAGTACAGTGTGTTTTGACAGACAGGAAACAGGAAGAGGAATTGAAAAAAGAACTGGACATATTAAAGGTTGATCATCAGGGATCACTTGTATTGTTTACAGCAAGAGGTACGCGGTCGGAAATTATGGCAAAGATACAGGAGAAGAATCCATTGTTCAGTGAAGTGCTTCCACTGACTCTGGAAGAAATATTTATCAGTGAAACGGAGGTGGC
>OGYG01000235.1_pt1 | contig 61517 bp, 85 predicted proteins | sample 1576481 | NCBI WGS metagenome assembly OGYG01 (sample SAMEA3541497, study PRJEB24748) | human gut metagenome | biome: human gut; feature: human-associated habitat; material: faeces | place: China | collected 2012 | reverse complement strand
CAGCTTGCGCTGACCAGAATCACGCACCAAGTCTCACGTGCGTTCGACTTGAAAGTCAGCATTTGTCACGAATCAATTACACAAACATGTTGACTCGTTTATACTCATTATATTCTATAGTACATATAATTTACTTTAACAAAAACAGGCACTCATAGACTATGCATATTTTTCATGTTTTTATGTGATATCGATATGCAATTTTTCAATTATTTATAGTATGATTCGAAATTTAAATTATCAGATTACAAAAGAATCCGACAGCATCCTTCAATTTTTAAAGGAACACGGCTACTCCTCTAACTTAATCGTACATTTGAAAAAAACACCGGAAAGTATTTTAAAAAACGGCATCTGGAGTTACGTAAACGAACCACTTCACATCGGTGACACCCTTCACATCCACATAGAAGAAAACGAAGGTTCCGACAATATCGTGCCAAACGAAATTCCTCTCTCCATTTTATATGAAGATGAGGATATTCTGGTCATTGACAAACCGGCAAATATGCCGATTCATCCTTCCATCAATCATTATGAGCAAACACTGGCGAATGGCGTGCTGTGGTATTATACCGCACAGCAGATTCCCTACACATTTCGCTGTATCACACGACTGGATCGGGACACCACCGGTGTCACACTTCTGGCTAAACACATGCTTTCCGCTTCTGTCCTTTCAAAAGCAATGCAGCAAAAACAGATTCAGAAAGAGTATCTGGCACTTTGCGACGGTGTTACTCCAGAAGAAGGAACGATTGATGCACCAATCTGCCGTGCCGCAGATTCTGTCATTGAGCGGTGCGTGGATTTTGAAAATGGTGATTCTGCCGTGACTCACTTTATCCGGGAATGGACCAACGGACAGATTTCTCTGGTTCGTGTCAGACCGGAAACCGGGCGCACCCATCAGATTCGGGTACACATGAAACACATCGGGCATCCGCTTCTTGGAGATTTTCTGTATCATCCGGAAGATCATTCCATAAACCGTCAGGCACTGCACTGTGCATCCCTGACCTTTACACACCCAATCATGGGTGAAAAATTAACCATAAACGCAAAACTGCCGGAAGATATGCAGCAACTTCTATCTCAGTCATAAAACTTCGATTGAGATAGAACTTACCCATACCTTCCGGCAACGTTTATATAACACCTTATTTTTTGCTTTTTCATTCACACTTTCTTGCTTTTCAGCTAAGAAATATCCCTTATATTTAATCAAACTTCTGGTCTTACTTTTTATTATGCAATACTTCTCTGCGAATATAATCAAAAGTCGCATCCTCGCCCTCATCTGCCAGCATATACAACAATTTTTCCAGCAATTCCCGTACTTCTGGATGCATAATATGACGATCTTTTCCATACAGATAATACTCCAACGCACTGCAATCCGTATATTTTTCCTTCTGATAATTTTTCGAAGCAGACATACGGTCAATAAACATTTCCACCACATACTTGTCCGGCATACGCATTCCTATCATCGCCGGCTCCGGCGGCACACCATAATCAATCCAGTATTCCATGTGGTGCTTATTTCGCCCTTTGTGATGAAGCCATGCGGAAGAATATCCCTTGTCCTTTCGCTCTGCATTATTCGGACTGACATCTCCCTGATAATATTTGCAGCCAACCAGAAACTCCGACGGCATATATTTTGACAGATCATGCAACAGGCCCTGCTTGTACAGACCTACCCGAAAACAGCCTTTCATGACCAGCATTTTATGATGATTGATTGTCTTTAAATGTTTCCAGAATTTCAAAAAAATATGCCTCCCGTTTTAATTTCCAAATCGAAGGATTTTCACTTACGCGAACTAAAATCACATGTAGAATTTCACATACATCCTTCTTCCATAGCCATACAAATATCATACTTAAAATGTGATAAACACAAATGCAGTACTCATCTGTATCAGATGCAAAATAAACAAATGCACCGGATAAAACGCGTAAAACACGTATTTTGCCGATGGACCTTTCTTCCCATTATACAAAAAGATTGGCAAAAAGGCAATCACACCCGGCAGTTCCACACTTCCGAAAAACAGCAGCGAAATGATGATAAATGCCACTGCCTGAGCGATCACATTCTCATGCAGCATCCAAATAAAATAAATCAATAAGATGCCACCAGCACCGTAATCTGTCTGCAATGCCTGTGCCACGCAGGCACAAACTGCTACTACAACAAACTGCCACACCATCGGAATCGGTTGCCCTTCGATCCAAACTTCCTGTAGCATCTTGCCTTTATGTCCCTTCACATAAGATGCTCCATTCTGAATCAGATCCAGCATCACCAAACCAATCGTCAGCGTCCAAAATACATTTTGGGAATGGATATCTACGATTTCATTTGAAAAAGCCAGATCGAATGGAATTTCCGAAATCAGTGCAAACAAAAACATCCGCAATTCATATTTTCGAATCTTGCTGGTATGAATACTTCCCTCAACAAGCAAAAACACAAACAATGGAAATGAAATCCTTCCAATATAACGAAATATCATGTTCATTGGAAACAGCACCGCTCCCACATGGTCAATGACCATTGTTATAATGGCAATCATTTTCAGTGCAAAACTGTTGATGCATTTATAATTTTTATTCATAAACACGTCCTCTTAACTTTCTGTAATTTCCACCAAATTATATTATCATAGATTTATCTATATGTAACCTGATTTTTTATTACACTATCAGATTCAGAAGCGTTTTTACAATTTCCTCATGCTATTTGCACATAACCCAATTATTTATGCACCCCATCTGCTGTTTATTCTACGATGACTTGCGTAGGACTCGTATTTGTTATAAGATAATAGAAGTTCTATCACCATTTTTATTATGGAAATTTTATTGATAGCACGGCAACTTATTTTTCGAAATAATCCGGAGGATTTTATATATATGGATATTGCAATTATCACTGGCGCTTCCAGTGGTCTTGGACGTGAATTTGCTTTGCAGATTTGTCAAAACTATGCTTCTGAAATTGATGAAATCTGGCTTCTTGCCAGACGAAAAGAATCTCTGCTCGCTCTGGCACAGGAAATTTCTGCCACAGGGATCTGTGTCGGTGCCGCTATGCCGATGGACATTACAGATGACGAACAGATGAAAGATTTTCAGGATAAACTGGACATCGAAGCTCCTACTGTCAAATATCTGGTCAATGCTGCCGGTCTTGCCAAAATTGGCGGACCATTTACGTTGCAGCCGGAAGAATTAACCCATATGATTGATCTGAATTGTAAAGCAGCCGTTCATATGACAGCAATTTGTATGCCACATTTTGACAAGGGTTCCAGAATTTTACAAATTTGTTCCACTGCCGGTTTTCAACCAATGCAGGGACTCAATGTATACGCTGCATCGAAAGCATTTCTACTCCGCTACAGTCAGGCGCTTCGCTGGGAATTGATAGGAAAACAGATTTATGTGACAGCCGTCTGCCCATACTGGATCAAAGATACCGAATTTATCGGTGTTGCAAAAGATACCGACAATCCAAAAGCAGCCCGTGCCGTACACCATTTTCCACTGGCTTCCAGGACAAAATCTGTGGTACGTCTTGCTTTGCTGGATAATAAACTCGGACTTTGGGTATCCACTCCGGGACCGGTCTGTTTTGTGCATCGATTGTTCTGTAAAATCATGCCGCCTGTCGTAGCTATGGGTTGGTGGGAACTACTTCGACGCGTTTAAGTTTCGTTTTGGGCGGCACGTAGTGCAAGGTGGCGCAAAAATTTACTAACTTCACTTCGTAAATTAAGACCTCCTGCAATTTTCTCTCAAGGAGCGATTGGTAGCGACTGAGATAGAATTGCAGGAGGTCCTATTATAACCTAACGTAGTAAATTTTTAAGTCACCTTAGAATTTTCGGAACCGTTCGTACCGCTCTTCGGCAAGTTTTTCCGGTTCTTTTCCAAGATTTTCCGCCAGAAAACCACGAATCCGATTTTTCATATCTTTACTGAGTTCCACCAAATTCGCTTCACTCGCCGGCATCGGCTCGTCAATAACATCATCTACGATTCCCATTTCCAACAGATCTTTTGCCGTTACTTTCATCAGATCTGCTGCTTCCGGTGCACGTTTTCCATCTTTCCAGAGAATAGACGCAAATCCTTCCGGTGAAAGAATCGTATAAGTCGCATTTTCCATCATCCAGACTTTGTTTCCGACAGCCAGTGCCAACGCACCGCCGCTGCCACCTTCACCGATGACGATACTGAGTACCGGCACTTTCAATGCCGCCATCTCATACAGGTTTCTGGCAATCGCCTCACCCTGTCCATGTTCCTCGGCTTCCAGTCCTGGAAATGCTCCCGGTGTATCAATAAAGTTGATGATCGGACGGTGAAATTTTTCTGCCTGTTTCATCAGACGTAAAGCCTTGCGGTATCCTTCCGGAGATGGCATGCCAAAGTTTCTTATAATATTTTCTTTGGTAGTACGTCCTTTCTGCTGCCCGATAACGGTAACCGGACATCCGTCAAGGTAAGCAATACCGCCTACCGTAGCTCCGTCATCATCCACATGACGGTCTCCATGAAATTCCTCAAAATCACTGAAAATCTCATGAATATAATCTAACGCAGTAAGTCGCTCGGAAGCTCTCGCTGCCATCACACGATCCCATGCGGTCATTTTTCCTTTTTTCTTTTTCTGCGCATGCATGATATACGCAGGCTCTACTGCTTCCACCATATCCACAGATGCCTTCTGTGTATGCATATGCAGCAGACGTGCTAAGGTATCTTTCGTGTCCTCACGGCGGATAATTCCGTCAATCAGACCATGCTCTACCAAAAATTCTGCGCGTTGAAAGCCTTCCGGCAGTTTCTGTCCGATGGTCTGCTCAATGACACGGGGACCGGCAAATCCTACCAGCGCACCCGGCTCTGCCAGAATAATATCACCTAACATGGCAAAACTTGCTGTCACACCACCGGTGGTCGGATCGGTAAGCACAGAAATATATAACAGTCCTGCATCGGAATGTTTCTTTAGCGCTGCGGATGTTTTTGCCATCTGCATCAGGGAGACCATTCCTTCCTGCATACGGGCACCGCCGGAACAGCAGAAAATGATAACCGGAAGTTTCATTTCTGTCGCTTTTTCCACCGCGCGGGTGATTTTTTCACCTACCACATATCCCATACTTCCCATGAGAAAACGGGCATCACAAACTGCGATCACTGTTTTCTCGCCTTTGATGGTGCATACACCAGTTGTCACAGCTTCATCAACATGAAGTTTTTCCTTTAATCCGTCTAATTTTTCCGGATATCCCGGATACTCCAGGGGATTTGCTGTCTGAAGACCGGTATCCCACTCTTCAAAGGACTGCTTGTCTGCAACCATACGCAATCTGCGCTTTGTGGAAAGACGGAAATATTTGCCGCATTTATAGCAGGAATAGTGATTGTGCACTACATCTTCTTTATAAAGTAATTCCCCACATGCGTCACATTTGATCCACATGCCCTCCGGGATATCCTGCTCTTTTCGCGGAACTGTAATATAGTTTGTTTTCTTAAACTTTAACACTATGCTTCACCTTTATTCTCAAAATACTGCTCGATAAAACCGGTTGTAATATTTCCGGACTGGAACACCGGATGTGTAATAATATCGTACTGATAATCCAGGTTTGTGGTAATTCCGTCAATGTTGACTTCCCCCAGTGCACTGCGCATTTTATCGATAGCTGTCTGTCTGTCTTTTCCGTATACAATGATTTTTGCGATCATAGAATCGTAGTTTGGCGGAATCGTGTAACCGGTGTAAATGGCGGAATCAATGCGGACACCGTTTCCTCCCGGCAAATGCAGATACTCGATTTTTCCCGGACAAGGCATAAAATTCTTTGCCGGATTCTCTGCATTGATACGACACTCAATGGCATGACCGGTGATGTAGATATCTTTCTGTCTCCACTGAAGCTTCTCTCCTGCTGCAATAAAAATCTGCTCTTTGATCAGATCCAGACCTGTGACAAGCTCTGTTACCGGATGCTCTACCTGAATTCGTGTATTCATTTCCATGAAATAGAATTTTTTGTTTTTATCTAATAAAAATTCGATGGTTCCGGCGCTCTCATATTTTGCTGCCTTTGCTGCTCGAACAGCTACCTCACCCATCTGGGCACGGAGTTTGTCGTCCAGTGCTGCGGACGGAGATTCCTCCACCATCTTCTGATGACGACGCTGAATGGAACAATCACGCTCACCCAGAGAAATGACATTCCCGAATTTGTCTGCCAGAATCTGGAACTCAATATGGCGCGGATCCTCGATATATTTTTCAATGTACATGGTGTCATCAGCAAAACCATTGACGGATTCTGTCTGTGCCACCTCAAAATTTTCTGTAAAATCCTCGGCACTGCGGGAAATACGCATGCCTTTTCCGCCGCCGCCGCTGGCTGCCTTGATCATAACCGGAAAACCGATCTGTTCTGCCAGTTTCAGACCATAATCAGCGGTATAAACTGCTTCTTTTGTGCCCGGAACAACCGGAACTTTTGCGTTGATCATAGTGTTTCTTGCTTCCTGCTTATTTCCCATCCGACGGATGACTTCCGCGGAAGGTCCGATGAAAGCAATGTGACACTGCTCACACATCTGTGCAAATTTTGCATTTTCAGACAAAAATCCAAATCCCGGATGGATGGCTTCTGCTTTGGATGCAATGGCTGCGCTCAAAATCCGTTCCATATTCAGATAACTGTCTGCCGGTGCTGCTTTTCCGATACAGATGGCTTCGTCTGCCAGCTGGGTATGCAGCGCGTCTTTATCTGCAGTTGAATAGACTGCCACAGAAGTGATACCAAGTTCTCTACAGGCGCGAATGATACGCACTGCGATCTCACCTCTGTTTGCAATTAATATTTTCTGAAACATGTTCTCTCTCCTAACCAATGGCAAAGGTCAACTCTGCGATAACCGCTACTTTTCCGTCTACGGTTGCTTTTGCGGAAGCCACACCGATCGGTCCTTTCTGCTTGATCATGGTTGTTTCCAGCATCAGAACGTCTCCCGGAACAACTTTACGTTTGAACTTTGCAGAATTGATGGCTCCAAAATAAGCGGTTTTTCCTTTGAATTCATCACATCCAAGGATTGCTACGGCACCAACCTGTGCCAGTGCTTCCACGATCAGCACACCTGGCATCACCGGTTCTGCCGGGAAATGTCCTGCAAAATACGGCTCATTGTAGCTGACACATTTTTTTCCTACCGCGCGTTTGCCCGGCTCTAATTCTTCAATCGTATCGATCAGCAGAAACGGCTGACGATGCGGAATGATTTCCATGATTTCTTTTGTTGTTAAAACTGACATCCCAGACCTCCTACTCAATGACAAACATTGGCTGATCAAATTCTACCAGATCGCCATTTTTTACCAAAATTGCTTTTACGGTTCCGTCATACTCGGACTCAATCTCGTTCATCAGCTTCATTGCTTCCACGATTCCAAGTACCTGACCTTTTTTCACGGTATCGCCCACCTGTACATACGGTGCTGCATCCGGAGCACTTGCAGAATAAAAGGTTCCAACCAGAGGACTTTTTACGGTATTTCCGCCGATTTCTTCTGCTGCATCTGAATCTTTTGCTGTCGGTGCTGCTGCCGGAATCTGTGCCGGTGCTGCAACGGCTGACGGTGCGATCATTTCTACCGGTGCAGACGCTACAATCTTTTTCTCAGGATGTTTTTTTATTTTTACGGAAACGCCATTTTCTTCATAACAGAAATCTGTCAGACCTGCCTCGGAAACAGCGTTCATTAATTCGATTAACTGGCTAACTTCCATCTTTTTTCCTTTCCATCTATACAGCAGATATGGGATATATTATTGATTTTGAACCAATAACGAATCCCATTCTGCTAACATATTCTTTCTTACTCTGTATATTTTTTGATCAGTAAACTTGCGTTGTGTCCACCGAATGCCAGAGAGTTTGTCAGGGCGTACTCAAAATCCATATCCACGCCATGTCCCTGTACATAATCCAGATCCAGTTCTTCGTCCGGATGCTCAAGACCTACAGTCTGATGTACATAACCATTGTTCATCTGAAGAACACATGCAATAAATTCAACTGCTCCGGCTGCTCCAAGCAGATGTCCGATCATGGATTTTGTGGAGTTTACTTTGATATCATATGCATGATCACCAAAGGCTGCTTTGATGGCTCTTGTCTCAAATAAATCATTGTGATGTGTGCTTGTTCCGTGTGCATTGATGTATGTGATCTCTTCCGGCGCTACATTTGCGTCTTTCAGGGCAAATAACATTGCATTTTTTGCACCTTCTCCGTCTTCTGCCGGGGATGTGATATGGTATGCATCACTGGTTGCGCCGTATCCAACTACTTCTGCAAGGATTTTTGCACCTCTTGCTTTTGCATGCTCTAACTCTTCCAGAACAACAACGCCTGCTCCGTCACCAATGACAAATCCATCGCGGTCTTTGTCAAACGGAATGGAACAACGCTCCGGGTTGTTGGATGTGGAAAGTGCGGTCAGTGCAGTAAATCCGCCGACACCGATCGGAGTAATGGCATTTTCAGTACCACCTGCCAGCATGACATCCGCCTCACCGTACTGGATGGAACGGTATGCTTCACCGATGGAATGTGTGCCTGTCGCACAGGCTGTTACCACGTTAATACTTTTTCCTTTTAAACCAAGCTGAATGGTTACGTTTCCGGTTGCCATGTTTGTGATCATCAACGGAACCAGAAGCGGGTTGATTCTGGAAGGTCCTTTTTCCAGAAGTTTTTTGTGCTCACGCTCGATGGACTGTAAGCTTCCAACACCGGAACCGATGGCACAACCCACGCGGTACGGATCTTCTTTTGACATATCCAGACCTGCATCTTCGAATGCTTCTTTTGCTGCTGCTACTGCATACTGCGCAAATGGCTCCATTCTTCTTGCTGCTTTTTTATCCATGCGGTCTGCTGCAACAAAACCTTTGACCTCTGCTGCAACTTTTACCTTAAAATCTGTGGTATCAAAATAGGTGATCTCGCCGAAACCTGTTTTTCCGGCTTTCAGACCTTCCCAGTATTCTTCTACGTTTAAACCGATGGGATTGACGGTTCCCATTCCAGTAACTACTACTCGTCTCATCTATGTGTCTCCTTTTAATGGTTATTTTCTTTGTTTACATCGCCATGCCGCCATCCACACAGATCACCTGACCTGTGATATAGGACGCTTTTTCAGATGCCAGAAACGCAACAACATTTGCGATTTCTTCTGTTTTTCCATAACGACCAAACGGAATCTGCGCTTTTCCTGCTTCTTTTGCCGCATCTGTCATCTGATCCATCATTTCTGTCTCGATAAATCCCGGTGCAACTGCATTCACGCGGATGCCGCGGCTTGCAATCTCTCTTGCCATGGATTTTGTCATTCCGATAACACCTGCTTTGGAAGCACAGTAGTTCATCTGACCCGGATTTCCAAGTACTCCGGATACAGAAGAAATATTGATGATGCTTCCGCTTTTCTGTTTCAGCATATATCTTGCAACGTGACGCATAGTGTTGAAACTTCCTTTCAGGTTTGTATCAATGACTGCGTCAAACTCTTCTTCTTTCATCTTCATCAGAAGATTGTCTTTTGTAATTCCGGCATTGTTTACCAGAACATCAATGTGACCGAATTTTTTGTAAATGGATTTGATCATTTCTTCCACAGCCGCAAAATCTGCCACACTGCACTGCCAGGTCTCTGCCTGACCGCCAGCTGCTGTGATCGTCTCTACCACTGCCTCTGCCGCTTCTTTTGATCCATTATAATTTACAATGACATAAGCACCTTCCTGTGCCAGTGTCATAGCAATCTGTCTGCCGATTCCGCGGCTTGCGCCGGTAACGATCGCAACTTTATCTGTTAATAATTTTTCCATACTGCCTCCTGCACTTAAGCAATTTTCGATATTTCTCACTACCTGTAAAACTCACTGCTTATAAAAGTGGAAGTTTTATCTACTGAGCTAACTCACTCAATACACTATCAAGATCCGTTACCTTATCGACGTGATAAGCCGGAACGGTTTTATCTATACGTTTCATAAATCCACAAAGGGATTTTTTTGGTCCAATTTCAATAAATGCCTCTACACCGTCTGCGATCATGCGCTCTACGCTCTGCTGCCAGCGGACGGATGAGGAAATCTGTTTTTTCAGCAATTCCTTTACCTGTGACGGGTCTGTCACATAATCAGCAGTTACATTTGTAATATAAGGAACTGCAATTTCATGAATTTCTACATGTTCTAACTCTGCCGCAAGTTTTTCTCCTGCCGGCAGTAACATGGCGGAGTGGAACGGACCGCTGACATTCAGTGGTGTGCACCGTTTCGCACCTGCTTCTTTTAAGGCTGCTGCTGCCGCATCTACCGCCTGCTGCTCACCTGTGATTACAATCTGTCCCGGACAGTTGTAGTTTGCGATGGATACGATTCCTTCGGTCTCCTCGCAGATTTTTTCAATGACTGCGGTATCAGCGCCAAGCACAGCTGTCATCGCTCCACCTGTCGGAACCGCTTCCTGCATATATTCTCCGCGTTTTGCAACCACGCGGAATGCATCTTCCGGTGTCATCACCCCGGATGCAACCAGAGCTGCGTACTCACCAAGGCTTAAACCTGCATTTACCACAGATTCCAGTCCTTTTTCACGCAGTACACTCCAGATGGCAAGCTCATCTGCAAGCATTGCAATCTGGGTGTATTTTGTGATATTGATATTTTCGTTTTCTTCGAAAAGAAGCTCCTTCATAGGGATACCGCTTACTTTTTCTGCCAGATCGATCATTTCTTTTGCACATGGGAAAGTCTCATAAAAATCTTTTCCCATGCCAACGTACTGAGACCCCTGACCGGGAAAAATAAACGCTATTTTCTTCATTTCATTTGCTCCTTTTCGCTTATCATTTCAACAGTTTTTCAGGAAAAACAGTTTTTGTTCTGTTCTTCCTGAATCAACTTTTCTTATTAACAGTGCAGTAATTTTTCTGCCTGCTCCATAATTTCATCTACAATTTCCTTACAGCTCTGCTCTTTTTTGATTAGGCCTGCAATCTGTCCTGCCATAACGGTTCCGTTTTTGACATCCCCGTCAATGACTGCATTTCGAAGAGATCCGACGGTCAGACGCTCTAATTCTTCAAATCCGGCTCCCTCTTTCTCCAGACGCAGATACTCTCTGGACATCTGATTTCTCAGACAGCGGATTGGGTGTCCGTTGCTTCGGCCGGTTACTTCAGAATCAATGTCTTTCGCCTTGATGATCTTCTGTTTGTAATTCTCATGACAGATACACTCGGTAGCCACACAGAATCTGGTACCGATCTGTACTGCTTCTGCACCAAGCATCATCGCCGCTGCAAATCCTCTGCCGTCTGCAATACCACCGGCTGCGATCACCGGGATATCAACTGCATCTACAACCTGCGGAACCAGTGTCATAGTTGTGGCAGCTCCGATATGTCCACCGGACTCGGCACCTTCTGCAACTACCGCGTCCGCACCTGCTTTTTGCATCATCTTTGCCAGCGCCACACTTGCGACAACCGGAACAACTTTGATTCCGGCAGCTTTCCACATTTCCATGTATTTGCCAGGGTTTCCGGCACCGGTTGTCACAACTTTGATACCTTCCTCCACAACAACATGTGCCACTTCCTCTGCATATGGACTCAGCAACATGATATTTACACCAAATGGCTTATCTGTCAGTTTTTTTGCTTCGCGGATCTGTGTCCGAACCACATCGCCCGGCGCACTTGCCGCTCCGATCAGTCCCAGACCACCTGCATTGGAAACTGCTGCCGCCAGATGATAATCTGCTACCCAGGCCATGCCGCCCTGAATGATCGGATATTCAATTCCAAAAAGTTCTGTAATTCTTGTCTTCATTTAAATTTATTCCTCTACACCATGTGCTTTCAGATAATCAATGATTGCTCCAACTGTTGTAAGGCTCTCAAGTTCCTCAGACGGAATCTCGATACCGTACTCCTCTTCCAGAGCCATAACCAGCTCAAATAAATCTAAGGAATCTGCATCCAGATCCTCTTTGAAGTTGGACTCCAGTGTAATTTTATCCTCATCTACAGATAACTGATCAGCGATCATTTCTTTCATTTTCTCTAACATAATTTTATTCTTCCTTTCAAATAATTTTTATTTCAAATATTTTGATATTCAAAGTATATTAGATTTCTTTTCCTTTGTCAACAAAAAATTTTGAAAAAGAATTGACTTTTGTTCTACGAATTTTTATACTTGTAGTATTCTATGGGGTAAATTCCTATATAGAGAATATATAGAAAAAGATGAGGGCAATTAAAATGAGCAATACGAATAACACAAATAATGAAGAAGAAATCTTCGATCCGCAGGAAATGTTTGTTACTCTGGATCTGGATGATGGTTCCCAGCTGGAATGTCAGATTTTGACAATTTTTGATGTAGATAATCAGAATTACATTGCACTGGTTCCGGTTGATAATGATGAGGAAGTGATCTTCTACCGCTACTTTGAGGATGAGGAAGGTAATCCGTCTCTGGAGAATATTGACAGTGATGATGAGTTTGATGCTGTCAGTGACCGGTTTGATGAGTTACTGGATGAGGAAGAATTTGATCAGATGTAATTTGCATTCAAAACGAAAATTTATGAAAAGGGAGAGTCAAATTTATCTCGCTCACTAACAATCGTTCGCTGAGAAAAATTTGACTCTCCCTTCTTTTACTTTTGTGAATTTTATTCTTCTGTGACTGGTTTTTAGGTTATGAAAAGCCAGCGGTTAATATATTTTTATCTAGTACATTTTTGCTTTTATGATACACAAGATAATATCTTTTATTGGTCTTCTATCGTTTAATTCTGGCAGATTCGCACTCTATCAGGAACCGTGACGGATCCATGTCTTTATTTCGAATCTGATGCGGCCAGAGCAGATACAACCGGTTCTTCGCCCGCGTCATTCCGACGTAGAACATTCTGCGTTCTTCTTCCAAATCTGCATCCAGCACTGCTTTTTTATTTGGCATGACTTTTTCGTTTACGTCTACCAGAAATACCGTATCGTATTCCAATCCTTTGGATGAATGTAATGTGCTTAAGTTTACTCCATCTGTCGCTTTGTAGCTTTTTGCCTGTTCCTCCAGTTCTTCCCGCAGCTGTTCGATATGCTCAAACCAGGTGTCAAAGGTATCAAATCCTCTGGCATTTTCCTGCAATTCATCCAGCACGTCTGTCAGATCTTCGAATGGAATCCGGCGCACATCCGCATATTCCCGCAGATAATTTTCATACGCCACACCTTTGCGAATATAGTTGATGGCAGAAAACGGGCGCATTCCCGCGATCACCTTCAGATCCATCTGCAATTTTTCCAAACGTTGCACCATCCACCCCTGATCCTCATAAAATTCTTCCCACACATCAAAAGCAACTTCCTCATAGGGCAGACTTTCTCTGGAAAGATACCGTTTCGGACGGTTCATGATCTTCAGAAAATTGCCGCGGCTGCGGTCACCTCTGGCAATGTCTATGTACGCAAACAAATCCCGCGTGATCCAGTGATCGTAAATATTCGGGATCCTGTCTTTTGCCGTAAACGGAATACTGTAATCCAGCATCATTTCCATCAGAAAGCGTGGCTGCATATTGGTACGGAACAGCACTGCCATATCTTTGTACTCCATTCCTTCCCGGTGCAGACGCAAAATTTCCTGTATCACATACAAATTTTGTTCCCGCTGTGTCTGAAATTCCTGTTTTACCACCGGAATCCCCGTTTCTGCTGCCGGTGTAATCTGTTTTTCAAATCGTTTTTCATTAAAGGAAATCAGATTTCCCGCCTGCTTGACGATCTCCGCTCCGGAACGATAATTGGTATCCAGTATTATTTTTCCGGCATTTGGATAATCCTTTGTAAAATTCAGCATAATCTCCGGCTTTGCCCCACGAAATCGGTAAATAGACTGATCATCATCACCGACGATAAACAGATTATCCTGCGGTGCCGCCAGCATTCGGATAATGTCATACTGAATCTGATTGATATCCTGAAACTCATCGATCAGAATATACTGATATTTCCGCTGCCATGCCGCCAGAATATCCGGACGCTGCACCAGCAGTTCCTTACAATATACCAACATGTCATCAAAATCAATGAGCCGGTTCTGATGTAAAAAGGATTCATAAGCTTCGAATATTTTTCGAAAGACATCCTGTCCACAGCAGGATGAATAGTAATGTGCCAGATTTACCGATGTGTTTTTCACCAGACTGATTTCAGAGAACAGACTGGAAATAAATTCATTCTCATCATCATATTCCAGACGCAGTCGGTGAATATATTCCTTCATAAACTGCAATCGCTGCTCTTCTTTTACAATGTTATCTGCCGTATAGCCATAGGCATGTTTTAAAATCATAAAATAGACCGCATGAAAAGTCCCGAAAGATACCGATACTCTCCTGCCGCCCATTAATTTTTCAAACCGCTGTCTCATCTCCGTGGCTGCCGCTTTCGTAAACGTAATGATCAGAATGGAGGATGGCGGTATATGGTATTGTTCGATCAGATGCTGCACCCGGCGGGTGATGACCAGAGTCTTTCCAGACCCCGGTCCCGCCAGCACAAGCTCAGGTCCGTCTTTGTGCCTGATCGCATTGATCTGATTTGTGTCAATCTTCATAAATTATTTTAATTCTATCTCCCGTAATTGTTTCGGAGGCAGTTTTTTTGTAGAATCCTTAACAATCTGCTGTACTTCCTTCTTCGCATTCGGTACCGGAATCAGCGTACCAGCTCCGGCTACACATCCGCCCGGGCATCCCATGCCTTCGATCAGATATCCGTTCTTCCGACCAGCTTTTGCAAGCATCAGTACCTTTTTACACTCATCCAAACCTTCGACATGCTCAATCAGCACTTCTACATCCGGATAATACTCATGGATACAGTTTTCGATTGCCTGAGACACACCTCCGGCTACCGCATAACCACGACCAGCTCCAGTTGCATCATGCAGATGTCCCTGACTCTCAATCGTCTTCGGATCAATGCCACGCGCCTCAAACATGGCATCCAGTTCTTCAAATGTAATAACAAAATCCACATCACTGCGGACTGTTTTTCTCATAGCTTCCAGTTTCTTTGCCGCACACGGTCCGATAAATACAACCTTTGCATTCGGATGTTCTTTCTTGATACTGCGGGCGGTTGCCACCATCGGTGTCAGCTCCTTGGATACACTGTCAATGATCTCCGGGAACTGTTTTTTCGCCAGCATGGACCATGCCGGGCAGCAGGATGTCAGCAGGAATGGCTTTTCTCCTGTTTTTACATGGTAAACATAATCATGTGCCTCTGTCACAGCTCCGATATCCGCACCAAGTGCTACCTCATATACCTGTGAAAATCCTAATTTCAGCAGTGCTGCATAAATTTTATCCGGTGTCGCCTCTTTGCCAAACTGTCCTGCATAAGCCGGTGCGATCTCCGCAACAACTTCTCCACCGTTTTTCATACAACGAATCAGCTGGAAAATCTGGGATTTATCTGCGATGGCACCAAACGGACAGCTTACCATACACATACCGCAGGATAAGCATTTATCCTGATTGATAATAGCTCTGCCATATTCATCAGATTCAATTGCCTTAATACCGCAGGCAACGGAACAAGGACGCACCTTTTTACCGATTGCATCATACGGACAGGCGCTTTTACATTTTCCACATTTGACACATTTTGACTTATCAATATGTGCCTGTCCATCCACATGTGTGATCGCATCCCGCGGACATACTTCCATGCAGGAATGTGCCAGACATCCACGGCAGAGGTTACTTACCTCATATACATTATCCTCACATGCGTTACATGCAGACGGAATTACCTGCATCAAAGGTGGCTCATAATACATCTCATCCACGGTTGCTTCATCCAATCCGCTTGTAATATGAACCGGTTTATTCTGTGGTCGAAGAGATAATCCAAGTGCCAGTCTGGTACGTTCGGAACTTACTGCACGCTCTCTGTAAATACTGTCTCTGAAACGCGGATTCTCATCCGGAGATAACTTGTATGGAATTGCCTCCAAATCATCATTGATATTTTCAGACTCGTACGCAATACGCGCAACCTCAACAAAAACACCTTTCCTTAAATCCGAAACCTGTGTGTGTAATCCTCTCATATAAACTAATCACCCTTTCCTATGGTCTCTCCTATCCCTGCCATTAGTTTAAAGCCTAACCCCTGCACGGTCAATAGAAAACACCTGGGGTACTTAACAAAAAACAATCAGTTACCATTTGCACACTATCCCCCGCCTTTTCATATGATAAAACAAACCTTAGAACAGGAAAGGACATCATATTTTGAACTGTAATTGCAATTCTATGAACTCTGATCGTCCGTATATGACGGATTTTAAACGTCCCGACTGTGAGAACCAGACCATTGCCATGGCCTACGTTCCCTGGCAGCAGTTCCGGAATCTGTATGATCTGGACCGCGCCCTTCAGGTCGGTACTATTTTTGCCGAATTAGATAAACCGTTTACCGGGAAAGGAGGTATGTGTCGTGAACGCAGCATGTAATGTAGAAAAACAGCGGCTGATGAACGCCATTTACCAGTGTGGATTCGCCATCAGCGATATTACCCTCTTTCTGGATACCCATCCAAAAGATCCGGATGCGCTGGATTATTTTCAGCATATGAAACACAAATATAACCATTTTGTGGCAGAATATGAAACAAAATTCGGTCCCCTTACCCAGACCGGAGAACAAAGGCAGAATTATTGGCAGTGGGCCGTGTCACCGTGGCCATGGGAAAGGGGGTACTACTAATTTATGTGGAATTATGAAAAAAGATTACAGTATCCGGTTTGTATCACGAAATCCAATCCGGCGATCGCGAAGATTATCATCTCCCAGTTTGGCGGACCGGACGGAGAACTCTCCGCTTCCATGCGGTATCTGTCCCAGAGATATGCGATGCCTTACCGGGAAGTAGCAGGGTTATTGACCGACATTGGAACAGAAGAATTTGCTTTGACATGATGGTAGTGATTTTTCTTTTTAATAGGAAGCGTTTATGCTCTAACAACCTGTCCTTTTACAATCTTGCAGGTCACTTCTCCGGAATAGTCAAAATCAACTTTTCCATTCTTTACATACCAGGCACCGTTTTTGTTGCCGGCAATTCCGGTAAAGTTAAAGTCGACTTTTCCTTCGGACAACTTCCACCAGCCGTTTTCATTGCTCTCTACGCTGTTGCAGTTAAAATCAACTTTTCCGTTTACGATGCGCCACCAGCCGTTCTGATTCTTGGCGATTCCGGTATATGTAAAATCTACCTTGCCATTACGGACATACCACCAGCCATTTTTATTCTGTGCTACAGTGGTCACGTTTGTGGCAATCTTTCCATTCTCGTAATAATACCAGTTGCCATCTGCTGCCTTTTCATCAGCCACACGGCCGTTGAGATTTGATGGTGCTTCCTGCAGCTGTTTGTTCATGATTGCATAGGCAATCGATTTTGCAATCGCCTTGTAGCCCACTTTCTGGTAGAGGTTGTAATCGTCTCTGTCGTCTACAAAGCAAATTTCCAATAAAAGTGCCGGTGCATTGGTTTTGTTCAGAACCTTGAGATTATTGGAAACTTTTGTACCACGGTCTGTAAAACCGAGATTTCTCATATTTGTACGGATCCGTTCTGCAAGCTCCGGCTTTCCTTTGTTCATACCACATACCCAGACCTCGAATCCACCGATACGACCGTCTCCCGGATAATCATTTCTTCCGGAATTGAGGTGGATGGAAAATACAAAGGATACGCTGTGAGAGTTACTTTTTGCAATAATCTTGTTTAATACGTCATTCTGGCTTGTTCCGTTGTCTACAGTATCGTTATATACGGTATAGCCATGTTCTCTTAAAATGTTGATCAGCTCTACTGTGATCAGGCGGTTCTCTTTTGATTCGTCCAGGAGCCCTACTGCTCCGCAGGCGGTTTTTCCTGCCGGATTGTGTCCGGCATGAATGCTAAATGCTGTCATTATTGTCATCCTCCTCATCTACACTGGCAATGTTTTCTGTCTGTTTTTTGATATTTTTTACAATCGGCATCAGAAATTTTGGTACACTTACTCCTATATCAATCATATTTTCCAAGATGCTGATCAGTTCATTACATATGATCCAAATAGCTACAAAGCAGGCAACCAAGAATGTGATTGGAACATGAAACCCAAGTGCTCCGGATGCGTATTTTAATAACTGATCGACGATCGCTCCGACCACGACAAGAAGCCACATGGTTACTTTTTTCTGGATTCCCCGGATGCTCTTATATGAGCTGATTCCACCATCCGGACGATATTTGGCTGCCATTAAGCCTGTGGCATAATCAATGATGTTGCATGCCACCATTAGAAGTACCGGAATATATAATACTCCGAGAATTGACGACAGAAACGCCATGATTCCTGTCACTACTGCCTTTAATGCATTTACATTGTTCATAAGCTGTTTTCCTTTCCTTTTTTGCTTATAAAAAGAGCCGGCACCGAAGTGTCGACTCTGATTATCTTTATTCTGCTGCCTGATCTGGACCTGCTATATCCACCACTGGTTCTGCCGGCATATCAACCGGTTCTGGTTCGGGTTCAGGTTTCGATGCTTCCTGAACCAGACCTTCCAAATAAGATAAACATGTTCCCATGATTATTGTGCTTTTGCCTTTTGTCTCCACTCCTAACAAAGTGTTATAAAGGCGTTGTAATTTTTCTGTCATATTTTCTCCTTTACATTTGTGCCACAAGCATGTAATACCACCATATAGGTAGACCTTTATATGAATTCTGACACCAAAAATGCGATTTAATTGCCGTAGATGAAATCGAATGGATTTTAAGTTCAACATTCTCCCAATTATAGTTATTCTCTACATAAGAATTTGCATATAAGATTGTCTTGATTGTGATAGGAAAATCGCACGTGTATTCTCTACTGGCATACCCTTTCGCAGCTGCTGACGTTATATCGACTTTTGTTGTAGCGGTAGCTTTTACAAACAGCAGCACAATATCGTTTGATAGTCTCAGACAGGTCCATCTAGTTGTACCGTTTTGCCAATTATTAGCCTGCTTGAATGTCGCTGCAACATCTCTATGATATATCTTGCCACCATTAGCTACCGGCATCCATGTACTTGTATTATCAGCAGTTCCAAACGTTGACCAGTCGTAACCATGTTGGCTTTTGAAAGTGTCCCAGTCAGTACCGTTTAAAAGTAAATTTTCACTGGCGCTTATTTCTAATTCACCGCCATTACATTTAACGCTTGAAGCGCCTCCACCACCACTGGAAGATTGTATTCCGGATTCTGTAGCCGAACAAGATACACTAGCATAATTTCGCCCAAGATGAGCATTCATACTGATTATTCCATCATCTGCAGTAAGCCAATACGAACTATTCCATATGTCTTCCTCACCTTGCGGAGCATCATAATGACCAACAATTATACTTGTTGCTTCTACATTTCCGCTAAATGTGCCAGTGGCTCCATCGATTGTTCCCTTGAAGACACTATCGCCTTCGATTGTTAAATGCGTTGCCGTTATTTTTTGTGCGAAGAGATCGTCCACATCTATTTTTTCTGCAGTTACCGCATTTGCTGCCAATTGCTTTGTACCGATGGTTTCTGCATAGATTTTGCTACCTTCGATGTAAGTAGTATCATTTTTGCAAGCCCATTGTGCCGCTAACGACATGGCCGAATCAGCGGTCATAACCCATGCAGAACCGTTGTACACAAACTGAACTGTCGACTTTGCTACCCAATAATATATTCTTGATAGCGCGGCTCCAAATGCATAAATTGGTTTTGCACCGGTGGAGTTTACATTCAGCGTTGGGCTTGTAGCGGTATTTGATTCGTTAAACGTTACAGAAACCGTAGCACCGACGTATAAAGAAAATGATGTAGGTGGCGTAATGGTTGCGGTTTTGGTCGCTATATCAGACGCGGTTAGACATTTAGCAAACAACTGTTTTCCGTCTTTTCCAGTATCACCTTTTTCTCCAGTCTTGGCTATTGCGAATGAAAACTTCTTATTAATAACTAAACCGTCAACTGATATCGGAACGGTTGCTTCACATGCCACTTTAATAACCGCAGTTGTTTTGAACGTAATTATTGGAGATAAAGAATTGTTATTTTCCACTGAAGCTGATATACCTGTCGGGCACACAATGTCTTCAGATGAGACGCTTATCTTACAAGGCACATCACCACAATATGCAACAATATCAGTCGAACATGTAGAGCCAGCAGGTGCACCTTCGGAATTACCTTGGAATGTATAGGCTTCGCTTGTCAGCATTACTGAATATGCATCTGTCACATCAATTAACGTTGTCTGTGCAGAGCCTTTAATTGCCATGATTACCCCTCCAAATTGCATGTGTACACAGCAACACTATCAACATCATCCGCCGAAATTGTCAGGGTTTTAGATGTCGCTACTGCTGCGTTGCTTCCCGCTTTATACCATTTGATGGATCCTAGAGACCCGCAAATGCCAGCATCAGTAATACTCTGTTCTACTCCGCCCTTAAATACATGCGCGGTCAGGACAGTTGAACCATTATTGTTTTTGAACATTGTTCCGTTACTTGCTGTGACTGTTACCACAACAGCGTCCTTTCCAGCGGCTCCTGGCGCTCCTGTTGCACCATGAGTACCAATAATAGCAGGAGTTGTCTTTTCTGTTGTATTATCGGTATATGTGATCAACTGATAGCACCAAATATATTTATTCGTCACTGTTGTTGCTGTCGGCGTTGTAGTCCAACCGGATGTATCTGTTTTGACTCCCGTTCCTGCCGAAGTTGTGAGATAATAATTCGTTACAGATTTAATGCCTTTGCCTGTTGCGCCGGTATTACCTGTTGCACCGTGTGTTCCAATAATAACAGGGGTTGTTGTGGTAGGATTTCCGCTTGAGTATGCAATGGACTGATAGCACCAGAGATATTTCTTAGTAGTATCTGTCGTTTGCATTGTGGTAGTCCAACCAGATGCCGCGGTTGTAACTCCTGTTGCTGCTGATGTTGCCAAATAGTAGTTTGTAACACCGGTGATGCTTCTACCGGCATCTCCTTTTGCTCCCGTAGCGCCTGTCTTTGCTACTGCAAAAGAAAATTTCTTATTAATTGTGATGCCGTCGACAGTCACTGGAATGGTTGCCTCACAGGACGAGGTGATGACTGCTGTTGTCGTAAATGTGATTGTCGGCGATGCTGTTCCACTATCGGTAACTGCCGCTGTGATGCCAGTAGGGCAAATGATAGATTTCACATCTACAACTACTACAGGACACTGATTCTGTCCGCAATATGCGACTGCCTGCGTTGCACATTTCTGACCGGCTGATGCACCAGATGTTGTGCCAGGAAATGTATAAGCCTCTGATGTTAATATAATACTATAAGCGTCAGTTACATCAATGATAGTTGCCTGACCGGTTGCTCTAATTGCCATTTTGATTTTTCTCCTTTTCTTCTACGATCAAGTCACAAGCGTATACACCTTTTGTGTCTATATCGTTTGGACTGATTTTAAATTTGAAACCGCCTTCCGCGATCCGTTGATCTTCTGGAGCAAGCGTTAAATAATCATCAGAATCATTTAACTGATATCTCCATTGTAAAAAAGCACCCTCGCCAAATACTAATGCTAATGTTTCGCTATCAGTAATTCGCTGTGTGCCGCGTATAATTGTTACAGATAATATTGTTGATACATTCGTATTCTTGAAAACGTTTCCTTTTGACGATGTAACATACAATGAAGTGGTAACCTCGTCTGCTATTTCATCCATACGATCTTGCATGCTGCTAATCACATCTTCGATGTTTCTTCCAGAGCTAAATGTTATGCTATTTGCAGATATTGCAAGTTTCCAAGAACCATCAGTGTCTTTGAAATACATAATGTAATTCTGGCCATCGCCGAATGACACTTGTCCGTCTTTTCCAAGATAGATACCGCGTGTCCCATTTGTCGCCGATGCCTTTGCTCCGGAATACAATGCTGAATCAGTTATACTAAATCCAGCAATAGTCGCATCAAATGCCACCAAATCATTCACAGAAATCTTTTCGGCGGTAATAGACTTTGCTTGTATAAGGCTTCCTTTTAAGGAATTATAATCTGTCTGCTCTTTTTCAACAGTTGATCCGTCAGTGTTTAGCTTATAATAAAGACCATCGTCGCCTTTGATTACCAATTTATCCGCCACAATTGTGTTTCCCTCAATGAGGTCTCCCTTAATTGTAACGCCAACCAGTTCACCAGTGATTGTCTGATCTCCAACCGTAACATCCTTGATCAGACCGGACTGCGCATAGAAATACTCCATGGCAGCCTTACCAATGTTTGTAAAGTCAATATTGGCATAGCGGAAATCTGCATCTGTAGCACTCAGCTTGTTGGCTTTCAGATCTACGATATCTGCAGTCTGAGCTTTCAATGTTTCTGTGGTGGTATCTTTGAATGATGCGTAATCGCCGCTGATGTTGGCGATCGTGGCATCGGTGGCTTTCAGACTCTCAATGGTTGCATAGGTCAGATTGGCATCTTCTGCACTGAGTTTTTCTGCATCTAGTTTTTTAATGCTTGCGTCCTGGGCAGTCAGTTTTCCGTCAATCTCTGCATCTTTGGCTACTAAGCTGTTGATAGATGCTTCATTGGCCGTCAGTTTGCTGTTGATGGTGGCATTATCTGCTACTAGAGTTTCAACGTTTTCTTTTACAACATCGAGATCCTCAATCTGAGCATATCTTATATCTGCCTTATCGACTGTAAGTGCATTTGCTACGATATTTCCAACGATCAACAACTGCGCCTGCATCACAGACATTGCCTGGCTTAACGGTCCACGATAAGCTTGTGTATCTTCACCTGTACTTTTGATTGCCGGTGCTGTGATTACAGTTCGGATTCCACCGTCAAAAGTATGCACTACGGACATGCACGGTACCGTAACCGTTGTTCCTTTAATATCCGTTACTCCCAAAACATCAGAAGCTTCAAGACGGAAATCTCCCAGACTAACCGTCGCGGTCGCCGGTCGATATTGGAAACCAATAATAGAATCTACATACTTATCAAATATCGCCTGCGTCATAAACGGATTGGAAACAGCAACATTGACAGTTCCTTTTGTAAAAAACCTGTCTTGACTATTTCCTTCACTGTCTGTCAGAGAGCCTATTACTACTTTCACACCTGTTACAATAGCATCCAGGTCCTGAAATGTTGGAAGCTCTGTGGTTCTGTCTCCATCTGTAGTAGCCGTTGCTTCTGTCTGGTACTGTCGGATTGTCACAGTGCCATCTGTCGACTCTGTGGCATAGCCAAAATATAATCCAGCAATAAATGACAGCATCTCGCGATACAGATAACCAGATGGCTGCGTTTCGATTTTGATGGATGTATCCAGTTCTCCTGCGTCAATCTCAACGCCTGTCTTTTCTGAAATTTCTGCCAGCACCGCTTCAACTGTCGCTGGGAATGTAATGCTTGGGCTGTACAAACCGCCCATCTTGGAGCTAATCCGTCCAAGACCAGAAAAAGAGGTACTATAAGCTGTGGTGGATGGTTTGTCTACCGTATAGAATCCGACTGTAGTCCATTCCACAACATCTTCCATAACAGTACCAATCTGTGCGGTCAGTTCCTTTCCTTCCAGCTTCTGATCACATCCATCCAGTGTTACGTCAATGTACGAACTAAATACAGAACCCGGCACAAAATCAGAACTACCGCAAGAACCCTTATTGATGGTCAGTGAACGGATTTCTCCACTAACCATTTCTCCATCAAGCAGTAGTCTGGCATGAAATGTTCTGGTATCGCTCTCTATGTATTTTTTTGCATCATCTGATACTTGTAACATGTTGCCCTCCTACTGCTCTATAATCTCACATGACACAGATTTATAATAATATATTCCATCTCCGATATAGCCAAGATGCTCGGATGTTATTGTCCCTCTGTAAGAACTCAAATTTACTGTCTCATCATCAAAAATAAATTGCACCGTGTGAAATCCGCTTTTCAGATTCTGCTTTATCTTCTTCTGATCAGCTTTCGACATAACTCCCCATTGGATTGAAAAAGTTTCCTTTTCTGCAATTACATCTCCAAGCATTTTACCGGAAGAAGTAGATCTTCCGGTATTGCTCGACCATAATATTTCATCAGTGGTGCTGATAGACACTGGAGACGGAAGTGTCACACCATTTGCTTTAATAATCAGTCCCATTTCCCCTCCTAAAATTCTATCTCGCACATTCCAGTTGCCCGGGTATGATCATTGATCAGTTTCACGATAATCTGCTTCAAAGAATTTCCATCAATGCTTGCAACCAGATCAAGTGATTTCAGCAACGCAAGAATCTGACGTAACAGGCTGACAATCTCAGCATCTGCACCGCCACTGGAAGATAATTCTGCTGCCTTTTTTGCCATTTCAATCATCTTATTCTCTGGAGCAACAACCTCGCCCTGATGCCTATTATCACCAATCAGCGCAAGTTGCGGGGTATTGGCTTTGACATAACCACCTTGTGCCAGATGTGGAATGAGATGTTTTTTTAAAATTGGAACATACTTAAATTTGCTATTGACCTTATCGATAACATTCGTGTTAATCCATTTTTTTAGATCTTGCGCTGCAGCGGAAAATTTCAGTGCGATATTACAGGTTTTATCCTTGAAATTGCTCAATAAATTTTGCCAATGCCACTTTAGATCGGACCATTTTGTCAGGACACGCGCTTTCATATTTCCCCACTTATCCTGAATATTATTCGTGATACTGTACCAGCTAGATGAAATCTCGTTCCATCTGGTCAATATTTTTGCACGCATATTCGCCTGTTTATCTTTGATATTATTCGTGATATTGTACCAGCCAGATGAAATCTCGTTCCATCTGGTAGCGATTTTTGCTTTCATGCCGGCGGTTTTATCTTGAATATTACTCGTGATTTTTTTCCAGTCAGGCGCGATACTGTTCCATTTTGTAGCAACTTTTGCCTTTATGCTCGCAGTTTTATCTTTTACTCCAGCTGTCAGTTTTTGCCACTCTTTGGTCATATCGGAAGCACGCTGCTTATTTTTCATCTCCCACTTGAGAGAAAGTCGTTTAAATTTCTTCTTTCCAGTGAAATATTCCAACACAGAGCCAAGATCAAAACCACTAGTTGCTGCTTTACCAGTCTTTGTTTCCAGTTTTTCTTTTACTTTCTGCAAACCATTGTGGATAACCTTAAGTGTTTTACCAACACCCGCTGAATGAATTTTATTTAGCTGGTCGAAGAATTTATGAATTGCGCTATCTTCATATTTTTTGGAATTTCCCGCAATAAAGTCCATGAGATCACCGATCGGCGACAGCAAATCACCAACGATGTCGAAAATATCCTCCAGGACTTGTTTAAAACCATCAGCATTATCCGATACCGACCTGAAGCTGCCGACCAGATCAGAGAGGAGACCTGTGAACAAATCTATGTTATTTAATACAGTTACATTGAATACTTTTTCGGCAACCTCTACGATTTTCTGGAATCCTTTGCCCTCAAATGCTTTTCCAATCGTTGCAAAACCACCAGATAAATCTGTAATTTTATCAGCAAGTGATGCCATATTATCGAAAATGGATGAAATTTTCGTTTTGTTGAACGCTTCCAGATCTTCCTTTGCTTTTGCGATTCCACCACTTACACCAATTTCAAATGAAACAGCCACAGATGCAGCACTTCCAACTACCGCTCCGCATGCTTTCGCTGCGGACAGTTTAAAATTCTCGATAGAACTCTGGACCTCTTTACTTTGCCATACTGCCTGGTTTGCTTTTTTGATACGATCCAGATTCGTCAACAACTGCTTCGGATCTGCTTTAAAAGCACCCTGAAATCCCTCTTTCAGTTTCTGAAATACCGGACTAAATGCCTTGTCTATTGCACTTGCACTTTCCTGTGAAGAAGCGGTGATTCCATCTGTGATATCTCCAATACTACCACCTGCGCCGGAGCCACCAGAACCACCGGAGCTTCCTGCATCGGTATCAGAATCTTCATCGCCAAGTTTCGTGATCTGGTCGAATCCTGCCAACTCACGTTTTAATTTCTTAGCTGCCTTTGCTGCTTTTGAAAGCCCAGAAGATGATTTTCCTGCGGATGTTCCAAGGTTGGATGCAGAAGTTGCTGCTTTCGAAATGTTGCTGGCTACAGCACTTGCCGCTGCTCCTGCCCCGGAACTCTTCTTTTTAGAAAACAATGATGTGAACGATGCAAACGCTTTCGCCGCCTGCGCCAGTTTTCCTATGAGTACATTCAGCCATTTGATTACTGGTGTAAGTACGTTGATCAGACCTTGACCAATGGATGCTCTCAGGGAATCAAACTGCAAGGACAACAATCTGACCTGGTTCGCCCAGGAATCAGATGTCCTTGCAAAATCCCCTGCTGCATTCGTCAGCTGTGACTGTACAAACGCATAACGCAAGGATACTTTCTCAGCCTCGGTCATCTTGGACGTGACTTTTCCGTAACCATTCGCCAGTGCGTAAGCATCCAACGCTGATTGCGTCATTACGATACCAAGATCCTTCAATGTCTCTGTTTCACCAGAGAATACAGATTTTAACTTGGTATAGGCTTCATCCTGACTGATGTTGTAAAACGATGCTACATCACCAGCTAAACCGGTCAGCGTGGTTGCCATGTCTGCAGCCTGCTTTTCACTGAAACCGAACGCTTCTGCCATAGATCCGAATGTACCAGTAAACTTTTTCGCCATCGTTTCAGACAGACCGAACTTAGCTGCTGCACCGCTGGCAAATTCATCGATTGTCTTGGTCATGTGCGGAAACGTAACATCCACAACGTTCTGTACTTCTGCAAGATCAGATCCCAGATCAATACATGCTTTTCCAAAATCAATGATTTTTTTCACCGAAAAAGCTGCCGCAATGGTAGCTCCTGCTTTAGTGGCTAACTTTCCAATACTACCAAGTTGCGTCTGAAAACCTTTTTTATTTATATTCAGGTCAAGAAAAATATCGCCGACTTTTGTTCCAAGTGCCACTATGTCTCCCTCCTTTACAGATTCGGACATCGACACAAGGCACTACTTGTCCTGATTTAATTTAATTTCAAATATTTGTTTGCAGTGCCTCCCACTACAACGCACAAAAACGCCCCGGCATTTTGCATCCGGAGCGTAATGTACTTTCTGTTCTTTACCACAAAACGGGCATTTTACTTTTTCAATCTCTAACACCTGCCATTCGTTTAAATACTTCCTGTATGGAAGTGATAAAGTCTTGTGTTTCTTTTTCTGTTTTCCCCTTTGCCGCTTTCCGCTGCCAATCGCTCCGGATCTTTCGCATTTCCGGAGTATAGTGTTTTAACATTTCCTCGTCCGTTTCTGTACGAATCTGTACGATACGTCCAAGGGCGGTGTCTGGCCGGAGTCCTGCTGCCAAGTCCACGAATTCATCCCATGGCATGTTGGCAGCTTCCGTCCTCAACCGGATACCGTACTGTTCTTGAAAGCTGGCTACGATCAATCCAAAGTCTTCGATCAGATCGTATCCGGGGTCTGAGCGTTTCCCTCAGTATCTTCTTCCTCTGTTCCAGTGATCACATCCACTGCAATCTGAAATACTGTCTGGTAATCCTGGAAGTTCAGCTTCATTTTCTTGAGTTTTTTATAAGAATCCGGGGTAAATACAATCTGAAATGCATCTTCGATGTCCTGCGGAGTGATAGAATCTCCTGCACCCATATACCCCATGATCTTTAATACAGACTCCGCATCTGTGTTCAGTTCCAGTTCCTCATCTTTGATTTTTAGTTTCGGATTCTCATCGAATCCCAGTTTTGATGTGATATCAATAATTCTTCCCATGGCTTATCTCCTTCTTACGCTGCCGGTGTGTAGGTTGGTTTACCGTTACTCATTACTTCAAATTCCAGCGGAGCTACACCGGTAGAATCACCGGATCCATTGTTGGTAACGCTGATGATGGCCCCTTTGAATTCCACGGAAGAGCCATCTGGGAACGTCCACTTGAAATCCCCTTCCGCATCTCTGCCATTGGCAAATGTAAAGCCACTGATTTTGTCATTTCCTTCATCACCAACATTTCTTTTCGCTGTAACAGAAACGGTAACGCTCTTTGCGGTCATTAATCTGCGTGTCCATCCTTCTGTCTCAAACGGGGTCCATTCCTCTACACCATTGTCAAAAGACACGCTGAATGTTTCACAATCTGCAATAGATTTGTATGCCGCTGTAATTCCACTTGCGGCAGTATTGATCTGAAACTGATTTTCATAACATGGATATACGCCTGTTTTTTCGCTCATCTAGTTCTCTTCCTTTCTCTGATAATATAAATCAATCCATATCACGCTTTCATATATCCCCTTATCATCCGTTCCGATATCTACTGGCTCCGGCACTGCAAGGTATAAGTAATCGATATGGTGATCGTTTATGGTTACATCTTTTATGCGCAGTAATTTATCATACAGACTCTGCGCCGCCTGTTCTGTCTCATTCGCATTTTTGTTCCAGTGAATCAGGATGGATATACGTTTTATCGCTGTCTTGGTAGCATCGATACCACCGATGGCCATATTCATGCCACCATATCCCTCACGCTGGTAAATGCCAACAGATTTATCTTTTTTGTTATCCAGCTTTCCGATATAGAAGTTCTCTCCCACACCAAAAGACTCAATCCAATCTCTAATATTTGCCAGCATGATCATGTTCCTGCATTCCTCCTGTATAACTCGGCAAATGTTTTTGTCACTTGGTTGACATTCTTTCCACCGTCCGTCCAGTCTGTCAACCAGTGATCCTGTGCATTTGCATTTTTATCTGTATGGAATTTGACACTCTCCGGATTGAAGTACCAGCGTCTTGCGTAAGGTGTTGACGTCACCAGAGATACTTTTCCATTAAAAGAATTTGAACAATCCACGAATGTGCTTTCATTTTGCATTGCTCCTGAGTCTCTTGGCATCACTTGTGCCTGTACTACTTCTGTGTGAATCCATTCCGCTGTCTGCTCCAATGCGCGAATAGCTGCCTGATTCAGTCGTTTTATAGCTGCCTGGTTAATCTTTACTCTGGAACTTACCTGCGCCATCAGACCACCTCCAATAATGTGTAGTTCACAGTTCCGTCCGGGTTTCTGGCCTTGGTTCCCTGCTGTATCTGGCGCTTTACTCCAAAGACCGTAAACTCCCCGGAACTGATCACAGGTACATTCGGTGCAATATCTCCACAAAAATAAGCAGAGCCGGTAATCTGTACCAGCTTCTGCTCTTTTGTCATGATCGTTTTTGCTTTGTCCTGGTAGTTGCACTTCAATGTATCTGCTTCCAGTAAAACTTCTGGTTCTCCATCTTCGCTGATGCCCTCACCGTAAATGGTTACGCTGCAAGGTGTTTTGCACATGCTTTCCGGAACTAACTTTGGATACTTCATCACATCACCCCCAGTGATCTGCAGCACAATCCGGTCTGCTTCAACAGTTCGTAAGTAGAACGCTGCATAACAACTCCATTCTGTACAAATACGTTCCATCCATTCTGATCAATCCCCATCGATACACCATTGATGCTGTACGATGACAGGATGCTCTCAAGCATGTCCTGATTTTCTGTCTCAAAAATCGCCTGCTTCCTGCATACCTGCGATATGATCTCTTTTTGGAACTCTGTGAGGTTATCATATCCTCTATCCACGATCCGGTTAAATGTCAGAGAATCGATATGTCTACTGGCTGTGAGTACCGCATCAGGAGAGAGGTTGTCCCCCTCCTGACACTTATAATATGCCGCAAGCATTTTGGACTCCTACACTACTGCTACGGTGTCTGTATCAACATATACAGAATCTACTTTACCGTCTCTACCATTTGGGAATACAAATACATCAGACAGAGAACGATTCTGGTATAAATAACCATCTCCCAGTGTATGCGCACCCGGATCAAAGAAATAGATGCTGGAAATCTTCGGTACTGTTTTGCAAGTCTGACCGCAAGCAATTAGCACATTGATTTTGTGTGCACCAGTTTTGGCTTCAAATCCACCATTAGACGGTTCCCAGTTAAATTCATCATAGAATCTTTCATCATCAATAACTTCCATGATCGGAACACCATCGATGTCGGTTACTCTGGTCTCGATTCCAAGTCCGCCCTCTGCAATCTGAGTCATCTCAATCTTTCTGGTAAACTCTTTGGAAGATTCCAGATTATCCATGATTGCAGATGTAACGTACATGATCAGAGTACCATTTGCTTTGTATCTTCTCAGTTTACCAGCAGATAAGAATTTTTTCAGTTTACTGAACGTATTATCCACTGTATATGCGGTTGCCGCTGTTTCAGAATAATATCCATCCACTTTTTTCGCCGCTGCTGCGACCTTGGAAAAGAATAATGCATCAGTCTCCGGAACTACCTGTGTCTGTTCGAATACTCTGGAAATATTCTGAATAGACGCGGTCTTATTGGTTTCGTCAACTTCTGCCTTGTCTACCAAGAACTCCACGTCACGATCATGGGTTACAGTAAACGGAATATCTGTCTGAGCATAGCTGCCGCGGTTCCAGCCACCATCTCTTTTGTGGTTTTTGTAACCGCTTGTGCTCATCTGAGTAAAGTGGAATGTCTTAGCATCCAACCAACGAACGTTATCTGTAACGAACGGTGATGTTAATGCTCCCTGCATCAGAATTTCTAATAATTCCGGCGAATAAGTTTCTGCATAATTAAGTGCCATATGATTTTACCTCCTAGTTAAATCTGTTCCAGCGCTTTGTAGCAACTGGTTTTGTTTCTGTATTCTGGTTGTTTGTATTATTATTCTGGGACGCGCCAATCTGACGGAATCCCTGCGTACCCTGCTCCTGCTGCGCTTTAAGCTGTGGAACATCTTCCAATACTTTCGTTAAAGCGTCCTTTAACTTTGTATCGTCAATCATTCCATTTACCTCAACAGCAGACAGATCTGCCAGCTTCATCACGTAAGGAATGGTCGCCAGATCAATTCCAAGCTCTGAATGCATCAGCAATGCCTTATTCTCAATCTGAGATTTCAGTGCCGCGGCCTGTGCTGTCTGAATATCAGCCTGCATCTGTGCTACATTCGGCTGGTTGGCAGCTTTCTGTGCCTTGAATGCTGAAATTGCCTGATCCATCTCTTCTTTTGACAATCCCTGCTGCTTAAAATAGCCTTTCAGCACGGAATCCTCGGTAGCGGACTGTTTGCCGGTAATAAGGGAGCTCAGCTTCTCATAATCAATTTCTGGGGGCTGTACGTTGTTTACCTGCTGCCCGCTCTGATTCTGCTGATTGCCCTGGTTGTTATCACCTGTATTTGCTCCATCAGGATTCTGCTGCTGATTATTCTGATTTGTATCTGCCATGTTTTAGTACCTCCTACAGTTATTATTGAGTGTCTCTCTTTACAGTTTTATGTGTGTCTCACAATACAGTTGTTTCACCGGTGTCTCCGTGTAGTTTACTGCCTTCGGGCATAAAAATAAGACGCTTCACCCCGCGTCCCAGAGGGAGATGTTGAATCACCGCCTTCCTACTTTGGATTGGTTTTCTTGCGTCCTTTTGACTTTTCTACCGGTGCCGTTTCTTCCGGAGTTTTCTCTGGAACTTCCTCTGCTACTTCTTCCGCAGTTTCTTCTACATATTCTTCTGCCACTTTTGCTCCGATCAGAACCTTTGCACGCTCCTCATCGCGTTCGATGATAGTGCCGGCGGCAATATCAATGTCTTCTTTTCTGTCGTGATAGGTTGTTGTTACTTTTAACTTCATACTGTTCTCCTCTCTACGCTACAATACTTTTGATTCCGTAAGCAATCGCACAATCATGTTCGATGATGCATCCGCGGGCATCATTCCATCCCGGCGCAAAATAAGCTACGTCTGCATCTGCCAGAAGCTCCAGTGATTTTCCAAGAAACCACAGTGGTTTTACACCGACTGGTACGCCCTGAAAAAAGGAATCAATCACTTCTACCGGTTCTCCTACCAGTTCAGATGCTGCTTCGACTGCTTTGGCACGTTCTGCCTTGATTTCCTCGTCAGTCTTGCCACGCATCGGCTGGCTGATAAATAATTTTTTCATGTCTACCTCCTACTCCTCTGTATGGCATGTATTGGTTAATTTACCGTATACATCTTCGTACAGCTCCTGTTTGTCACCGTTGTAGGTGTACTCCGCATAGATACCATCTCCACTGATTGCGGTAGATGCTAAACACTTGTAATTCTGGAGTGTTTTACAGGACCAAACCACAAATACATTGCTTCGGTCAATCTGCACCTCCGGTCTGTTCTTGTGGTACCATTCAACAAGTTTCTTCTGTGCAATACTCTCAAAGTGCGCCGTTCCTGTGATAATCATGTTTTACCTCTTCCTTTCTTAAAAATGGGTATAAAAATACCACCAGCCTTTATCAACTGATGGTATTAAATGCGTCCTTCTTTTTTTAACTGCTTAATTTCTTCTTCCGACACCGGAAATGCTTTCATCTGCTCATCGCATAATGTTTTCTCGCGTTCAACTAATGCCTTTTCATATTCATCATCATTCATATTAGATCACCTCTAACTCTATCACATTGTCTTTTCTTGATAATACTCTGTAAATGTTATCTTTGTCAAGTAAGAGCTCTCTTTGCTTCTTAAAAAAACTAAGGTTTTCTATATATCCACACGATGAATTCTTTTTTACATATATAATGATTTTGTATTCTCCATTCAACGCTCCTCTTGGTGCTACGGATGTGCTAAAAAACTGTTTTGATCTGTATAATCCGCCAATCTGTATACCTGCTGATGGGTCTACAGACATTCCTCGATACGCTATCACATCATGTTTTAGCTTATTTTTCTTTAATGCTGTTGATATTGTATCTGCATATTCCAGAAGTTTTTCATTCTCCGGTAAATCCCCGCGCAACATTTTATTTAATCGTTCGAAAAATCTATTCGGCTTTTCATCGCCAGAATTATATGTATATTTCTTTATTGCATGTTTCTCTTTATCTGTAAGGTTCTGAATCCATGTCTTTGAATCTTCTCGAAGAACATCCACCACATTATCCTGTGGAACCGCTCGAAAATCTCCAAGCGGACTTTTATACTGTACATATTCTCTCTCAGTATAATCTCCGGTACGAAACTTAACATTTTTCCACTGTCGGCTCTTTGCTCCGTAACTTTTCTGATTCTCCTGATCCAGTGAATACTTCGCCAGCCGATCATACTTTTCTTCCTGCCTCTTGGCATATTGCTGTTTGGCTTCCTGTCGGTTCTCCCACTCGATGTTATCCAGTTCTTTCTGCGTCCATGTATCGTCTGCTGTGGAAAGCCCCTGAAAGTATGTAGTGTGGCTGTCCTTACAACGTGGGTGATATAATCCTCTGGCGATTGCGTGGCTCATGAGTGGGTACGGACCGTCTGTACTGCTACCGCTGCTCCACACATCATCAATCAGTACCTTTCCGACAAAAGGCAGGCACTTCGGACAGGGATTATCACCACGTTTATTCAGAATAACGGTATGTATTCCCCATTCCTGTCGCTTCTCGCCCTCGCCTGTCAGATATGCCCTCTTGGCTGCTGTTCGGATTGCCATGTCTGCGTAATCTTTCATGGCATGACGCGCTCCGTTGGCATATTCGATACAGGTAATACCTCTTGATAAAAAATCCTTTGTTGCCATGTCTACGGCTTTCTCGTAGGTGCCTGCGCCTGTATTCGCATAGACCTGTGCGTTGTAAATAATCTGACGGTACTGGTCATTTGCCTGCCGGAGCATTGCTGTCTCACCGTTTTTGAAATCATCGGTTGTGGCTTTGATCAGAGCGTTCAGCTTTCTATCGTTTAGCTGGAAGAACTCACCGTAGGTTCCCCGACTCTGTTTCCGTGCGCCTTTGAAACCGCCTTTGATTGCTTCCAAGATCGCAATCTCCTGATCCATGTTACCCTGCTGCCGGGCGGCTTTGATTGCATACTCAATCATACTGTTGATTTCCTTGAATTTTCCGGAAAACAATCTCTGATTCTGCTTTTTGAATTTTTCCAGTGCTTTCAGCTGCTCCGCCTGCCACTGGGACCACTGTATGCCCTGACTTACTTCCTCCACCCGGTGGCGCTTCATGTTCCGGATCATGGATGCGATCAGTTCATCTTCTATAGCCTCAAACGCTGTACCGATATCATATGGATCCATAACCGTCACCCTTTATCGTTGGTATATACCTTATAGCCCTGTGAACGGTATGCTCTGACGTGTTCCTTTAGCTTTGTGCGGCTCATTACGTGCACGTTCATCAATTCTGCATACCCATTCTTTTCAATCGCATAAATGCCAAATGGCACGTTTTCACGCGCCACCTGCAGGAGCCCCAGAAATTCCTTCCGGCTCATGTTGTACATTCTGTTTGCTACCTTCACCCGCATTTAACTGTCCTCCAAATCCCTGTACGTTAAATTCTTCTGCTTCCAGATTTACTGATGGTTCTTCCAGTTGCATGATTCCCTGTTCATTCTTTAACCGGGCAACCTCTTTTTCTTTCCATTCTTCATCCTGTGAATCTCCATAGAGTTCTTCCACGCAGGCTTCTATGCTCATGATACCGCCGGTCTTACCCTTTGACACCGTCTCGACCTGGCTCTCAAAAGATGGGTTTGCATATTCTCCAAACGTTACGCTTGGTTTTATCTCGGTTATTTTCTGGCTGTTAATCTCACGATATGAATTCAGACAGGAGATAACCAACTCTCTTAGATCTTCCGTCAATGCTTCGACAATCGCATTTCTGGTATAGAGCGTGGTCTTTTCTTTTTCTCGCTGCGCTTCTGCATTATCCAGCTTCTTTACATCGATACCGATGGTAGACGGACTGATCAATCCTTGCAGTGCCAGATCCAAAGCTGTACAGTAGGTTGCCAGATAACTATCATGTGGAATAGCCGGCTGATCCAGCGTGATCTTATTCTGTGTGCCCTCTCGCATATCTGCTTCCGTTTGGATATAACGGTTATCAAATGCGTTTGGTTTCAGAATCACTCCTGTATTCGGATCCCTTGGTAACAGGTTGTCCGGAATGTACTCCTTGGAACGCCCCGACCGAAGTGCGTCCATCCACTGGCTCCATGCTTCATCCAGCGAATCAAATGCTTCTACTTTTCTGTCAAAAATACTCTGTCCTCTGCCCTTGTATCTGGATGAACGGTAAATCATTAGCGGAATCGCCAACATATAACTACCGCGCTGAACGGTCTCACCGTCTTTATCCTCTGTATGGCCAGCAAAGAAATAATCTTTTAGCTCCTTTGTTTCCGGAAGATAGTCCAATGCAATCTCTTTGCCTTCTTCGGTCAGGCGATTTTTGATGTAGCCGTATCCATAAGTCTCATATAGGACGTAGCTCTGCCCTTTATGTTCGTATACTGTTTTGAAAATAACTTCCTGTATTCTTCCCCGGACAGTGTTGTATTCAACCTGATCACCCGGATAAAATTCGATGATTGGGTAATTGCTTATCTTCGAATCATAAGTAATCTTAAATGCCCCATCACCGATATACAGCGCTTCTTTTAAACTGCTTTCCAACAGCTTTGATAGCTGATTCTCTTTGGAAATATCTTCCCAGATTTCCTTATCGTTATCATTTTCAAATTCAATCTGATTTAGGTCTGTCAGTACAACCGTTGAAAGCATATCTACGATGATCCCCGGAATGCCGGTATGAATCTTTCGCATCTCCATTCCCGGACTGCTGGATGCCGCCCAGAAGTTATACATACTGGCTTTCTGGCAGAGCCCTTGATACAACTGACTCAGTTCCTGAGAATCACCACGATACCAGATCCGGTTCTTCGCTGCGTTTCCCTCATAGTCCAGTATAGAATTGATATTGATTGTGATCGGATCTGCCGGTTTAATGTTAATCCGACTCGATCGCTTTTCTAAAATTCTGTTCATGATATTGTTTATCCATCCCATTCCTTTTTCTCCTCTTCATCACCAATCTCCATCTTGTATGGTAACCAGCTGTACTGTGATGCATTGATGGTATGGTCGTTCTTATCCTCCGGCTCATTGTCCTTATCCTCTTTCCAGCTGTAGGTTTCCAACTCTGAAATGTGATTGGTGCAGTGATCCAGCACCAGGTACTTATCCTGCTGCAACCACGATAACTGCAAATTAATTCGGTCAACGATGGTTGTCTGTTTATACGCTGCTATGAAATTATAAATGCAGCCATGCAGCCGCTTATATTTATTCAGCTCCGTGATGGTTGCCTGGTCTGCAGAATCAATGTATGTGTTTCTGACCAGTCCCCACTCTTTTTGGTTTCGTTCCAGAAAATCCAGAAAGTTTTTTACCGTGTCTGATGGTGCTAGTGGTATATCAAGGTCACTGTTGCTATATACTTTTTCATCCACGGTAATCACCCGCCGGTCCTTTGTGATCATCTGATAGATCATTGCAATGGTATCCGGACTTTTGCTGGAATATGATGTATCCAGCCCAACGGTAAACCGTGCCGGAATAATCTTTCCTGCCGCTATCTGTTCCTTTAGCCAACATTTTGTTTTTACATGCCGCTTCCGGTCAAAATTGGAAAATACCAATCCAGTAACTTTACCGCGAAGTCCCTGAATCTTGTTCTTCCAGATTTTGGTACCCTTGGGAGTATTCTGGATGATCTTATCTATTTTCTCTTTCGGTAGACCTGCATTATCCCCAAAAGAAAAGAACCAATGGATCCATCCGGGCTTTGGTTCTTCTTTTAACTCATTTAATATTTCGTTTGGCGTATCCTGCTGCCATTCTGGTAATGGCCTGGCACAGTTGATATATTCTTTATACACTAAAAGATTCGGATCATCCGGATTCAGCGTTGCCATGAAGTAATCGCAACGCATAGCTGCCTCACGGATAAAATCAATATCCGCTGTATTGATCTCGTCAATGTACAAGCATCCGTACTGACCACCTAAGGCTTTCTGCCACTTCTTTTTATCACCATATCCCATTACGTAAATGACTTTATCGCCACCGGATGTATGGAACAGAATATGTGGGATCTTATCGTCTTTGGTTCCGTTGCCGTTGTACTCTGCCAAATCTCCAAAATCATCTATGATACCAAGGTCTTTGTTGATAATATTCTTCTCTGCGGTACCTGTGTCTTTTGCCGCGATGATATGCAGCTTCTTAGGTGATTCAGCAACTTTCAGTATGAACTTAAACAGTCCAACCGTTGTCTTTCCTGCTGCCGTGGTACCTTCCAAAAACTCAACCGGCGCATCGCATCGGATAAATGCTTTGTATTTCTCTGATAGGAGCAGACGCTGGCTACTCATTATTCATCACCACGCATCTGTTGGATCAGATCATCCAGTTTGGACTTGCTCTCATCCAGATTAATATCGACCTTATCGTTCCACATGCCAAGGTGACGACCAAGCAACTCCAGTGCTTTTTCTTTATCACAGAGTTTTAATTCAATGCCACTTTTCCCCATTTTGATTCCAGCAATCGCCCGCTTTGCGATATCAGGAAGCCCTTCCGTATTTCTGATCAGAACCTTATCTTCTTTTACCTCTGCATAATCAGTCGCTTTTGCAAATGCAATTGCTGCCAGTTCCTGCACTACCATGTCCTGTGTAACTTCGGTACGCTCCTGCCGTTCCTTCATCCGCTCTGCAATATATGCCGCAACCTTAACATTTCTTAACAATCTGGCTGCTGCCGCTGCAGCTGTACTTTCTTTCTTTACATTCGGATACGCCACCATGTAAGCTCTGGTAGCATTCAGATCAATCAGATACTCATCGCAAAATATTTTCTGTTTTTCAGTTAATGCCACCAGTCTCACCTCCTAGTTTTTGGCATAAGAAAAAGACAGCAGGTAAATCCTGCTGCCCTAATCAATGCTAAATTCTGCTATTTATTATTTTCTATAAATTCTTTCATCATGTTCGTTAATTGAACACCCATTGCAATTCCTTTTTCCTTGCATGCTACTTGGAACTCCTCTGCCACTTTCTTATTAACCTTATAGGTTTTTGAGATCATGCCAGCTTTTTCATCCCATCGATCCTGTGGTCTTTTCTTTTTTTCTTCCATGATTTACCGCTTCCTTTTCATTAATCTTCCAATTACGTCCACTAACATATATGCACCTGCACACATAAGTATCACAGAAGCATATATATTTCTTCCGGAAGCTATGAAAATAATCCATGCGGCAATTACAAATAATACATTAAACTTTGTACTTTTCATATATTTCAAGATGAGTTATAATTGATAAAAGGTTCGGGGCTTTCGCCCCTTACCTTACTTGAGAGCCTGTATAAAACTTGCAAGTCCTGCTAAGAACGTTCCTAAGGCTATTAGCAGTTCTATCACAAGTTTTATCAGGTTCTTTTTCTTTTTGCGTTTCCGCTTCTTACTCATCCTTATCTCACCTCCTGAATATACTATATCATATACGTGTACGTATGTCAATAGTTTTCAGAAGAATTTATAAAAAAGACAGCCTATATTAGACTGCCTTTTTTGTGGTTTAGGAAAAGTAATGTTTTTTCTTTCTTTGCTCAGTTTACATTAAAGCATATTTTTACCGGACATGAGCGGACATTTACTCATTTTTTTCTAAAAATCTATCATGTTTTTTTCTGCAGTTATCGTCCGTATACTTGGTCTTCCGTTTCGGATGCATTTCATTCATTTTCTGCGCTACCTGGTACCATGTCAGATCATCTATGTAGTAGAGTTCGAATAGCTTTCGAAGTTCACTTTTTTCAATACTGTTTATATATTTCTCTGCTTCATTCATCAGCTCCAGAAGTTTTGCTTCACGTTCCTGCAACAGGGCACGTCTGGCATCCAGTGCAAGATGCTTTCTTTTTATGATTCCATCCGGCACTCCACTGATTTTTACGGTACCAAGAGATTTTTTCCCTTTCTTTCCGCAGCTTACCGAATCTGTGACGATACTATCTTCCAGATTTCCTATTTCTCTTTCCAATTTCTGAATTCTTTTTCTCAGATCTTTTATTTCTTCTTTCATATCTGCATACTCTATCAGGATCATCTTGTTCAATGGTACCGCCTCCTGTCATCCCCACTCTTTTTCTCTTTTTAAAATATTTTCATATTTCTCCAGCAGCTTCTGCAGGTGTGTTCTGTCTCTCTTGGTTTCTTTCCCGTTCGCCTGTATCGTCATCTTCTCTTCTATGATCTCGTCTATCACATCTGCTGCTTCTCTGAAGTTTCTGGCCAGATCTGCCAGATATACCATGTCTTTGTACATGTTGTTATCTCTCCTGCTACAACCGCTTGATCAGCATATTGATCATATCGAAAAAATCATGCTTACACTCACCGCAATCACATCCTTTTCCACAGCAGAATTCTTCACAGCGTCTGTAGTATTTTTCCCATCCATCCGTCTTTAGGATATGTTCTGTCTTTTTAATCACATATTCCAATTCAGATGTATTGGGTTGTTCATTGATCAGCGGTATAATATCCCTTTCAATCTCCATCGTGCTCCGTGGTGTCCGGATACGTTTTTTAATCTGTTCTACCAATCTGTCTGCATCAATCAGTCTCATTGTCTTCACCTTCGCCCTCTGGTTGTTCCTCTACTGCAATATCTATGTTTTCCTCTGCTTCTGGTACACCCTCAGTTTCTTCGATAATTACATCATCTGGTTTTTCAGCTACGGCATCCGGATTCATCTCAGAAACATCAATCTCATTTTCTTCTGCCGGCATCACAACTGCTTCGTATGATCCTGTCTCCTCCACGGTTTTCATGAAGTCCTCACATTCAACGTAATTAAGACTTGATTCTTCGCTAATTCCTTGAGGGGTAATTCTTCCATAATTATCCTCGGCGATAAATACTCTGCCGTACGCACATGTGACAACATCTGCAAGAATTCTAAGCTTTAATCCATTTGTATGCTCGTAACATTTCCCTACTTCAAAAATCATTTTTCTGTTTCTCCTATCTAAACGGTGATGCAATCCATACTGCTGCAATGCAAACCCATATTAATACTGCAAAAACTTTTCTCGTATGTTCTTCAAAATCTATCTTCGTTCCCCAGCTGAAACACATGAGTAAGCAGGCAATTACCTGTATTACATATGCCGCATTGAACCGTATTGTCATTCCTGTGCCTCCTCTGGAAGTTTTGCTTGATCCCAGGCAATAACTGTTCTTGTATCTTTCGATGTCATTCCGGCATCCCACGCATACACTGTTCCGCCCAAGTAGTTTGCAAAATATCTTTTTTCCCATTGTTCCGTATTACCATCTCTTACCAGTATTGGAGTGTCCATAGGGATTTTTGGCCAGTCAACTCCCTGGCCAGAATCCTTGCTGTTTGGAAATACACATCCTTCTACAATGAGCTTTGCATTTGCAATTCCGTTTGCATACCCTTTTACCTGGTCAAACTGTAATGAATTTACTTTTTGCTTCTCTTCTTCTGAGAGCCTTAACTCTTCTTCCAACTGGTTCAGTGCGTGATCCAGGTCAAATGCTGTCGGTATATCCTGGTGCTTTATTTTATCTGCAAATGATTCAATCACCTTTATTTCTGTAGAATTACGAGGACGGATGATTGCACATCCTCGTAACTTTTCAATATCAATTAATCGCATTCTGTCACCTCTTCTATCGTATAATCCCAAAGCCATTTAAAAGCGTTTAGAATCGTGTCTTTAGTAATGCCATTATGTGTTGGCATTTCAATTACCTCACGTATTGCTAGTAATTTTTCTTCGTCTGTATACCTCTCAGATTCAATCTGTTCAAATACTGCACATGCTTTTCCTACATTCATTTCACATCGTTCCAATCTAATTTTTGCCCGCACCACTTGCAATATGGCATGTCCCAAGTCTTTAAAAGTTTTATAGTTTCAATATTTCCAAATAGCCCTTTGCAATAAGGGCAAGATGCCTGGCCATTCCATTTCTCTATTTTTCTTTCTGTATCTCGTGAATCCCCATCCACAAACCGCCGGATCTCTTTCACTTCCTGCCGTAACTGTTCATCAGTCTTTTTCATGATTCACATACCCCATCCTTCCTACAATTCCAGTGTTCTTTAGATAATTGTAATAATCCTGCGCCACTTCTTCGCTGACGTTAAACTCTTTTCTGATTCTTCCAATCGTTACACGCTTCTGGTCCTTCGCCCAGTTCTCCAATTTTACAGATTTGATAATCATCATCTATTCCTCTCTCCTGTATATTTCTGGCAGTGGCATCCATGCGTTGACAAATATCCCAAAGCTTGCGTAACTTGCATCATCATCTCCCGGATAAAATGCTCCGGATCCATCACTGTCTGTTTCATATCTTCCGATATCCGGAAGTGTGGAGTTTTCAAACGACACCAGCACGTATTCTTCCGGATCTGGAAGTCTGTCATTGATATCTATCCATTCCTTGATACTGTCGCATTGCTTCTTTTATTTTCACTCGCCTTCCTCTATCATGTAGATTCTGCTTGCAGATACTTCATAAGCTACCCTGGTCTCCTGCTGCTCTTCATCCAGTTTTTTTACATATTCCCGGCTCTGGATTCTTCCGGTCAGTTCAATCCTGCTGCCAACTGCCAGATTTTTGGCATACCGTGCATTGCCAGCCCAGCAGATGCAAGGGATATAGTCACTTTTTCCACCTGGTCTGTTCACTGCCACTAGAAGATCTGTGATCTGGCGTCCACTCGGTGTTTTCCGGTAAACCGGCTGTCTGCAGATAAATCCATGTAAGAAAATATAATTATCATCTTCCTGCGCAGCATCACTGATCTGTTCTGCAAAAAGAAAAAGTATTAATTTTCGCTTTTCTCCAGCCGGAATGTTTACGGAGCAAAAGCTTCCTTCTACCGAAATATTTGCTCCGTAATAAATTTTGTTTTCGTCCACCATTCCTTTCCGGAAAATTACTGGGATTTCATCTGCGCATCCGCTTTTGCGGTTTGTCGTTAAGATTGTTCTGTAAAATAATTCTCCTGCAGTTTCATGATCATACTGTGGTTCTGTGATCACTGTTCCTGTTATTTTAGCCATATTGTTTTTATGCATTGCTCTTTTCTCCTTATCCTGCCTGTTTTTCTTCTTTTAACTGAGCTGTCTCCCAACTATTCAACTGTTCTCTTGCCATCCGGTAACATGCTGCATCTGATTCACTCTCTGTTTTTATGATCAGTTTCTGCTGCCGGCCTGTCTTTTTGTATATCTTTATCCAGCCGTCTTCCCATATGCTGAAATGTGCATACATCTGCAGATTGTATCTTCTCTGTAATGGCAGATAGACATTGTAAAATTCTCTTACTTCTTTTCCGTAGTCTTCCTCCATGCTAGTTCCCCCTGTTATTCATCCGGCAATTCATATAAATCTAATCTGCCTTCTGCTACTTTCCGTTCCTGTTCCGTCAATGTAAAACCATATTGTTCCATAAACTGGCATACATGCAAAAGTTTCCCGCCTTTTTCTTCGTTATACTGTCCTCTCCAGTCTGCAGTCTCTAAGCAGGAATCTGTTCCATTCCACAGGTAAATCAGCATCTGTTTTTGCGTACTCAGTTTATCAAAATATTCTGCTGCCATATTCAGTTCTTCATCTGTACACTCATACTGCGGCTTTCCACAATAGAAATCATATATAGCAGATTTATATACACAGACGCCTAGCTCGAACATAAGATTCCAGATTGTTTCCAAAATAACTGAATCATCTTTCAAACAGATTTTTTCATCTGTAATATCCCGCACAAAATCTTTCATGCGCTTATATAATGCCTTATTAATGCCTTTGATTTCTTTTCTATTGTGATCCCTCTCTTTCGTTTTTCGCTCCTGTTCGGTTTCCTTCTTCTGCGGTACTTTTTTCAGGACATATATGCTGTTATACATCCGCAGGTAATATAAATTTTCCTCATTCTGTGGCAGTTTTATTTTTTGCGGGAGTTCATCATCAAGACCATACGCCCGCACCCTTTCCCATTTTCCGGAATAGTACTCGTTTTCGGCTTTCTTTGGTGCTTTCTGCACTCCTCTGGATTCCAGCATTGCTATTAATTTCTTCTCACTTTTATTTCGATTTGTAATTCTAACCGACTCGCTGGCTTTCCAGATCAGCTGACTTGAATTGCTGGACTCTTTTAAAATCTTGTCTCTTTCCCGGACATCTTCCACCTGCTCCAATGCATATAGATCTTTTAATGATAACTGGAAGCTTCCGTCTTCCTGTTTTTCTTTGAGAATACTCTGATCCAGTTTGGCAATCTGCAGTCTGTGCCGAACTGTTGTCCTGGAAAACCCGGTTCTTTCAGCTATCTGAGCTTCCGTATCGCCAAGATCAAGCATCATCTGAAAGCCCTGGGCCTGCTCCATGATAGACAGGTCATTTCTCTGCATATTTTCTTCCAGCATGATTCCGACCTGCTCTCTATGGGTTAATCCTTTTGCAATCTTACATGGAAATTCTGTAAGTCCTGCTGCCTTGCCCGCTGCAAACCGTCTGTGACCGATCAGCAGTGTGTACCCTTCCGGGGAAAATTTAGAATCTACTTTCTGCAAGTTCTCTTCTGTTGGATTTTCCAGATACTCGTTGATTGTCTGGTTATATTCTTCAAATTCCATCCAGTGTCCCGGGATTACCGTAAGGTTCTGCAACACGCCTTGCTTTTTAATTGATTCTGTTAACTCCGATATATCCCCAAGGTCTTTTCTTGGATTATCCGGATGTGAATAGATCTGATCCGCTGATATTAAAGTCATTTCCATGTTGCATACCTCCTGTTTAATTCGCTCCACTCTTCGTAAATCGTTCTTCCGTATTTTCTGATAAATGCATCCGTATCACTTTCCATTTCAATCCTTTCCAGCATAAGCTTCAGCTGAATTGGCAATCCCTGTGCGGCTGCTGCCTTTATGACACTGGCATCCAGCATCAATAGTTCCTGTAATTCTCTTATATCGATTCCACTGAGCAGTTCCTTTCCATTTATTGATAAACCGTATCTGATCATCTCTGCACCAATTCTCCTTTTCTTTGAAGTTGCTCCAGTTCGTTCATCGAGAATGATTCTACATAGTTTGTATGTTCCCCGAAGCAATTTATGAAATGCATCCGGAACCGCACAACCCGTTTGTGTTCCGGAATATGCTCAACTACTGCATTCACCCACTTTCTTTCTTTTGATCCCCATGCTCCGATTTCATAAAATTTGTATCTCTGTCCTTTTTTAAACATCGTGTTCTCCCTTTCTCAAAATGGCAGTTCTCCCAAATCAATATCAAGGAACTCTATCCTGCCCTCTTTGTGTTCTGTTTTCTCCTGTTTCCATTTGCCAGTTGGTTTTTCACACATCCAATCCCGGCCGAACTCCTGCATGTACTTTTCGTGGGAATATTTCTGTTCGAATACCTGCTGCCCGATCTGGCACAGGAAGATTCGGACGTCTCGGTTAGAATGAACTGCATCTGGTCCATATTCATGATGTGGTACGCACAAATATACCCAGAGACCGAAATGTTCTGATTTCTTCCGGTTCGCGATACCGAACATGATGTGATGCTTATGCAATCCGGCAGATGGTAGCTCACCATAATAGCCTTGCTGAGCAGCCAGGTATCTGCAGATATAGCATTCTTTTTGTGTTTGTATGATACTCTTACTCATCAGCTAAACGGCAGCTCCTCTTCCAGCCCGTCCGGGATTTCCATGAAGCCATCCTCCCTGGCCATCGGTGCCGGATTCTGCTGTGTGGTCTGTCCTGCTGCCTTGCTTTCGGCAAATTCCTGCTCTTCAATCACGATATCTGTGGTATAAACCTTCTGTCCGTCACGGTTGGTGTAACTTCCGGTCTGGATTCGCCCTGTGATGGCAATCTTGATTCCTTTACAGAGGTATTTCTCGGCAAATTCTGCCTGGTGTCCAAAGGCAACGCAGCTGATAAAGTCCGCACTTGCCCCTCCCTCCTGTTTAAAACGGCGGTCTACCGCTAAGGTATAACATGCAATACACTTCTGGTCCTGTCCCTGTGTCCAGTGGACATCCGGATCACGGGTTAAACGTCCCATTAAAATGGCTTTGTTCATGTCTTTCTCCTTTCTCGCAAACGTTGATTTTGCTCTTACTGACGGGTTGTTAGTTAGCACTTATTTCTTTGTATTCTCCTGGCATCAAGTCAGCCTTTTTCATCTCATTTTGCATCCATGTGGTATAGGAGCTTTTTGACATATGGATTACCTGCAGGTTGTGTGTCCTGGTTAAGGGCTCAATTTCTTCCCACATGTCCCTGTTTTTAATCTCTTTTCCGTCCGAGCCTGTCCATCCGGCTGACTTCCACTTATTCAACCACCCTAGTGACAGGGCAGATTCCAGATAACGCATGTCTGTATAGATTTCTACCTGGCAGCCTGGCTTAAGACGTTTTAACGCACGTACTACTGCAGCAAGTACCAGGCGTTTTCCCGTGGCTTCCATGCAGCCAATCTCTGACCTGGTATAAGTCGTTTCGGATGGTGAAATGTACTCCAACACATAGCAAAAACAGGCTTTCCCGGCTTTGATGCGTTTGCATGAGACCTCTATGTACAGCGATACTTTCATTCTCGTCTCACCTCTTTTATCCGCTGTTCCGTGTAGTAGAAATAGGACATACCGGTGTATTTATTTGTTCCGGAAACGATGGACTCTTTTACGATGTAAAACCCCGGCGTTGGCTGTGGTCCCTCTTCTAGGAGCTTCCGCATGGTCCGTCTGAAATACGTCTTTCTCTCCGGCTTCGGACGAATCAGATTTCTGGAACAGTGATAAGATTTTGTTTTTTCTGCATCTTCGTGATCCTGTTGTTCTTCCGGAACAGGTTTGGCAATATAACTGGCCAGATCTGCATATCCTCCTGCTTCCCTGATCGGGGTGAAGTGAGTGAACCCTTCTGTCCAGCACTCGGTGATCAATGTATCTGTTCCTTTCGAACAGTGTGTTCGATTCACTAGAATGTGGGTGTGGATGCCTCCACGTTTTCCGATTTCTATCCGGTAAATAAATTTCAGATCATCATCCAGCTTTTTATATCGGTACCGGAGTTTCTTTAAAAACCGGTCCATGTCTTTTCTTACCTCTTCATACGGTTTTCTGGTTCCCTTCGGGTATTTCAGTGTCACCCACAAGTCGGATGGGTAGAAGTTTGCTTTGATGATTCTGCGAATCCGGTTCTCTTTATTGATCTGGTTCTGTTTTGCTACCTGTTCTGGAGTCGGTTTCTGACGTTTGGCTCTCTTCTCACCTTTTGCCCCATAATTCCCTGCATATTTATATTCATGTTCTATTGAATTTATAAAATCCCATCTATATTGGTTAAACATGACTATTTTTCCTAACTTTAATATACTTATACTGGTACGAACGCCGGCTTCGACCGGTTTGTCTCGAAAAAAGGTTTTTTAATGTCCGGACAGGATTTACCTGACCGGACCGTATGATTCCACCGCCCTGTAGTCGAACGCTTGTTATATTTTAAGGTTTATTTTTATGAGGAATTTCAAAACGTATCTGTTTATCTTCTGTAGTAGTCTGCAGTTGCTGTTAAGCGTCCGACTACAGGACGGTGGAAAAATATTTAATTATTTAACTTTGGATAAAATCCCATTTGACTGAAACATATTCCATTGCAGGTTACTTCTTTAAAATACACATGATCTTTGCTCACTATTTTCACAGGTCGTTTTAATGCTGCCGCGATGAGTTCAATCCCGCTTTTTACCATAATGACGCTGCAAAGCTGCAAGCGACCTTTATCTTCATCAAAGTGGCGCAGTCTGTATAACCCGGTAAGCATCTGGTTACACTGTTCTTCGATGTACTTTAATTTTGCTTTTTCCATTTACTTTTCACTCCTCGTCTGCTATACTCCAGACATAGGTTTTATTACCTATGTCATTAGTGATAGGGCGTGTACTTTCTCAGGGTGCCACGCTCTTTTAATTTGTTCAAAATTACTCCTGCTCCGGCAATTGCCAGGCCAACCGCTGCAATCCCTAAAGCCACATGACCTGCTTGTCCTTTTGCTTCAACTCCTGCTGCACCGACCAGAAATGTCAGTATTCCGCAAGCAGTCATTCCAAATGCAATCTTATTTTTCATCTTTGGTATCCTCCAGATTCAATTCTTCGCTTGCTGCCACCATTATCATTCCAAAAGCAACAACTGCTCCTGCGATCAGCGCCAAGATTGTACCAACAAGTGTGTGTGGCTTCCGGAAATACAGAAACACAAATGCTACTGCTGCCACTATTGATATGATGATTCCGGCAATTTTAAGTTTGTTCATGGTTTTATCCTTCCTTTGCTTCTGGCATATTCTCCTGCTCAGCTTTCTCTTTCTTCACACGCTCTGCATGCTTCAGAAAGCGTTCCGCCGCCTTCATCAGTGCATTCTTGCGCTTCGCTCTCTCCTCTTCTGGAAGATCTGGGAAATGCACTCTGACTTTGCATCCATCAATGTTAAATGTCTCTACCTTGGAATATGTCATGCTCTCACCTTCCTCTCTTAGAAGATATGTACTTGTGGGTTGTCTGGTTACGTTTCACGATTGCTTTTTTCGTTTCTTTCTCCTATAATCGATACACAGGCTCCCGCCAGAGCTGAGTACAAATGAAAGGAGATTTTCATGAAATTAGATTTAACTGTCACAATTACTGCCATTCTTGGAATTGCTGCCATCATTTCACCAATAGCTACAGCGCTTATCAATAATCGCCATCAGCTCAAGCTCAAAAAACTTGAGTATCAGCAAAAAGAAAAAGAAAGTTCCTATTTCTATAAACGTGGAATCTATGAAGACTACCTAAAGTACACTAGTGAATGTATAACTTACGCCACTCAGGATGCTCTTCAAAAATATGGTGAAATTTACGGTCTGGCGCTGATTTATTTCCCCGAAGATCTTATTGAAGATATGGAAGAGTTAAATCGTATAATGCGAAATTCCTCCCCCGAAGAGCGTATGTCACTTTTTAATAAACTAGCTCCTAAGATACGTGCCATCTTACAAAACATGTAAACGCAACACATATAAATGCAACCCAGATAGGATATATCTTGTCTTCGGGTTGTATTTTTTTCATTACGGCAATGCCCGCAATCGCAATTCCGTAAAATATTACTAATAAAATTACAACTCCCATCGTTCTCCCCTCCTCTCTACACCTTTCCATCTGCTGGATCTTCCTCTGTTGCGAATAAATATTTGTAACCCAAATTAGGAAAGAATACATTATGAATTTCCATAGCCTCTTCAATTGAAAAAGAGCTCGTTCCGTTTAACTTATTAGCTACACTATTACGATGAATACCAAGTACTTTGGAAATAGCTTCTATAGTGACATCGCATCTTCCCATTTCAGCTTTTAAATTTCTATAAGCCACTTTTTGTCTCCTTTCTACGCATTTGCGTTTATCTTTATTTGCAATATACACTCATTTGCGTTATATGTCAACATATTTTTACTCATTTGCACATATTTTTGTTTACTTTCTTACGAAAAGGTGATATATTCAGCTCAAGGAGGATAACAAAATGGGAATAGGAACAAAACTTTCAGAATTAATAGAAGCTAACGGAACGAATCCGAATGAATTAGCAAAAAAAGTCGGTGTCGCACCAACAACCATATATTCAATTATTAAACGGGATAGTAAAAAAGCAGACATCGAAGTCTTATTAAAAATTGCAGACTTGTTTGGTGTTACTGTTGAATATTTTGTTGATGATAATTCAAAGCCATCCACATTAGCAGCTCACTTTGATGGTTCAGAATATACCGAAGATGAACTTGACGAAATTCGCCAGTTCGCTGAATTTGTTAAAAACAAACGCAAATAAATTACCGTGCAGGAGGTGTCCGTATGAATATATATGAAGAAATGCAAGATCGGGCATATAATGCCGGAATAGATGTTGTTGAATATTCATTTAGAAATAAAACCATAAAAGGATTATACTGCGATGGCACTGCTGCCATTAGCAATGACATAGATACCAATGCTGAAAGAGCATGTATTCTTGCAGAAGAAATGGGACATCACTATACTTCTGCCGGAAACATTATAGATCAAACAGACGAACAGAACCGAAAGCAGGAGTTTCGTGCCAGAATGTGGGCATACAATGAGCTAATCGGATTAATGGGTATTGTAAGAGCATTTCATCATGGATGCCACAGCACCTATGAAATAGCTGAATATCTGGAAGTGACAGAAGAATTCCTGAATGATGCATTGGATGCTTACAGGGACAAATATGGAGTGTACACCACGGTAGACAACTATATAATCTATTTTATCCCAGGTTTGACTGTATTTAAAAAAGAATAAAAAATTTTACACTGTTATTACTACCAATTACAATATATGGTGATTTACCATACCATTATAAATATTTTTATAAAAGGAGAAGATTAATATGAGAGAAGATGTAAGTCGCGCACTGCAAGAATTCAAAATCAAAACTTTTGGAAACAAAAAGACTTTAGAAAAATCAGAATCTTTGCTTTCTGATGACGAAACTGTTTTATTTGTAACACCTACAAATATATCAACAATCATTCTTTCCACACAACAACAGTTATTAACACTTCCTGGTGTTGTATATTTAACAGATAAGCGCTTTATTTTTATGCGGAATACCAAAACACCCAACAATGATTTTTTGCCATTAGAAAAAGTAACTCATATTGATTTCAAAGCAGACGGATTACAACCTGGTGCTATAATTGTTGGCGATGATGCAAAAATGTTTTCATTTATTGTATCCTATAAATTCGATGCCGTTGCAAAAGTATTGGAAACATTCAATTCTGCTTGTGACAAAATTTTGAAAGAAATTACTACTGATCCAGAAATAGAAAATAACTCATCCGAGCCAGAGCCTCTTATTCTTGATCCGGATTATTCAATCACATCTGCTGCTGATGAAATCAGAAAATATAAATCTCTTTTAGATGATGGTATTATCACGCAGGAAGAATTTGAAGCAAAAAAGAAGCAATTGCTGAACTTGTAAAAATCACTTACCGCTTCCCCTGCTCCATGCGGGCAGGGGAACAATAAAAAAACTGAATAATATGTTTACCCAGGCAACTGGGAGGGCGTTTCCCACCTGCTTCTAGTCTTGTGGAAGGGGTGGTTGATATGAGTACATATGAAGAATTTATGATTATACTGACAACTGCTGGTTTAATTGTAGCCATTCTGAATTACACGCATAAAAAATAGACGCCCTGACTTTGGTAGAGTTGACGTCTATTCTTTAGATACTTACTATTACTGAAGCAAATGGGGTACGACCATCGCCCCAGTTGTCTTGTTAAGTATATTATAGCAAATATGCTTTAAATGTCAATTCAAACTATCGACTGATCAGAAAGGAGCTATCATGGAACGAATTATAAGTAACAAAGTCCGTTGCAAAAAATGCGGTGAAATTATAAAAAGCAAAAATCGACATGATTTTATAACCTGCAAATGTGGAGCTGTATCTGTTGACGGTGACCACGATTATCTGAAGCGTTCTGGCGACTATGAGGACTGAGAAGAACTTAGTGAATGTGAAGATACTTAAAGAATAATATACTGGAGATAATTAAATGACTGATACTGAATTCAATAAACTTATGTCTATGCAAAAGCACATAGATGATGCTAAAATAGAATTACCTTTAGCTGGTGAGATTGGAAAACCTATCACAGTTTTTTCTGACACTACTACTGATATTTTTATTATTGATTCCGATCGAAGAAGTACCATTAGTTTGGAAAAGAAAAAGCTCCAAGAACGACATATGAATACACAGGAACGCCTTATTCGTTTGGAAATTGATGCTCGACCGCATACAAACCCAGACGGTACGATTTTATCCAGAAACCATATTCATGTTTTCAAAGAAGGTTTTGGGTTATCTTATGCATACGATTTGGATTCCTTTGATGGCAATTTATTCAAAGATTTGACCAGCTTTGAGCAAGTCTTCTATGACTTCTGCGAATATTGCAACATAAAATATGACGAAACAGAAATACAGGGTGTGATATGACATGAAAACTAATTTTAAACAAATATATATGGATTGGCTAAATGAAAATATCGAACAGGCTAAAATTCGCAATAATTTGTACCGCATCACATTTCCATACCTAGATCGCAACAATGATCACATAGAAATATACATCAAAGAAGAATCTGATGGCAGCTACACGCTCACTGATGACGCCGAAACCATCGGAGAATTAGAATTTTCTGGATTAGATATTTTTTCAAGTCAAAAGAAAAAGGATATTTTGAATACTATACTATGCTCTCATGGTATAAATATCGATGATGACCATTGTTTGTATGTAAATTGTGATAAGCAATCATTACCTGCAAAAAAACATATGCTGACTCAATGCATGATAAAAGTTAGTGATATGTTCTATCTTGCAAGGCCAAACATAAAATCACTATTTATTGAAGATGTAAAAGATTTCTTTACCCAGAACAATATTTATGGCATCCCCGATATAAGTTTTTCCGGGAAAAGTGGTTTGCTTTCAACTTATGATTATGCAATCTCTCCAACCCCAAACAGTTCTGAGAGATTGATTAAAATAGTCAATAATTTGGATGTGCCGAAAGCAGGATATATTACTTTCCTTTGGGGTGATACTAAAGAAGTCCGCCCTGCTGGTTCAAAATTATATGTGTTTATCCAAGATACCAATAAAACAATTTCTCAAAAAGCAGTAAATGCCATGAAAGAGTATCAGATTAAACCTGTTTTGTGGTCTGAAAGAGATTCATATATACGTGAATTAACAGCATAAATGAAAACCGCCTCTGTTGACGCAGAGACGGTTTCAAATCGGCAATACCGAAGATGGTATCAACCAACCTTTTGACCAAGATATTGTATCATCTTCGGGCAGTCATCGCAAGCGGAACACCTGTTCTTTGCTGGCTGTTATTTTTATACCCTTTTTTACATACATTTACACAGGAGGAATGATACTATGCAGGAAAATATCTCCATCAATCAAATTATCATGTATCTGAGAAAATCCAGATCAGATGATCCGTGCATGACGGTAGAAGAAGTTCTGGCCAGACACGAACGCCAGCTTCAGGATTACGCCGTTGCGTCTTTTGGATCACCTGTTCCGGAACACCACATCTTCCGGGAAGTGGTATCCGGAGAAACCATTGCAGACCGACCGGTGATGAGACAGCTTATGCATCTGCTAGAATCCGGTTCTGTCCGTGGTGTCCTGGTCATTGAGCCGCAGCGTCTTTCCCGTGGTGATCTGGAGGATTGTGGAAGGATCATCAATGCCTTCCGGTATACCAATACGCTGGTCCTTACTCCACCGAAAACATATGATCTCTCCGATGAATACGACCGGAAGTTTTTTGAAATGGAGCTGACCAGGGGAAATGATTATCTGGAATATACCAAAAAGATTTTAAACCGCGGCCGGCTGGCATCGGTAAAGCAGGGCAACTACATCGGAAGCGTTGCTCCTTACGGATATCGCAAGGTTAAGATTGGCAGTGGAAAAGATACCGCCCACACACTTGAAATCGTTCCTGAGCAGGCTGACGCGGTCAGAATGATGTTTCAGCTCTATCTGGCAGGTAACGGATTTACCCGGATTGCTGCAGAACTGGATGCTCTTGGCATCAAACCATTAAAATCTGATCACTGGTCTCCTGCTGCCATCAGTGATATTTTATCCAATCCGGTTTATATTGGAATGATACGCTGGAATCATTTTAAAACAATCAAAACAATGCAGAATGGCCAGATTGTAAAATCCCGCCCTACCAACCACGGAACAGACTACATACTGGTGCCAGGCAAGCATCCTGCCATTCTTGATCAGGAAACTTTTTATGCTATTGCGGAGCGCCGAGGAAAATCTCCAAAGGTAAAACGCGATCATGAACTGCGAAACCCGTTCGCCGGGCTGGTCTATTGTGGAACTGTCGGATGCGGACGTTCCATGGCTCTCAAGCAGTTTACAAACTACCGGAGCAAAGTTCCCCGCCGATCAGAAAGCATGATCTGTCCAAATCAACGTATCTGTCATACCAAATCGGTACAATATAGTGCTTTTGTGGAACGTGTAAAAGAAATATTATCGAAGACGGTGGATGATTTTGAAATTAAATTACAGAATGATGATGGGAATATTGTCCGGATCCATGAGAATATCATCCGAAATCTGGAACAGGATCTTGTGAAATTAAAGGATAAGGATCTGCGTCAGAAAGACGCTTACGAAGATGGGATTTATACAAAAGAAGAATATGCTTCCAGAAATGCCAAGCTGCAGGAACAGATCTGCGAAGTGCAGCTTTCCATCCAGCGGGCAAAAGATACCATGCCACCGGAAGTTGATTACCAGGAACGGGTTTCCCGATTTTCTGACTGCCTGTCTAAATTTGAAGATACGGATATTTCAGCATCGGAAATGAACATACTCCTCAAATCCTGCATTGAAAAAATCATATATCACAATTCCAGTGAATCCAAGCCTGGTATCGGACGATTCGTTGCCAATCCCTTTGAACTTGATATCTACCTGCGCCTGTGATCTTTGGGCGTAGGCATTATTTTCACTGTATTAAGGCTTTTTTCTGCCTGTAATCTCCTACTTTTGTGCAAAAATAATCACTTCCATCATGTATGAGCGAATGAACTTGCCCACATGGAAATGATCTGTGCCATTGTCCGTCAATTAACCCAGGACCTGACACCGGAAGAAATTCAGAAAAGCGGATTTGACACCTACTACGTGGATCATACCCTTGGTCTCTGGCCAATGGCTGCCGGCGGTATTCCGCACAATGCCTGCGAATATCAGTCAAAAGGTGATGCCATCACAGATCTTTTCGAAAATATGGCTGCGGAACAGAAAGCCCGCACCACCTACGACAATATTCTGCGCCTGGTCAAAGATCCGGAAGTATGTGATCCGATCCGTTTCCTGCGGGAACGCGAAATCGTTCATTTCCAGCGTTTCGGAGAAGGACTCCGCCTCGTGACCGACCGGTTGAATTCCAAGAACTTCTATGCGTTTAACCCGGATTTTGATGTAAAAGCATCCTGCTAAAAACAACAAATAATATGCGCATGCTCTGATTATTAAAATTATAATAATACTTTTTCGTAAATAAAACGCCTGTCAATGGGTACCTCTAACTACCCACGCAGGCGTTTTTCAACAATATAAATTTCTTTCGTTATCAAACAATCGCACAGATCATTTCCATATGGTCTAATGATCATCTAAGAGCCGTCCAGGAATACAGTGGATAAACCGAACCCCATCCCGCAAACTCAAATCCAAGTAGTTTCAAAACAATCGGCACAACCAAAATCAGTATTGCAAAGAACATCGTCTGAATATAATTTTTTCTCCAATACGAAATCAACAAAACCACAATCACAACTGCGATCATTGACGCCATTTGGGTCAAAAGCAATAACAATACGAAAAACCATACCGGAATTGCCAGCGGAAACTCCTGATAACATGGTATATCCGTAATCGCTGCTGTCAATTCATGCAACGGATAAACTGACGAAATATTCACAAACCGACATATCATTGGAAGCACTGACATGATCATTGCCGCCATCATGCAAACCACCATTTTTCTAACAATACTTTTCTTTCTTCCCTGTTTCGTTGCACACAACAAATACCATGAACCACTCTGGTATTCCATTGCCATCACATTTCCAAATGCGATCACCATACACAGTGAAAGCAGCAACAGATCAATCAGATAATCGTCATTTATTCTTCCAAAGAAATACAGATAACCTGTGTCATAGATAAACTCACCACCGTCTTCCTGTATGTTCTCATACTGCTGCATCACCCGTTGAAAAGAAGGATAGAAAAATGTTATCCCATACCAGTCTGCCTTCAACTGCTCTCCCGTGCTTTCATCAATCTCACCGTCCGAAACCAACCCATCAATTTTCTCAATTTCAGAAAACGCCTGCGTATACCGCTCCTGTTCCGATAAAATCAGCGCTTCTTTCTGCTCCGTCAATCCCCCTTCTAACTGCATCATCAGATTCTGATAATACTGTTCCTGCACGGATGGACTATATTTCTGATTCAAAACGCGACCACCGATCACAAAACTAAATAACAAAAGAATCACAAGTGCCCGATTCATAATCATTATTTTATAACTCTCATAGCGGAGTAATGATGCATGCGGGTAAAACGGTCTTTGCTGTTTTGACTGTCTCTTGCTCAACTCAAAATTTGTTCCATGCAGAAAAAGCAAAATCAAAGCAGCAATTCCAAACACAGCAAGCATAATGATCACGCTCCATGAAACCAGTAATCGTGAAACCGGATATCCGCCAATATCGAAATTCAAATAGCTTCCATACAGATTTTCTGTTTTCATAAGCCCGATCAGATTGATATATTTAAACAGCGAACCTTTTCCAACCGCCGGAATCAGCAGATACAATAAGTAACTGCAGCCATAGAACAGCATCCCTGCCAGATAAGGCAAAAACATTTGATCCGTCAGGATACAAAGCGCCGTAAGAATCGCTCCCATGCTAAAAAGCACTGTACTCTTTGTCAAAACCGAACCTGCAATATACCCTAAAACGCTGATATTCAGATTGCTTTCCATATAAGCAGCTATCGATTGAATACTTGCTGTCACATCTTCAAAGCCAATCGTAACTTCCGAAAAAATCAAATTGCAGCCATAAAGCAACGCCGCAATTGCTATACAATGAATCAGCAACGCTGTCAGCTTGGCACAAATACTCTGAAACTGCCCTCTTTTCGTACTTCGTGTAATATAAAAAAGCTTTTTCTCTTTTTCTTCAAAAATCAAATTCCCGGCAAACAGAAATACCGACAGAATCAGAAATAGATCCGTCCATATATTTTCCATGGAAACCGAAAGTGCTTTTGACGGCATCCATCGAATATTTTGATCCGACAATGCCGCATAATCCTCTGCACTTTTTTCAATGTTTCTTGTGGAAAAATTATTTTTATCCTGATTACCAAAGATCGAAATACCACTTAAACTTGCCTTATTTCCCTGCACAGACTGCAAATATTCCTCATAACCTGCCGCTTTCTGCTGTTCATTATAAAGTTCATCAATAAGATTCTTTTCCTGCCAGATAGAATCCGTAAAATGCAAATAGCTGCCCGCTTGATATGTTTTATAATACTTTTCAAAAACTCCCGGATTCGCAGTCATCTCCTGTTCGGCAAGCGCCTTTCCGCTTTCTCCCTGCATTTTCTGCATATCCAAGACATTCTGAACTAAGCAGACACCATCCATCGTCTCTTTCAGATTGGAAATATAATCCCCTTTTTCGATTTCAGACATTTCCGCTATCTCATTTTGAAAAGACTTATAAGCAGAAAGCGGCACATTTTCACCATTCGAACAATTGACATACCACAAAAGAAACAGGTTTAAAATCAGCAACACACAAACGGACAATGCTAAACTTCGCTTACGCCATATTTTTGCAAGTTCATAATAAATCAGTCTGCACATGAGGTATCCTCCTCAAAAATTCGCATATACAATTCTTCCAGACCATTTACCCTGCCATATTTGCCGCAAAGGTGCTCCACCGTATCCTGATCTATGATTTTTCCAGACTTGATCAGTATGATTTCCTTTGCAATTGGTTCTATATCAGAGACAACGTGCGTGGATACCAAAATCACTTTATCTCCAGCAAGCGCTGCGATTCGTTCTCTGATCCGCACCCGCTCCTTGGGGTCAAGTCCTGCCGTCGGTTCATCCAACACAATAAGCTTCGGATCCCCTAATATGGCCTGCGCGATCAAAATACGCTGTTTCATGCCACCGGAATAAGTACCGATCGGACGGTTTGCAGCTTCCGTCATATTCACATAGGACAATACCCGCGCAATTTCTTCGGGCATTTCCTTTTTTGAAATGCCTTTTAATGTCGCCATATAAGCTAAAAATCGTTTTCCGGTGAAAGCATCATACAGCCCCTGCTGCTGCGGTGCATAACCAATAATACTTCGATACTGCGCACCAAGACTTTTGATCTCTTTTCCATCCCAAAGTACCTGCCCGCCATCCGGCTTCAGATTTCCCGTAACAATATTCATCAACGTAGATTTTCCCGCTCCGTTTGGACCAAGCAGCCCATAAATACCGGGAGCAAGCTCCAGCGACACATCATCCAGCGCCAGCTTCTCTTTGTATTTTTTTGTTATATTCGTAAGACAAAGCATACACTAACACCCCTTTCCAACCATCAGGATCGGCTCATACTTTGCATTTCCTGCATACAAATCTGACTTATCGATCAGTGCATATTTGTATTGCGTAATATCATAGGAATTATCGCCCAGTGGCGTGTATTCATAATCATAAATCACCAAAATCTGCGAACCCACCTCTGCCTTAAACTCCAGATTCCAGCCAAGTGCCTGATTTACAAGGGAAGAATGCTGCACTTCGCCGGTATCTGTGTTTACGAAATAATAAGTACGGTCATTTTCGTCATTCCAGGTATCGCAGCACAAAACATGGTCAAACGTATTCATAATGTAATTCTGCGCCAGCGTACATAGTACCTTTTCTTCCTTTGTCGTCAGATTAATAGTTTTTATCTCTCCAGTCTCAGAATTTGACACGTAAAGTGTTCCATCCATAACCGCGATACTATGTAATGTCGCATTGTCCATCCGATATTTTTCATCCAGCGTTTTTGTATTCAAATCCAGAGTAGCCACAACCTCACTGGAATTTTTATACATATTGTTCCAGTCATCATCACTTTTAGTGTAATCATCCGTTGTAAGCGCCTTTCCATAATCTGTTCCAGATAACACCAAGGCATTATCCATGCAACCAATAATTTTCCAGTTGATACCATCCTCAAAATTCAGTGAACAGATATCCTCCGCTTTTTGTGTGCTTTTGTTCCAAAACACAAGTTTTCTGCCGGTTGACGTTGTGACGCTGTTATTCCCTTCTCCCATCGTATTGGATAACTTTTTCGTCACAAAATAAAGTCCGGACTCATCTCCAAGTACAACATCTTCTACGGTCAGTCCGGCATCAAACGTAAACACTTTCTGCCGATTGGTGCCGTCAAGATTCATTTCATACAACACTGCCTTTGCAGCTTCCGTCTCAACTGCGGCATCATCGGAACTAACCACCAAATCCTGCGTCACGGAACCTTCGTTATCACTTTCCTTGCTCAGCACATACAATTTATCCCCATAAACAAAAATACCACTTGCATAAAGTGGAAATTCATTCATCAGAAACACCGACGGACAATCCGCCGTATTGTGCTTACATCCCGCATTACTGCACAAATACACCTCCTGTTTGGTTGCAAAATCCATATACATCAGGTGTGTTCCCCACGTACCGTCTTCCAGTTCTGTGGCATCCTTCGTCAAATAATAATAGCCGTCCTTCGTGTAACAATTCGCCAAATGATCCGAATCATTCAAAATCTGCAAACCTTCTACTGCCTGCCCTTTTGATGATTGTTCTTGGGTCGACTGCTTTTTCATTATTCCTCCAGCCACTGCCTGTTCTTCCGATACAAAACTGCCACTACTTTCTTTTCCTGTATTTTCTCCCAGTGTTTGAACACCATTTCCACAGGCACATAATGAACCACCCAAAACAAGTGACATCAGCACCGCAAATATTTTCTTCATAAAAAAGGACCTCCTTGCATTTATTGCCTTACAGCTTACAAGGAGACCTTATCATACAAAAGTCAAAAATCAGTCAAACTTCTTATGTCCATTTTTATGTAATCCTTCTTCTCATTGTGTCTACTTTATAAAGTATCGTTTACCGAAAATGTTACGTTTACGACCGCATAATGTCCCACATCATTTCTTATTTCCAGACAGCCACCGTGTTTTTTACACAGGATTCTGCTGATCGCCAGTCCCATTCCCAGATGTCCATCCTCCGAAGGCTTTGCAAGAAGCAGTTTTTTCTGCCTTGTCAGCACTTCCTCCGAAAATCCATTTCCGTCATCGATAATCGTAAATGACAATAATTGATTCTCTAACGACACCTCTATCCGTACACGTTCTTTTGCATAGCGAAGCGCATTGCCGAAAACATTTTCCAACACGCGATACAAAATAGACGGATCCACCCAGATTTCTATATTTTCCAATACAATGTCCATTGTAAGACGAATCTTACGTTTCTGCGCCATGATCTGCAGATCCTCTTCCATGTCAGAAACAAAATCCGACGCTTTCACCTTCTGTCGATTGACTTCCATGTCCTCCATCTGGTTCAGCGTACGAACTGACTCTGTATAATGCTCCAGTCGTCGGGCAGCCAGATTTAAGTTCTCCGCAATTTTCAAAACTCTTTGATTATTCAGCTTTCCTTTGGCAAGATTCATCTGCAGATATTCCGTATAGCCTTCGATCACCGCAATGGGATTTCTCAGATCATGCGCGATTGATGCCTGTAACAATCTTCGTTCCTCAAGCAGATTCCACATTTCCCGATAATTTTCACGCAATGTCTGCCGCATTTGTTCAAAGGAACCACACAGTATTCCCATTTCATCCTCATTTTCATATTGTAAATGAAAATCCAGATCCCGGTCAGAAATCTGTTTTGTAGCATCAGACAATAAATTCAGCGGAACAGAAAGTTTCTTCCTATAAAAATGGAATCCACACAACAAAATTCCAACAATCGAAAACAATAACGGAAACACGATCATGACCGCACCACAAAAACGATATGCCAGTTTTCTCTTTGGTGTTAAAGAATCCACACTGTTCTCAATCCGTTGGATTGTATACTTTGTTTGCTTTGATGCCGCAGCCGTTCCATCTTCTGACATTAGAACCGGAAGCTCTGCGCCTTCTTCGCCAACTTTGACCCGCATAGAATAAGATACATTTGTTCCGTCCGCATAGGTTTCATCCACTGTCAAAAACACATTGTTCGACTCCGGCAGCAAATATTTTCGAAAAGTCATACATCCAAAAATAGTCGCGGCTGACAACAATACAATAATTGCAAGCGTGATCAATACGCTAAAGACCAGATATTTACGCAAGGGTAATTTTTTGATTTTCTTTACTGACGTTTCCATTTGTAGCCCACTCCCCAGATTGTCTCTATGTAATCCTGTCCCGTTGCTTCATTTAATTTTGCACGTATTTTCCGCACATGTTCCTTCACCACATTGCTGTCGCCCTCTGCGTCATATCCCCATACCGCTTCATAAATGCGCTCTCTGTCAAACACCTGATTAGCATTTGTGATCAGGAACTCGATCAGGTCAAATTCCCGTCTGGAAAATGGAATCTGTTTGTCGTGATAATACACGGATCGCTCCGTTAAATTAACAATCAGGTCATTGGATGTCAAAACAGCCGTGTTGGATTTATGTTTATTCCGTTCATCGCGCCGCAAATGGGCTGCAATACGTGCTGTCAGTTCATTCAAGCTAAACGGTTTTGTAATATAATCATCGCCGCCATATTGCAATCCATTGATTTTATCCTGTTCGGTAATCCGTGCCGTGACAAAAAGAATCGGACAATCCACATGATTTCGGATATTCCGACACAACTCCAAACCGTCCATGTCCGGCATATTAATATCCAAAATGATTAAATCTGGATTCTTTTGTAGTAATTCTATTGCTTCCCTGCTGTCATTTGCTGTGATTGTCTCATAATCGCAATCCCGTAAATGATCCGAAAGTAATTCCGTCATCATTTTTTCATCATCCACAATCAATATTTTATAAACCATTGATGCTCCTCCCGTAGTTTCTTATCTGAATCAGTATAATCTATAAATGTCAAAAATTTGTCAACGCTCAATCCCTTTATAACAAATTTATGCTCCTCTCACAATGCCGATTGAATAATACACCCAAACCAGATTTTTATTTATAACTAAAAAAATACTGCAAGCAACATCTGTTACCTGCAGTATCTTTCGGGTTGGGCTGTTTTATAAAAAACAGAGCAGTTCGTAGGGGAATCGAACCCCTGTTTTCGCCGTGAGAGGGCGACGTCTTAACCGCTTGACCAACGAACCACATCTTATTTACTTTTTGGAAATCTTAAACAGTTCGTAGGGGAATCGAACCCCTGTTTTCGCCGTGAGAGGGCGACGTCTTAAC
>OGYG01000234.1_pt1 | contig 61539 bp, 60 predicted proteins | sample 1576481 | NCBI WGS metagenome assembly OGYG01 (sample SAMEA3541497, study PRJEB24748) | human gut metagenome | biome: human gut; feature: human-associated habitat; material: faeces | place: China | collected 2012 | reverse complement strand
AAGAACGGCTGGAAATAGAAAAGGAACGTCATTTTAGGCGTTCCATAGTCTATGAAATATTCAATTTTTTGTTGTTTCAATACGGATGTGCTGTACCATATCTTTGCATATCTAAGAAAACTTGCGTATCAAGGCTCATTCTTTAGTAGTAAATAAGTAGTAAATTGATGTGTTTGTTTTCTTGAAAATGCTGATAGATACTGTGTTTTAGCGGATAATCAGATTTTTATTGTGTTTTTAGAGCTAAAATAAGGAAACAAATAGAAAAAAGAAAGATATATAATAGTTAGTGTAAACGGATACATTGTATAGTAAAGGAGAGATATATCATGGAAAGTGGTTTTCATAAAAGAAATGCGATTCTTATCGCAATCGTTTGTTTTGTCTGTATGCTGATAGGATCTTTTTATGATTATCAAATATCATCTGCAGTATTTAATACAGATAGCTGGTTTGGAATTCTTGGGGCAGCCTATGGACAAATGCCAGTATCTTTAGGACTTATTCTAAGCAGTGTGTTGCTTTTTTCCATAATGGAAAAAAGAATGTGTATAAAAAGTGTATTGCAGGGAATTGCCTGCGTACTTATGTGTCTTCTTGGAGCAATGCAGATGTGGATGGAACCCATGATGTATATACCAGATATGAACATGGTGTTCAATACGATCATAAATATTGTGATCATTGGGGGAAGCAGTTATTTGCTGCTGCGTTATACAAAAGGCAGAGATCAACGCGAAGTGATGAGAGTTGTTAAGTTTATTATATTCGTTATTTTTGCACAGTTAATTTTGATCAATATTATCAAACCTCTTGCGGCAAGACCTAGAATGCGAATGCTGGAGGTTACACCGCAGGCTCATTTTCAAAACTGGTGGGAATTTGGCACTGCACAAAAAACCCAGCTTATGGCAATGCTTGGCATAGCCAGTGAAGAATTTAAGTCTTTTCCAAGTGGACATACGGGAAGTGCAGCAGTGTTATTGGCATTCTCTGTCTTGCCTTTGTTACATCAGGATAGTAAAAAAGCAAAACAGTGGTTTTGGATTGCGGTTGTGGTAACCATTCTTGTTGCTTTTTCAAGAATTGTTATGGGAGCACATTTCTTAAGTGATGTTACGATGGGATTTAGTGTGTCTTTCCTATGCAGCTTTGTTGGTTATAGAATATTCTTTAAGGAAAGGAAGGTAAAATAAAATGAGTTATATTTTAGGATTGGATGTTGGAGGAAGTGCTATTAAATATGCACTTATGGATAAAGAGGCAAACTTTATAGAAAAGGGTACGATACCTACCCCATTAGATACAAAAGAACATTTCATAGAGGCGATTGTTTCTATTTACAATAAGTATGAAGATAAATTAGAAGGTCTTGCCCTTAGCATGCCGGGAAATATAAATAGTGATACAGGACATATTGATACACCAGGGGCATTAGAGTTTAATTATAATACCAATATTTTTGATTCTATTCATGAAAAAATTCCAAATATAAAGATTTCTGTACAAAATGATGGAAAGTGTGCAGCATTGGCAGAACTTTGGATGGGAAATTTAAAAGATGTAAAAAATGGTGCTGTATTAGTATTAGGATCTGGAATTGGCGGAGGTCTTATTGCGAACAGAGAATTGCTTACAGGAAGTCATTTCTTTGCGGGAGAGTTATCGTATTTGATCGAAAATCCTGAAAGTGTTGGCTTTGAAAATGTATTTGCTATGCATGGAGGTACCGGTGCTTTATGTATGAGAACAGCTGCTTTAAAAGGATTAAAAGCAGAAGATGTTGATGGAAAACAGGTGTTTGAATGGATCAAGCAGCAAGATAAAGATGCATTAGAAGCATTTGATCATATGACAACGCATTTGGCCACACAGATTTTTAATATTCAATGTTTTATTGATCCAGAAATTGTATGTATTGGTGGAGGCGTATCAAAACAGCCTTTGGTTGTGGAAAAAATTAATGAGAAACTGAATAAAATTTATGAAAAAATGCCATTTCCTACACCGCGAGTAAAAGTTACAACTTGTAAATACAACAATGATTCTAATTTAATTGGTGCACTTTATAATTATATTCAACATGACAAAGGGGAATAAGTTATGACAAGAAAATATGATATACGATTATTAGAAAAACTAAAAGAAAGAGAAGGAAAAGGAAACTATAAAGGACAGGAATTGATCATTAAGCGTTTGCCAGACTGTGATGAAGATGGGGCAATGGATCCTAGACTTTTTGAAGATCAAAAAAAGATGTTAAAGATGTTGAAAATCATGCCAATGTTTATGGTGAAGAAAATGATGAAAGTAGATCCAGAACATATTGATAATTTAAGAGAAATGTTCAATGGAATTAAATCTGTACCGGTAGTTACCAGTGAGATTACAACAAAAAAACATGAAGTAGAAACTGCCAAGGGAATCACATGTGATGTTTATCAGTATACAAATGAAAAAACAACAAAAGAATCACCTGTTTTATATTACATTCATGGTGGTGGATTTTTTGGAGGACATCATGGTGTTGTCGAAGAATCTTTGAAACTGATGGTAGAGAAATTTGGTTTTACGATTTTTTCGGTAGATTATCGTTTGGCTCCTGAACATCCTTATCCAAATGGACATGAAGATGTATATGCGGTATTAAAATGGATTTATCAAAACGGGGAAATGTTAAATATTAATCCTGAAAAAATTTGTGTAGCTGGAGATTCCGCAGGAGGAAATCTAACACAATATTGTTCAACAAAAGATAGAGAAGAAAAAACAAATATGGTAAAAGCACAGCTGTTATTATACCCAACATTAAATATGTGTGGAGTTGAGGATGAATTTTTCAAATGGGATATCTCTTTGTATCCTATGATACCATCACAGAAAAAAGGATTAAGCAAGATGTTAAAGATGTTTGGTGGAATGACAGGGGGATTGGAACCTTTATTAAAATGTAAGAAAGAAGATGTATGTGGTCCTTATTTAAACCCATATACAAGAAAAGATCCTGAAAACAATCCGCCAACATTTGTAACGGCTGGAGAACATGATTATCTTAAAGTAGAAACTTTGGCATGGGCTGCAAAGCTTCATAAAGCTGGAGTAGAAACAAAAGCCATCGTTTATAACGGTCTAGGGCATGCCTACTTTGATAACTGCGGAGTATTGCCGCAAACAGAAGACTGTATAGAAGAAATGGGAAAATTTATTATAGAACATACAAAATAGAAAGGAAGCAGATAGTATGACTGTTCGATTTGAATATGATGGATTACCAATTATTAAAACAACAAGCGGGGAGTTAAAGGGATACAAATATGATGGAATTTATACGTATAAAGGAATCCCTTATGCACATGCGAAAAGATGGCAAATGGCTGAATTATCTTCTTGGGATGGTGTATTTGATGCGACGAATTATGGACGTGTAGCACCTTTGATGATGCAGGATAATCCAAAAGGAGAAATGAAGTGTCCACATATGTACTGGCCACAAGATGAAGATTGTTTATCTTTAAATATATGGACAAAGGATGTAAATAAAAAGAAACCAGTTATGGTATGGATTCATGGAGGAGGTTATTTTGCGGGTTCCTCTATTGAACAGCTTGCATACGATGGGGCAAATATTGCAAAGGAAGATTGTGTTTGTGTATCTTTGAATCATCGTTTGAATATTCTTGGGTTTCTTGATTTAGAGCCATTTGGGGAAAAATACAAGAATTCTGCAAATGCAGGACTAGATGATATTGTTAAGGCACTCACATGGATTCATAACAATATTGAAGCCTTTGGCGGAGATCCGGATAATGTTACTTTATTTGGACAATCTGGTGGTGGAATGAAAATTAGTTTATTGATGCAGATTCCTGCAGCAGAAGGGTTATTCCACAAAGCTATCATGATGTCTGGAATTGGTGGAAACTTTATGCCTCCATGTCCAAGAGAAAATGGAGATGGAACCTTAATCGTTACCAAAATGCTGGAAAAACTTGGATTAAGCGTAAACGATATAGACAAGCTTGAAACAATGCCATATCAGCAGGTATTTATGGCTTATGGACAGGCTATGCCGGAAGTTGTGAAAATGGGAGGATATGTAGGAAACAATCCACGTATTGATGATTACTGTTTAGGGGAAGGAAATATGAGTGAATTTACGAATCAGTCAAAAAATACACCGGTAATCATTGGTTCTGTATTTGGGGAATTTGGTGGATTTATGCCTCTTCCATTCGCAAAACATGAAGTATCAGATGAAGTGGTAAAACATGCATTAGAAGAAAGATTTAAAGAAAATACAGACGAATTGATTTCTTTGTTTAAAGAAGCATATCCAAATAATGCGATTGCAGACTTACTTGTTATTGACACCTTATTTAGAACATTAAACAATCAATTTACAAAAGATAAAGCAGCTTTGCATCAAGCACCTGTATACAATTATTTATTTAATGTGGACTTCCCATTTGATGGAGGAAGTGCTGCATGGCATTGCAGTGATATTCCTTATTTCTTTGGAAATATTGAAAAAGCACCTTATACAAACAGCATTCCTTATGCAGAAAAACTGCAAAGTGAAATGTTTGGGGCATTTTTGGCATTTGCGAAAACAAGAGATCCAAATCATGATGGTATGAAGCACTGGGACCCATCTACAGAAACACAAATTCATACGATGCTGTTTGGTAAAGATACGCATCAGGAAATTAATCATGATGAAAAACTGATGGCAAAATTAAAAGAGGTATTACCTGAATTAACAGCGGACATGTTAATGACAATGATGGATGATATGAATATTCAGCATTAAGAAAGCAAGCAGAAGACGATAAGTGAGGTTCTTCTGCTTTTTTTTAAAATATTTTCACTTAATTTTGTATTCTTATGGATTCATTTCGTAATGAATTATGAAGAGGTGGAGAATATGGAGAAAAGCTATCAGGATATTGAAGAAATGATTTATTATTTAGGAAAACTGTGTAGGGAAAAAGCAATTTTAAAGTGTGGAGAAGAAGAACAGGTTTATGATGAGGGGACAAATTTGTCAAAAGAAATACGAGAAATTTTAGTAAACTTAACATTATTTCAATGTCAAATCCTTTTAAATGATTATTTCGTTCCTATTAATAAAAACTGGTGGAAAGGAATTTATGAGAAACCATATTATGAACAGCAGAAAAACATTGCGGTGCATGCATTCTATCGTTGCTTAAATACTTAAAAAATGATATTATAAAATATGTAGGATGTATATAGTAAGCGATTACTAAACCCTAATAAATACTTTTTAAATAGTATCATTAGCAAGAGGAGGATATACATATGTTGAAAGGTATTGCGGCATCTGCCGGTATTTCTATCGCAAAGGCTTATAAGCTGGAATCACCAAAAGTTGAAATTGTAAAAAAAGAAGGAGACCCAGCAAAAGAAGTTGAAAAGTTCAATGCAGCTTTGGAAAAAACAAAAACAGATATTGAAGGAGTAAAAGAAAGAGCTTCTGAAAGATTATCTGCTGAAGAACTAGCTGTATTTGATGCACATTTAATGATGGCAGGAGATCCTGAATTTGCTGCTCAGATCATTGCAATGATTGAAAATGATAAAGTAAATGCTGAATTTGCTGCTGATACAGTTGCATCTCAGATGGTAGCAATGTTTGAATCTATGGATAATGACTACTTTAGAGAACGTGCTGCAGATATTAAAGATGTTACCTATCGTTTAAAATGCAATCTTTTAGGATTGACAATTCCTGATTTAACAAGCATTAATGAGGATTCTATCATTGTTGCTTACGATTTGACTCCATCAGATACAGCACAGTTAAATCACTTTGTAAAAGGTTTTGCGACTTCTATTGGTGGAAAAACAAGTCACTCTGCAATTATGGCAAACTCTTTGGAAATTCCTGCAGTAGTAGGTTGTGGAGATATTATGTCAGCTGTAAATCATGGGGATACAATGATTTTGGATGCTGTAGAAGGAAATGTAATTATTAATCCAACAGAAGAAGAAATTAAAGAATATGAAGCAAAAGCAAAAGCATTTGCGGAAGAAAAAGAAGCATTAAAAGTATTGGTAAATGCAAAATCTGTTACAAAAGATGGACATGAAGTAGAACTTGCTGGAAACATTGGTGGATTTAAAGATGTTGAAGGTGTATTGAAAAATGGTGGAGAAGGAGTTGGATTGTTCCGTACAGAATTCTTGTATATGGATAATGATCACTTCCCAACAGAAGAAGAACAGTTTGAAGCTTATAAAGCAGTATTAGAAGGAATGGGTGGAAAACGTGTTGTTGTTCGTACACTAGATATTGGTGGAGACAAAAAATTAAAATACTTCACATTCCCAGAAGAAATGAATCCATTCTTAGGATATCGTGCAATCCGTTTATGTTTGGATAGAACAGATATTTTCCGTACACAGCTTCGTGCGTTGATTCGTGCTTCTGTATATGGTAAATTATGCATCATGTTCCCAATGATTGCGACAGTAAAAGAATTCTGTGATGCAAAAGCTATTTATGAAGAAGAAAAAGCGAAATTAATTGCAGAAGGTGTAAAAGTTGCTGATGATATTCAGGTAGGTATGATGGTTGAAATTCCAGCTGCTGCAGTAAATGCAGATAACTTTGCTAAACATGCGGATTTCTTCTCAATTGGAACAAATGACTTGATTCAGTATTCTATGGCAGCGGATCGTATGAGTGAAAATGTATCTTACTTATATCAGCCATATAACCCATCTGTACTTCGTCTAATTAAAATGACAATTGATGGTGCTCATAAAGAAGGTAAATGGGCTGGTATGTGTGGAGCAATGGCTGGAGAAGAAAATGCAGTTCCTATTTTATTAGGTTTAGGATTAGATGAATTCTCAATGTCAGCTACACAGATTTTAAATGCTCGTAAAATGGTAAATTCTTTAAGCAAAGCAGAAATGGAAAAACTTGCTGAAGAAGCTGTATCATTGTCTACTGCTGAAGAAGTTCTTGAATTAGTAAAAAACAGAGTTTCTAAATAGTAGAGAAAATTATAGAAATTAAGAAGGAGGAAGTTTGTATTCTTCCTTCTTTTATCATTTTTTGTATATAGTGGATTAGATATGGTAAAATACAAGAAGGATAAAGAATGGAGAAATTATTATGGAATCTATGGAACAATTACAAAAAAGATTAAATTCCTCTAGTATGTATCTGCAAAGCAATGACATGAAAGTGGTAGAAGTAAAAGAAGGGTATGCAAAAGTAGAAATGCGTATAGATAAGCATATTTTGAATATACATGGGTTTGTTCATGGTGGGGCTTTATTCTCTTTGGCAGATACTGCAGCAGGAGCCGCAAGTTTTACAAGTGGAAGAGACAGTGTAACTTTATCTGGTACGATAAATTATATAAAGCCAGGAAAAGGTGGAAAACTTATCGGAATTGCACAGAAGATTTCTGCTGGAAGAACAACAGGTGTATATGAGGTATTTATCTTTAATGATGAAGATGTGTTATTGTCTAGGGCAACCTTTACGATGTTTTTTTTAGATGGAAATCGCTAGTTACTATTCACCGACAAGTAGAGATAAAATAGAATATAAATAAAAAGAAAGCTGGTAAATCACATGTACATTAAAAAGTCAGATTTCTTGAAAGATGATTTTGGAGATTATGATGATACAAACTACTTTAAATACGAATAACAGGGGGTGTTTCAACCATGTTAGATAACTCTAAAATAACTAATACAGATGAGCTGGAATTCGCTGTATTCTGTATCGAAAATATTGCCATTAGACTGGGAAAAAATGCCGAAGAAGTTTATCGGGCGTTGACTGAAAAAAGCGATATTTTACATAGCTATATCGTACCAGAGTATGAAATGCTTCATACCCAAAGCAAGGACTATATCATAGATGATATTATTGGTTTAATGGAAGAAAGGGGTATCCAATTATGATTTTATATCATGGCTCCTATGTGGATGTCCAAACTCCAGATTTATTACATTCCAGAAAAAATGTTGATTTTGGACGTGGTTTTTACACAACACCTATTTATGAACAGGCAGTAAAGTGGTGTGAAAAATTCAAGCGTCGTGGTAAAAAAGGAATTGTTTCTCGCTACAGTTTTGATGAAAATGCTTATCAGGAACTCCAGATTTTGAAATTTGAAAGCTATTCTGAAGAATGGCTCGACTTCATTTTGAAATGCAGAAGCGGAACTGATACAACTAATTATGATATAGTGATTGGCGGTGTCGCCAATGATAAGGTATTTAATACCGTTGAGCTTTATTTTGATAATCTAATTGGCAAAGGGGAAGCTATTCGCCGCCTGCGCTATGAAAAGCCAAACTTACAAATATGTTTTCGAACACAGAAAGCTCTTGATGAATATTTGCACTATGAGGGGAGTGAACAGCTTTGATTGCCAATCCTATTTTATTACAAAAAAAATATACTCGAATTATTGAGCGATTTTCGAAAAAAGAAAACTTATCCTTGGATGAGGCCTTAAGCTTTTTCTATCACTCAACCATTTATCGTCTAATCAGCGAAGGAGTATCGGATCTGCACTGTATGAGCGATGAGTATTTGACAGAGGAAATGATTTTAGAGTATAAAGAAAAATAGAACTATCTCAGTGCAAGCCAACTCTTTTCAATGATACATCACAATATTTCTGTTTGTATAATCTTTAATTTCAAAGGCATGACAAGGACTTTTGTCTGTCCTGTTTCAACAAGTCTCATATGATTTAGAGCAGCCAATGAATGCCTCTAAAGCTTGACTATAACCTTTCACAAGGCACTTTCCCCTCAATCAGCATTTAATGCTTTAAGTTTTGAAAAAAAGTTTTCCACATAGTAAAAAAACGTATGGCTGATGTCCTGAAAGTGCTTTTTTATCGTATTTATTTGAACGAAAATTTCGTCTAAAATACTATAATTTATTTGGGTAATCATTATCGCAATTTACAAAAAACTATAGACAAAAAAGACAATAAATAGTATCATATACTAGTATATGGTACTGCAGGAGTGGTGGAATGGCAGACACGCTGTCTTCAGGCGGCAGTGCGAGCAATCGCGTGAGAGTTCAAATCTCTTCTCCTGCACCAAATATGTATTATAACGGCTCTATATCGGCCGTTTTTTTTATTTATAAAGTATTCAAAATGTAACAATAAAGTGCATAGAAGAAAGTACGTTTAAATAGATTACTTGTGAAAAATGACACCGTTTTCATTAGTGAATCAAAAGTTTTTAAGCAAATCAATAGAAAATAAGGTAAAAAGATGGTATATTAAATTCTTTTTTATATGAAATTGGCTTATTTTTGTTATTTTTTTAACAAATTGAGGTAAAAATTTAAGAAGAGTATAGACAGCTTCACTTGTGAAATATATAATTAGTAATGTAAAGACGAGGAGGGAAGTAATGAATAAGAATATTGGAGAACTGATAAAACAAAAGCGTACGGAAAATAAGATGACACTTAAGGATATTAGTGAAGCAACCGATTTATCCATTGGCTTTTTATCACAGCTGGAACGAGGATTAACATCAATTGCTCAAGATACATTAAAAAAAGTCGCAAAGGCTTTAAATGTAGAAATGAGTTACTTCATGGATCAGCCAAAATCAAAAGAAAAAGTAGTGCTAAGAAGCTACGAAAAAGAAATTCTTAGAATTGAGGGTGGTTCCATCATTGAATATTTAATGACAAATATGGTTACCCAGGCTGAAATGTTACCAAAACTGGTAGAAATCCTTCCGCAGAAAGAAGTAGAAGAATCTTTAACATATTCTCATGAAGGAGAGGAATTCGTTTATGTTTTAGAGGGGATTTTAACTTTGAAGGTTGAAAACGAAGTTTATGATCTATATCCTGGCGATTGTGCACATTATCTTTCTACAAGAGCGCATAACTGGAGTAATCAGACAAACAAGGTTGTAAAATTCATTACGATTAATACCCCAAACCTTTTTAAAGAAACAGGAGAGACGATATGAAAGAGCCTACCATAGTGAATATTCAGAAATATTCTGTACATGACGGAGATGGCATTCGTACAACAGTTTTCTTCAAAGGGTGTTTGTTGAACTGCTGGTGGTGTCACAATCCAGAAAGTCAGAAATATACCCCTGAATTAATGTTTACAAAAGAAAAGTGTACGGGATGTGGATATTGCGAGAAAGCATGTACACATGATGCTATTACAGTGGAAAGTGATGGAATAGCCCACACAGATCCTTCAAAATGTGTATTGTGTGCAGATTGTTTAGATTATTGTGTTCAAAATAATCGTGAAATTGTAGGGAAAACTTACAGCATTAAAGAATTGATGAAAATCATCAATAAAGATGCTCACTTTTATGAAGAAAGTGGCGGTGGAGTAACTTTATCAGGTGGAGAAGTTATGACACAGGATATGGAATATCTGGAAGAATTATGCAAAGCATTAAAAGAAAAAGATTATAATATCGCAATTGATACCTGTGGTTATGCACCAAAAGAAAATTATGAGCGATTATTGCCATATGTTGATACATTCTTATATGATATCAAAACATTAGATGATGAAGTACATCAGAAGTATATGGGAAAATCAAATGATTTAATTTTACGTAATTTGGAATTTTTAGCTGATAACAATGCTAATATCAATATTCGAATTCCGGTTGTAGAACCTGTAAACAGTGATGAAGAAACAATGATGGATATTATCAAATATCTAAAAGAAAGAATCGGAATTGTAAAGGTAAATTTATTGCCATATCACAATACGGGAAGCAGTAAGTATGAAAAGCTGGGGCGTGAATATCCAGCAAAAGATTTAAAAGTGCCTAGCAAAGAGCATATGGAAAAGCTGAAAGTTCTATTTGAGGAACATGGTTTCAAACAGGTGAAGATAGGAGGATAAACAATGGAACTTAGAGGAATGAATGATCGTATCAAAAAGCTTAGACTTCAAAGTGAAGAAACTACACCACACATTTTTATGGAACGTGCAATGTTGATGACAGATGCTTATAAAAAATACGAAGGTGAAGTATCAATTCCAGAACTTCGTGCACTTTCTATGAAAGAAATTTTCTCACGTAAAACAATCACAATTGAAGATGGAGAATTGATTGTTGGGGATAAAGGGGCTGGTCCACAGTCTACACCAACATTCCCAGAGTTATGCTGTCATACTTTGGAAGATATGAAGGTTATGAATGATCGTGAACTAATTTGTTTTAAAGTTAGCGATCAGGATTTAAAACAGCAGGAAGAAGTTATTATTCCATTCTGGGAAAAACGCTCTATCCGTCATAAAATTATTAACTCTATGTCTCAGGAATGGAGAGATTGCTATGAAGCAGGTATCTTCACTGAATTTATGGAACAGCGTGGTCCAGGGCATACAGTAGGTTCTGAAAAAATTTATGCAAAAGGTTTCTTAGATTATCAAAATGATATCAAAAAAGCATTGGATTCTATTGATTATTTAAATGATCCAGAAGCAATCGAAAAAAGAGATGAACTTCGTGGTATGAGCATCATGTGTGATGCAATTATGATTCTTGGTGAACGTTATGCGAAATTAGCTAGAGAAATGGCTGAAAAAGAAACAGATTCAGCTCGTAAAGAAGAATTGTTACAGATTGCGGCAAACTGTGATGTAGTACCTGCACATAAACCACAGACATACTGGCAGGCTATTCAGATGTACTGGTTTGTACATTTAGGGGTTACAACAGAATTAAACCCATGGGATGCTTATTCTCCAGGACGTTTGGATCAGCATTTAAATCCATTCTATGAAGCAGATATCGAAGCTGGACGTTTGGATAAAACAAAAGCAAAAGAATTGTTAGAATGTCTATGGGTTAAATTTAACAACCAGCCAGCTCCTCCAAAAGTAGGTATCACTTTAAAAGAATCTTCAACATATACTGACTTTGCTAATATCAACACTGGTGGTATTACAGCAGATGGAGAAGATGGAGTTAACGATGTATCTTATTTGATTTTGGATGTAATGGATGAAATGAAGTTATTACAGCCATCAAGTAATGTACAGATTTCTAAGAAAACACCAATGAAGTTCTTAAAAAGAGCTTGTGAAATTAGCCGTAAAGGTTGGGGACAGCCTGCCTTCTATAACACAGAAGCAATTATTCAGGAATTATTGAACGCAGGAAAATCTATTGAAGATGCTCGTCGTGGTGGAACATCTGGATGTGTTGAAACAGGTGCATTTGGACGTGAAGCTTACATCCTTCAGGGATATTTCAACCTTCCAAAAATTTTGGAAATTACAATGCACAATGGATTTGATCCAGTTGGTGGAAAACAGTTAGGTCTAAAACTTGGTAATGCAGAAGATTTCAAAACATATGATGAATTATTTGATGCATATAAGAAACAGATTGAATATTTTGCAGATATAAAAGTAAAAGGTAGCAACATGATTACTCGTATTTATGCAAAATATATGCCAGCTCCATTCTTGTCAATTATTACTGATGATTGTATTTCAAGTGGAAAAGATTACAATGCTGGTGGTGCTAGATACAATACAAACTATTTACAGGGTGTTGGTATCGGTACAATTACAGACTCTCTTGCTGCAATTAAATATAATGTATATGATGAAAAGAAATTTACAATGGCAGAATTGATGCGTGCAATGGATGCTAACTTTGAAGGGGAAGAAAATGCATTGATTTATAACCTTGTATCTCGTAAAACTCCAAAATATGGAAACGATGATGACTATGCAGATTCTATTATGAAGGAAGTATTCACATTCTATAAAGATACAATTACAGGACGTCCGAACATGCGTAATGGACAGTGGAGAATCAATATGCTTCCAACTACATGTCATGTTTATTTCGGTGAAGTTATGCTTGCTTCTCCAAATGGACGTAAAGCACACAAACCAGTTAGTGAAGGTATTTCTCCAGAAAAAGCTGCAGACGTTCATGGACCAACTTCCGTTATCCGCTCAGCTAGTAAAATGGATCACCTTTCTACAGGTGGAACATTGTTGAACCAGAAATTTACTCCTGCTGTAGTTGCTGGAGAAGAAGGTTTAACAAATATGGCAAATCTAATTCGTTCTTACTTTAATATGGATGGACATCATATTCAGTTCAACGTTATCGATCGTGAAACATTAATTAAAGCACAGCAGAATCCTGCAGAATATCGTGATTTGATCGTACGTGTAGCTGGATATTCTGATCACTTCCGTAATTTAAGCAAAGAATTACAGGATGAAATTATTAACCGTACAGAACAAAGTTTTGACTAATTTGAAAGGAACATAGATTATGAGTAAAAAGATTGGGTTTATCGGTAGTGGAAATATGGGAGGTGCTATGATCGGTGGGATCATCAAAGCTTCCCTAACTGCTAAAGAAAATATTTATGTATCAGATATTAATGAAGCAAGTCTTAATAAAATGAAAGAAAGCTATGGGGTAAATACAACAACAGATAATGCTGAATTAGCTAAAGAATGTGATATTATCGTATTATCTGTAAAACCTTTCCTTTATCCAGTAGTTATCAATCAGATTAAGGATGTTGTAAAAGAAGATGTAATTATCGTTGTTATAGCGGCTGGACAGTCTTCAGCAGCAGTAGCAGAACTATTTGGAAAAGAAATTAAAGTTGTTAAAACAATGCCAAATACACCTGCACTAGTTGGAGAAGGTATGGCTGCAATCGCACCAGCTAAAAATGTATCAAAAGAAGAAACAGAAGAAATTGTCGCAATCTTCAACAGTTTTGGTAAATGCGAAATCGTACCTGAACATTTGATGGATGCAGTAACAGCTGTTAGTGGATCTTCACCTGCCTATGTATATATGCTGATTGAAGCTATGGCTGATGCAGCTGTAGTTGAAGGTATGCCTAGACCTCAGGCTTACAAATTTGCAGCACAGTCTGTACTAGGAAGTGCAAAAATGGTTCTTGAAACAGGAAAACATCCAGGGGAATTGAAAGATATGGTTTGTTCTCCAGGAGGAACTACAATTGCTGCAGTAGCAAAATTGGAAGAAACAGGTTTTCGTTCAAGCATTATGCAGGGAATGAAAGCTTGTGCTGATAAATCTAGAGAAATGTCTAAATAGAACTCATTTAATTTAAAAGAAGAATTTATTGAAAGATAGAGAGATGGTTATGAATATTACTACTATTATTATTACATTATTAGTTATTTTATTAGTTGGATATGCTGCATTCTTTGCATACGACTTATTTAAACATAAAGATGAATTTGAAAAAGAAACAAACTTCTGGATAACTGGTGTTATTGGGGCAATCGTTAACTTCTTTGATCCACTTGGAATTGGAGCATTTGCACCGCAGACAGCTTTATTGAAATTTACAAAACAAACAAGAGATAAACTGATTCCAGGAACAATGAATGTTGCCAATACAATTCCAGTATTATTACAGGCATTGATTTTCACAACTATTGTAAAAGTTGAAGCTTTAACATTGGTTGTTATGTTGGTAGCAGCTATGCTGGGAGCTATTTTGGGAGCTGGTGTAATTTCTCGCATGTCTGAAAAGAAAATTCGTTTGGTAATGGGATTTGCATTGGCTTGTACAGCTTTGATTATGTTAGCTAGTTTATTAGGATTATTCCCAATCGGTGGTACTGCTATTGGACTTTCTGGAGTTAAACTTGTATTTGCAGGAATCGTAAACTTTGTGTTAGGTGCTTTAATGACTGCTGGTGTTGGCTTATACAATCCATGTATGGTACTTGTTTATATGTTAGGTATGTCACCAGATGTAGCATTCCCTATCATGATGGGTTCATGTGCATTCTTGATGCCACCTGCTTCTGTAAAATTCATTAAAGAAGGAGCATATAACCGTAAATCTGCATTATCTATGTGTATTTTTGGTTCTATTGCGACTTTAGTAGCTTCTATTTTGATTAAATCACTTCCACTTGATGTATTGAAATGGATCGTTGTATGTGTTACAGTTTACACATCAACAGTAATGCTTCGTGCAGGTTTAGCGAAAGTAAAAGGGGCAAATAATTAAATTAAAGATAGAGATTAGAACATGATTGATTCTAATCTCTTTTTTTCAATTTTCTAACCTCATTGATTTTATTTATAGAAATGCAGAAGTAAATAAATTGACGTAAAAATATAGCATCATTATAATAATATGGAAATAGAAAGAGGGTATAACAGATGAAAAAAATATATACAGCATCGTTTATTTATTTTTTACTGGCGATGGCAGGAGGTGTTTTTTATAGAGAATTTACAAAGATATTTAACTTTACAGGAATAACAACATTATCTTATGTGCATGTACATTTCCTGGTATTAGGTACTTTCTTGTTTCTTTTGTTGTTAGTATTAACTAAAAACTTTTCTATACTAGACAGTAAATGGTTTTCACGTTTCTTTATAGTATATAATATTGGTCTTCCTGTAATGGTTGGTATGTTTATTTTAAGAGGAATCTTGCAAGTCACAGGAAGTGGAATAACAAGTGGAATGAATGGGATGATTGCAGGAATTGGCGGAGTTTCCCATATACTTTTATTTGTAGCATTGTGTATGATGTTTGCATCTATCAAACAGGCAATCAAAGAAGCAAAATAATTATGTTGGAAAAATAAAATATAGATCTACTAAATTCGTAGTATTTCAATAGCACCCATTTGGGTGCTTTATTTGTAGTAGATTTAACGAAAAAAATCAAGAGGTTATATATGAAATCTATTGTGTTCATTATGGGGAAATGGTATATATTAAGTAGAATGATACAAAAAGATGTTTACAAAAAAGTAAGAAACTAATATAGATTAAGGATTGTGGTAAAATAATCCTTAAACATAAATATAGCAGGAGATGATAACCATGGTTTTGTTTCTGTTATACGTTAAATCTTTCAGTGTTTAACAGTTATCTTTTCACATTAAAAAATAAAAGGAGTGAAAATCATGAATAAAGAAAACCTAAGAAAGTTTAAAGAAAGTGGAGAAAAATATTCTATTTCAAAGAGTTTTGCACAGTCTTACAATAGAGGAAGATTATTAATTGCAGGAATTCTCGCCTTGCTTATTTTAATTTTGTGTCTATAATATGTAAAAAATTCTTTTTAAAAAATGGTTCCAAAATCACATGCTATTTTGGAGCCACTTTTTCTTGTGGTACGCTAAGCATGGCATACATCTAGGTGGTGAAAGTCCACTGTGGGGGCGTTCATCGCAACCGCCAACCACTAGCCAAAGTCAAGGGTGTCCATCGTGAGGTGGAATCTGAAGGAAGACAGAGGCAAAACTCCGGTCTGAGGAACACGAATCACATCAGGCATATCATGGGGATGAGTGTGCATAACAACACAAAGTCCAAAAGAGTTGCGGATAAGACTGTGATATGTAAATGTGGCAGATATATGGAGGGAAAGAGGTATGACCTTATCTTGGGAGGTCTTGCAGAGGAAAAAAAAACCTAGTAACAACGAACTGCAAGAAGTCAGCAGACGTCATAGTAGCGAGGAAATTCCTGTAATGGGAATGGAGTGAAGGACAGAACAGATTTAGCAGTTATTGAAAATGAAATTGAAGGTATGTACGAAACCACGAAACAGTGAACAGACTAGGACCATGAGTAGACAAAGAACGGATGAAAGTGGAAGTCAGTGCATACATAGCGAAGAAATGGAGATAACGGAATATGAAAACAGAGGAAAGATTATTGGAACAGATGTTACATTTTACAAATCTGCAAACTGCATATGAGCGTGTAGTAAAGAATAAAGGTGCAGTAGGAATAGATGGAGTGGAATATACAGAGCTGGGAGCGTATTTGGGGAAATACGGGAAGGAAATAAAAGAACAGATACGTAACAAAAAGTATAAACCACAACCAGTAAAACGAGTAGAGATTCCAAAAGCAGATGGAGGAGTAAGAAATCTAGGAATACCAACAGTAGTAGACAGATTTATCCAGCAAGCAATCCTGCAGGTGCTCACACCAATTTATGAACCTAAATTCCATGAACATAGCTATGGTTTTCGACCAAAGAAATGTTGCGAGATGGCAATTATCAAGGTGCTGGAGTATATGAACGATGGCTTTCACTGGATAGTAGACATAGATTTAGAGAAGTTCTTTGACAATGTAAATCATGACAAGCTGATTACGTTAATCATGAAAGATGTGAAGGATGGAGAAATCGTATCTCTGATTAGGAAATATCTAAAAAGTGGAATCATGATAAATGATGAATATCGAGAATCCGTCATAGGAACACCACAGGGAGGAAATCTGTCTCCGTTATTGAGTAATATTATGTTGAACGAGCTTGATAAAGAACTGGAGGCAAGAGGACTGAATTTTGTGAGGTATGCGGATGACTGCATTATCTTGGTAGGAAGTTCAAAGGCAGCAGATAGAGTCATGGAGAATGTGTTCAAATTTATAGAAAAGAAATTAGGATTAAAAGTAAACATGACTAAAAGCAAAGTATCAAAGCCGAATGAAATAAAATATCTGGGATTTGGATTCTATAAAGACCTAACAGATGGATTATGGAAAGCAAAGCCACATGAAAAGGCGATACAGAAGCTGAAAATGAAATTAAAAAAGCTGACACAGAGAAGCTGGTCAGTGGAAATGGACTACCGGTTAGGTAAGATAAAACAGTGTATCGTAGGATGGGTAAATTATTTTAGAATAGGAAACTTCAGAGAGATATGTCGAGAAATAGATAGAAACATACGGTTTCGTATCCGGATGTGCATATGGAAGCAATGGAAAAGAATAAGAACGAAACATCATGCATTAAAACGATTAGGAATAGAAGAATGGAAAAGCAGGTCATGGTCAAACAGCCGAAAGGGCTATGCAAGATGTGCAAGCACATTTTTAAAAGTGGCAATATCCAATAAGATACTAAAGAAAAGAGGTCTAACATCCATGTTAGACCAATATCAGAAAATACATATTCTAGTATAAATCTGAACCGCCGTGTGCCGAACGGCATGCACGGTGGTGTGAGAGGACAGTAATTGAACTAATCAATTACTTCCTACTCGATTATTTGTTAAATTTTTTATCTTTCAAAAAAAGTATTATCATGATCTTTTATACTTGCTTATTCTTTTTGATATGCCATAGATAAAAGATGGCTAAAAGAGCACAAAACAACTCACAAACAGGGAAAGCTAGCCATATACCTGTTATACCAAAACATATAGATAAAAGAAAGGCGCATAAAATAATTCCAAAAAATCCTCTAAATAAAGCTAAAATAGATGAGTATTTGCTTTTTTCAATGGCGGCTAGCCAGCTGATAGTAGAAATATTGATGCCTGTAAATAAGAAACCAAGAAAGTAAATACGTAATCCATCTGAAGCAAAATTAGCAAGAGTCTGATTGTTTTCACTGTTAAAAATCGCAATGATATCTCCTGTAAATAGATATACAAGAAGAATAAGAAGGATACTAACGATAAAAGATACTTTTAAAGATAATGTTAATAAATGATTGATATTATTTGTTTCTTTTTTACCATAACATCGACTGATCAAAGGTTGACAGCCCAGAGATATACCTGTAAATATCGCAATCGAAACCAAAGATAAATTGGCAATGATGCCATAAGCAGCAACTGCAATATTGCCAGCTTGTGCCAAGAGTAAAAAGTTAAAAACAATTAAAACGATTCCTGAAGAAAATTCATTTATAAAAGAAGAGAAGCCTAAGGTAAATATGGTTTTTAAATAAGAGATTTTCAAATCTTTTAAAACAAACTTTAAAGAATTTGTTTTTTTAAAAAAATGAATAGATAAAATACATAGACTGATGATAGGAGCTAATCCAGTCGCAAAAGCGGCACCAAAAATACCCCAGTTAAGTGGGTACATAAAAACATAATCCAAAATGATATTTGATAAACTTCCAATTAACATCCCGCTCATAGCTAGTTTCGGATCATTGTCATTTCTAAGATAAGCAATCATAATATTATTCAAGATGAAAAAAGGGGCAAAGCATAAAATGGTTTTTAAATATAAAGTAGTTGTTGGCAATATTTCTCCATTTGCACCTAATATAGATGCGATGTCTTCGCTAAAAAGAATACCTGTCATACATAATAAAATTCCAGAAAGTGTTCCAAAAAGAAATGTAAAGCTAAATAAAGAAGAAGCTTCTGCATTTCTTTTCTGACTATGTAAAATAGTAAATCGTGTGGCAGAACCAATCCCCAATAACAAGGCAAAGGCAGACATTAGATTATATACAGGTATTGCGATATTTAAGGAAGCTAGTCCATTGCTACCTAAACAGGCAGAGATAAAATACGTATCTGCGAGTACGTATAAGGAAATAGCGAGCATTCCTAATACATTGGAAGATACATATTTCATAAAATCGTTTCGTAATGTATTCATGTATTTCCTCCTAAGAATATGTATGAAATTATATCAAAAAAGAAAAAGAGAAATCTCTCTTTTTATAATTTTTTAGGATGCATCATATAAGAAACAATGCTTCCATATCCATTTTTAAATGTTTGCGTATATTCATCAAAAGATATATCACTGGAATAATACATGATTTCAAAATCCTGTGTAAAGGCATTCACACGTAAATGAGATCTTAAAAAACCATTTGTCATATAAAACTGCTTTCTTTTTTCACGTAGTTCTTTATGTTCTTTTAAGCATTCCATCGTATCTTCAATTTCCAGGAAAATTCTTTTACCTTCATATTTGTTCTTTAATAAGGTTAATGCAGTACTTCCATATCCTTTCCCTCTGCAGTTTTTATCAATGGCAAAATAATCAATAAATACCATGTCTTTATGTTCTACTGCAATAAAAAGTCCTACACAAACTTCATCATCTATTAAAGCATATAGTTTTACATGTTTTCTTCTGAATAGAAAAAATGGCTTTTTTTCAACAGCTGGGAAAGCTTCGTTGTAAATTTCTTTTATTTTCTTTTTATCTTCTGCATTTGCTAATCTAAGAATCATATACTTCCTCCTGTCTTATTATTATACAATAGAAACAACGATTCTGCCTAGCTATCTATTCGTGTTATAATACAGGAAAGGAAGGGATCATAATGGAACAGGAATCTTTATTTGAGGAAGTATCTTTTCAGCCTTTAGCAAGCAGAATGCGTCCTGCATCTCTTAGTGAATATGTAGGACAAAAACATTTGGTTGGGGAAGGAAAAGTTCTTTGGAAACTGATTGAAAAAGATCAAATCACAAGCATGATTTTCTGGGGACCTCCAGGAGTAGGAAAAACCACATTGGCAAGAATTATTGCGCATCATACAAAGTCAAGATTTATTGATTTTTCTGCGGTTACAAGTGGAATAAGAGAAATACGACAAGTTATGAAAGAAGCACAGGACAGCATGGTATATGGACAAAGAACGATTTTATTTGTAGATGAAATACATCGTTTTAATAAAGCTCAGCAGGATGCTTTTCTTCCTTATGTAGAAAAAGGAAGTATTATTTTAATTGGTGCGACAACTGAAAATCCTTCCTTTGAAATCAATTCAGCATTATTGTCTCGCTGCAAGGTCTTTGTGTTAAAAGCTTTAGAAGATGAAGATATTTTGGAATTGTTGAAAACAACGCTGCATAGCCCAAAAGGACTTGGCAAGGAAAACATACAAATAGAAGAATCTATATTGAAACAATTGGCTGCATTTGCGAATGGGGATGCCAGAGTGGCGTTAAATACATTGGAAATGTGTGTGTTAAATGCAGAAAATACAGATGGTGTACAAATCGTAAATGAAGAGGTATTGGCACAATGTATTTCACAGAAATCTTTATTGTATGATAAAAAAGGAGAAGAACATTATAATTTGATTAGTGCCTTGCATAAATCAATGCGAAACAGCGATGTACAGGCATCTATTTACTGGCTGGCAAGAATGCTGGAAGCAGGAGAAGATCCGCTGTATATTGCCAGAAGACTTGTTCGTTTTGCTAGTGAAGATGTCGGTATGGCAGATAGCAGAGCATTGGAAATCTGTGTGTCTGTATATCAGGCATGTCATTTTATTGGAATGCCTGAGTGCAGTGTACATTTAACACATGCAATCACTTATTTATCCTTAGCTCCAAAAAGCAATGCATTGTATATGGCATATGAACATGCCAAAATCGATGCGATGAAAATGCGCAGTGAACCAGTGCCTTTGCATTTACGAAATGCAGTAACCAGTTTAATGAAAGAACTGCATTATGGAGAAGGATATCAGTATGCACATGATCATGAAGATAAATTAACCGCAATGAAATGTCTTCCTGACTCGTTACAAGGCAAGCTATATTATAAGCCAACAATCCAAGGCTCGGAACAAAAAGTAAAATTACGTATGGAACAGATTGAAAACTGGAAGAAAAACAATACATGATTCTTCTTGTATATACGTAAATAGAACTATAAAATAAATTAGAAAAGGAATATGGAAAGGGGCGTATTAAATGAGTGATACGATAGTAAAATGCAAAGCTGTTTTTTTTGATATTGATGGAACCTTTTATGATCATGTGACAAATCAAATCTTGCCATCTTCCATACAGGCAGTAAAAGAGCTAAAAGAAAAAGGGTATAAGGTTGCCTTGTGTTCTGGAAGACCTTTGCGTATGGCGAAAGAACTTCCTTTATTTGAAAATATTTCATGGGATGGTTTTGTTGGAAGTGCGGGAAATGTAGTCTATGATGAAAATTTAAATATATTAGTAAAAAAAGGATTTGCAGATGAAGAATTGCAAAACATATTTTCTATTGCGAAAGAAAAGGATATTGCCTGTTACGTAAATGGGGAAGATGTGTATTTAACAAAAGATGATGAAGAGGCAAAGAAAGTTTTAAAACAGTTTCATGTAGAAATACCAAAAGAAATAAGAGAGTATAAAACAGGAGATCAGGTAGAAATGATTAGTATGTTTAAAGGATATGATTATGATTATTCTGCTTTCTTAAAGGTAAAAGATTTGCGACTTCAAAAATCAAGTGGTGTCATTATGGATATTGTGAAAGATGGAGTAAACAAAGTACATGGCATTGATGCATTGATGGAATATTGGGGCTTAAAAGAGCATGGATATATAGCATTTGGAGATTCTATGAATGATAAAGAGATGCTGGAACATGCTAATATTGGAATTGCCATGGAAAATGGTGATGAGGCTTTATTTTCCTATGCAGATCATGTATGTGGACCCAGCCATAAAGACAGCATTTATCAAATGTTGAAAAAAATGCATGTTCTATGATTTTACAGTAAGGATATGGTATAATACGAATACCTAAAGGAGGTAATAATTATGAATGAAAAAAGAAAACTAGTCTTAGTAGGAACTGGCTTTGTAGGAATGAGCATGGCATATAGTTTCTTAAGTACCGGTGGAATAGATGAACTTGTTTTAATTGATGTAAATGAGGCAAAAGCAGAAGGAGAAGCAATGGATCTTCAACATGGTCTTCCTTATGCCAGAGGAAAAATGGTAGTAAAATCTGGAGGCTATGAAGAATGTAAAGATGCCAGTGTTGTTGTAATTACTGCAGGTGTTACAATGAAAGAAGGAGAAACTCGTTTAGATATTGCGGCTAAGGATACGATGATTATCAAAAGTGTAACGGAAAATATTATGAAATCCGGCTTTGATGGAATTATTGTTGTTGCCAGCAATCCAGTTGACAGTATGACATATGTTGCACAGAAAGTTAGTGGACTTCCAAAGGAAAGAGTTATCGGTTCTGGTACGATTTTAGATACTGCAAGACTTCGCTACTTAATGAGTGAATATCTAAATATCTCCAGCAATAATATTCATGCATATATTATGGGAGAACATGGAGATAGCAGTTTTGTTCCATGGACACATGCCTATGTAGGATGTAAGAATTTATTGGAACTGTTAGATGAAAAAGGAAAAGATTTATCTGATTTGCATGGTATTTATGAGCAGGTACAGCAGGCAGGATATGAGCTGATCAAGCGTAAGAAATCTACATATTATGGAATTGGTTTATCTTTAAATCGATTAGTACATGCAATCTTAGATGATGAGAATGTTATTTTAACGGTATCTTGTTATCAGGAAGGTGAATATGGACAGGAAGGTCTGTATATTGGAGTTCCTGCGGTTATCAATCGTCAGGGAATTCGTGAAATTGTAAAACTGGATTTAAATGAAGTAGATCAGGCAAAATTTGATGCAAGCTGCAAAGCGTTGAAAGAATTAAATACCGATGTAATTGATCCATTATTATAAGTAAAAAGTCATGTTCGCATGACTTTTTTAGAAAAGAGGGGAAATGTATGGAGTATACAATGATAGCGACATGGAAAATGTCTTATGATGGGATAGGTCTTGCGAAAGAGGCATTGGAAAAAGGGTGCAGTGTAAAAGAGGCGATTCGAATTGCCATTCAAAACGTAGAAGAACGAGAAGAATTTATTTCTGTAGGTCATGGTGGATTGCCCAATATAGATGGACATGTTCAGCTTGATGCGGCTTATATGGATGGGGATACCCTTGATTTTGGCGGTATAATCGAGGTAGAAGATATAAAAAGCCCAATTGCAGTTGCACAGGATTTATGTGGATTAAAATGTAACTGTCTTTTATCTGGAAAAGGTGCAGAGTCTTATGCGAAAAAGAAAGGTTTTCCATTTGAAAATCATCTTTGTGAGTCCTCGAAAAAAAGGTGGGAAGAAAAGAAAAAAGAAGATATAGAAGATATAGAAGAGCTTCAAGCATATGAAGGTCATGATACCGTATGTGTACTTGGTAAAGTTAAAAAACATCTGGGGGTAGGGGTATCTACAAGCGGACTGTTTATGAAGCAGGAAGGTCGTGTAGGAGACAGCCCTATTATTGGCTCAGGATTTTATGCAGATTCTTTGATAGGATGCGCTGCCGCAACAGGTCTTGGAGAAGATATTATGAGAGGCTGTTTGTCTTTACGTGTTGTGGATAAAATGGCAGAAGGAAAACATGTACAGGAAGCAGTAAATGAAGTTTTAGATGCACATATAAAACGCATGGCATTGATGAAAAAAGATTGTGATGCCATAAGTTTGATTGCGATGGATAAGGATGGAAATTGTGCAGCCTCTACCAATATTTGTGAGTTTCCATTTGTGGTTTTACAGGATAATGATATAAAACTGTTTGTCGCAACATATAAAGAAGGCATGCATAATGTATTTGAAGCTGATGAAACGTGGTTAAAACAGTATAAAGGAGATTAAAAAAACAGAAGATTTTTGTCTTCTGCTAATCAAAGTAAGTAACTTTCTGTGGATCGTAGCGATCCACTTTTTCTTTTGTTTCTGCAGGATAGCCAACAGCTATAACACCTACGGGTAATAGAGTATCTTCTAAGTGATAGTATTGTCTAAAATTATCAATTCTTTCCTGCTTTGGACCAACGGCACACCAGCAAGTTCCTAGTCCCAAATGCACGCCTTCAATGAGGATATTCTCAATCGCAGCAGCACAATCTACATAAGAATATTCTACACTATCGGTTTCTTTCGTATCACTCATTACAAGAATTGCACAAGCTGCTTCTTTCATCATTCCTGTATAAGGCTGCAGCTCTTGCATAGTATTTAGTGCTTCTTTGTTTCGAATAACTAGAAAACGCCAATCCTGTCGATTACGTGCTGTTGGGGCATTCATTGCGGCACGAAGCAGTTTTTCTATTTTCTCCTCTTCTACTTTTTGAGTTGTAAAATGCCGAATACTTTGTCGCTCATATAGTTCCTTTAACATAACGTTCACCTCTATCGTAAGTATACAACGAAAAAGAAAAAAACGATAGAGAAAATTTCTATCGCTATTTTAAAGTGGAAGGTTTTATTAAATTGGATTTCGGATTTAGAAGATACTCTGGATCTTCCTTGATGAGGGTATCGATTGTCACAAACTGATATCCTTTTGCGTCTAATTCTTTTAATAACTGCTTAATTCCTTTTACTGTATCTTCATGTATATCATGCATTAAGACAACTTCATAGCCAACTTCTGCATTCTTTTTCACGATCTTACTCATGATAGAGGCATTATGGTTTCTCCAGTCTTCAGAATCAATATCCCATAAAACCATATCCAAACCACATACATCTTTCATTGTTTGATTTATTGCCCCAAAAGGAGGACGGAAATATCTTGGTTCAAATCCACTGGCTTGAAAGATCGCATCATTTACTTTATAGATTTCTTCATTTACATCTTCTTTTTTCATATATGGAGGTTGTGCTGCTATATGTATGGAATGGTCCCAGGAATGGTTTGCGACTTCATGGCCTCTTTTATATACATCTTTAACGATGTCTGGATTTGCTTTTGCGTTTTGGCCAAGCATAAAGAAAGTAGCGCGTCCATTGTATTTTTCAAATTCTGCCATGATTTCTTTTGTGTTTTTGTAGTGAGGACCATCATCAAATGTAAATGCAATCAGTTTTTTTCCTTTTTCTACTTTAGGCTGAGGAGCTGGAGTAATTGGATCTTTCATATAATAAGATGGAATATTTTTGTTTGTTAAGGCTATGTATTTTTTGTTTTCTTTATAAGGAACAGAAATCTTTTGGTTTTTCTTTCCTTCTACATAGAAACTAAGTTCATTTTTACCAATCGTAAAAGAAGAAAGATTTTGTTTTTTTATGAGATTCTCTTTGATACCTGCATCTTTAGCTTTTGTTTTCATCATGGCTATATAATCTCTTCGAAGAACATCATCTACCTGCAAGAAACGATTTCTTTTTTTGTCGTAGTTGTAATATGTATCTTCCTGCTGAAGAACTTTATCTTCTTCATCTACTACTTTTTTATGAAATACAAGTGAAATATAAGTATCAAAGATTTCTTCAGTATCATAATCAATACTTACATAATGCATGCTGTTTTTATCTTTTAAAGGAACAGCCTGCTGTTTTCCATATTTTGTGATTTCTGAATCCAGATTTTTAATATCGAAAGCAGGGTAGTAATAAGATATGAAATATGCATCTTTTTCTTTTTGTGTCGTATGCTTCATTTCACCAGCAAGCTTTGTGTCTTCCTTGTACGTTTGATAAGCAGCATATGGATCATGAAACAGCCATGTAACTCCTTTAAAAAGCAGAAAACCAGCGATAAAAATACCGGCAAGCAAGATTGCCAGATGTGACCATTGTATACGTAAATGGGATAAATTTTTATTTAATTTTTTCATGTAATCCTCCTGATAGGCAAATGTTTCATATATATATATATATATAAAATCTTTAAGATTGATGATCTTTTTTGCCTTTATATTATGACATAAAAAAGAAGAGATAAACATGTAAAATTATTAAAAAAATCTAAATTTTTATTTATAAATAGAAAGATAACCTTCCTCTTTTAAACAGCGTATGATCATAATGATATTTGGAAGAAAAAGGAATCCTAAAAAGCCAAAAAGTTTACCTCCTATATACATGCATAGAAGCAAAATAAGAGGATGGATCCCCATTTGTTTTCCCATGATTTTTGGCTCTAATAGATTTTTCGTAAGCGTTGTAAGAAGATAACAAATAAGCAAGCCTACCGCAAGTTTTTTCTGTCCATTTAAAATACAAAATAAGATCCATGGAAGAAGTATCATTCCGCATCCAAAAACAGGCAAAGCATCAAATAAGCAAATAAAAAAAGCTAATAAAAAAATATTGTTTAAGTTGAGAAAATGAAAAATAAAAAGGAGTTCTATAAATACGATAAAAGAAAGAATGAGATTTGCTTTTATCATGTGCAGGATGCTTTTTTTTAAGAACGTGGAAGATGCCAGGACAACATTTCTTGTATTTTGTGGAATCTGCTTTATAAGAAAAGCAGTAATTCGTGGATAATCCATTTGAAATAAAAAACTGGAAAAGATCGTTATAAAAAAAGAGAGTAAAAACTTAGGCAGCTGAGAGAAAAAATTTTGTAAAAAGTTTAATATTGACTGTATAAGAGAGGATAGAAAAGAAGTAAAAGAAGAGTAAAATGCATTTTGTATCGCAGATAAAAATGTGGATAAATCAAAGGAAGATGAAAGAAGAGAAACGCTTTGTGTTGTGTGTTGTTCAAAGTAAGGAGCCAGTGTACTTTGATACCATTGACTAAATGGTTCTAAATATATTTTTATGTAGTGGTAAGCTTTCCATAAACATAAAAACAAAACGGTAAATAAAACAGTATAAAAGAATAGGATACAGAAGATAGATAATATTTTTTCATGGATGCCTAGAGACTGGTGAAGTTTACGTATAAGAGGACGCATCATATAGGCTATAAAAAAACCGGCAAAAACAGGGAAGAAAGCTGGTAATACATATTGGAAAAAAATATAAAAAAGAGAAAGTAGAATGGAGAAATAGATTATCTGAATGATAAAGGAACGTTGTTTTTCTGTATTCATGCGATCACCTTTTCAAGTATATGTTAATTTATATAAAGACATGAAAAAAACATCGCTATTTGCGATGTTCATCCAAGACTTGAGATATACGTTCAAATATTTCCTTTCTATTTTCTCTGTGATGAGGGAAGGCTTTCTTTAAACGTTTTACAGTATGTTTTTGGTGAGAGCGAAACAATTGAATTTTATTGCGTAATTCCTGGATATGAGCAAGTAAGATTTCATCTGCATCCGTACTGTCTAAAATTCTTTGTATGGTTTGTGAAAGTGGTTCTTCCTGTGGGAAAATGTTTGCTTGTTTAAATAAAGTACGAAGTGTATGAATGCTTGTCTCGACTGCTCTGAAATCGGCATTTTTTCGAAGAAGTGCAAATGTTGTTGTGACAAGGTCTGCAAGAAAACCAATACTTAACAAGCTGCCTATGATCCATTGCTGTGTATGTGTCAGTTTTTGTAGTAAATCTAATATAACAGGATGAATACCATAACATACCACAAGAGCCATGATACCGAATAAAATAGCATTTAATAAACAAACACGCCCATTAATGTTGAATCGATAGTTTGAATAATCCCACCAGCGTGTATGAAACATAATCTCCATTAACCAGCTGGTAATATATTCCAGTGTTGTTACTAGTATGGTACCTGCAATAAATAACGTTACGGGATGTTGTTTATATGGCAACAACAAAGAAATAACCAATAAAGCTCCTACTCCATAAATAGGACAGTAAGGTCCTTCTAAAAATCCGCGGTTTATAAATTTTTTGGCAGGAATGGAACAGTAAACACATTCACAGCACCATCCTAAAAAGCTATAACAGAAAAAAAGTAATATTTGTATCATTATATAAACTCCTTATATAGACGTGAATCGCTATAATCTTGTATACACATTTTTAATGAAGAAGTTTCTTCGCTGCATACACCGATAACCTCTAATCCCGCACTATGTGCTGCATGAATTCCATCTTTTGAATCTTCAAATACGATGCATTCATGTTTGGACAGCTGTATGGCTTTTAAAGCCTCTTCATATATTTGGGGATCAGGCTTGCTTCTTTCAACTTGCTGAGAAGTAATGACATAGGAAAACAGGTTTTCCATATGTTTTATCTCAAGTATATACTGTGCAATATCACTTGCATTATTCGTGCATAAACAAAGAGTATAGCCTTTCTCTTTCACATGATGAAGAAATTTTAATGCATCCTTTTTGAGTTCTGCTTCTTTGTAATGCATACATAGATAAGCATGTATTTTTTGAATAAGATCTTCCCCTTCCTGTTTATTTGTACATTCTAAGCGTACCTTTTTCTCCATCTCGGCAAAACTATGAATTCGTTTCTTTAAAATATCCAAAAGCAGATCTTTTTGTGTCTGATTTAACTCTTTGAAAATTAATGAATAGTCAAAATTATTATAAGTATTGATCAGTGTTCCATCCAAATCAAATAGTATTCCTCTTTTTCTCATAAAAACCACTCCTAACGAAACAGATATTTTTAATTTTATCACTTCCTCTGTGTATGTCAATGAAAGAAAAAGCATGTCAATGCGACATGCCGATTTTTACTTTGTACGTTTAATATAAGAATCAATGTGTCTTTCTACTACAGAAAATGGGGCAATTCCACTTTCCAGCAAAGCGGTATTAAAATCTTTTTCTTTAAATTTATTTCCTAGTTTATCCTGTGCGTTTTCTTTTAAATCTATAATTTCTTCATAACCCACATAATAAGGCTGGAAAGCGGCAGGGTTTGCCCATAACTGATTGTATAAAGGTGTTGCCTCTTCTTTTGACAATGCAAATCCAAATTCACTCATATAATCTGTAAATTGTGTAAGATCCCATCCCTCATAATGAATTCCAATATCTGCGCCAATAACAAGACAGTAAGAAGCAAGCTCATTTTCTTTAAATAGCTGTAATAATTTCTGGTTCATATTATCTAAATACTTAAAACTTTCATATTGTGCATATACAGCGTATCCTTCTACATAGGCATTTTCATTAATCAGGGTTTTCGCAAAGTTGTTGTCGATGTTTTCATATAAATAGGCATATTGATACATATGACCAGGAAATCCTTCATGTGAAACGGTGGAATAAGTAGAAAGGGATTTGATATCACTGCTTTTTGGGTTAACACGAAGCTGTTTGATAGAATCTCCATCGATAGATGGAATATTGAAATAAGCCGCAACACCGGAATCAGATGCGATTTCTTCGTTGATGTCTTTTATGTTATATTTTAAATTTTTAACTTCTGGAAAATCTTGAAACATATCTTTTTTTATATCTTCCAGTATTTGTTCATAGCTGGTATATGATGTTTGCGGGAACTGGTTTGAAGACAGTGCTTTTAAAAGCTCTTCATCATCAGAAAGATTTGACACGATATCCTGTATGTTCGAAATATGTGCATAGAAAGCATCTTCCATCATTTTCTTTACTTCTTTTGGTGTCTTATCTGAACCGATGGATTGCTGGAGTAAAAGTTTATAATACTCTTTTCCATTTTCAAATGCAGATAAACTTTTCGCATTTTTTACACCTTGTTTTTTAAATGTATTCATAGTATCTAAAATATTTTGATAAGCAGGAAGGAAAGAAGCTGCAAACGCTTTTTTTACTTGCTGTTTATAATCGCTTGTTTTTGTATCAGAAAGATGTAAAGCATCAATAGAATCATATAAAGAAGTTAAAATAGAACTATTTTCTCCTTTTTTTACTATGTTTTCACAATAGCTGATGATAGAATCCAGATCCAGCATTAAAAGACCTTTTTCTGCCTGTATTTTTGTATATTCTATTGCGCTGTCTACATAATCATCAACATCTTCCAATAATAAAATCAAATCTTTTACATCTTGTTCATTTCTTAATTCCCAATCGGCAAACAAGGTAGGCAATTGATAATGAAGTCCACCCATACTTTCAAATGCAGAAGCATAATAGTCAAATTTATCATCGCTCATTTGTTCGTATAAAGAAGCGCTTCGCTCAATGCTGTCATAAATATCCTGCTGTGTATCTGTAAGTGCATTTCGTTTGAATTTTTTAAATTGTTCATATGTTTCTTTTGTTTTTTTTTCTTCTTCTTTTTGTTCCTGCATGTCCATGCGAGTGCCAAGATTAATTTCCATGTTTTCTTTGGAAACACCAAAATTTTCCGGTTTGTTTAAATATACATGAGAAGTTGTATAATCACTTTCCATTGTTTCAATAAATTCATTATTTAAAAAATCATTAAATTTTTTCTGTTCTTCACCAGGGTCAACTCGCTGACATCCAAAGCTGGATAACAATAATGCAGAAGCTAATAAGAATGCTGATAATCTTTTTGTTTTCATGATCGTTCCTCTCTTTTTATTGTAAAAAGTGAACCAGTATGCTTCTTGTTTATAACTTTGCTTTACCAGTTCTTTTTGTTATGTCTATTTTATCATATATTCCTGCTGGAGAAAAAAGAATATGATATTTGTATATCTTTTAGGGATATCTGCGTAATTGTTTATGCATGGTTTTCATTTACAATTTATCTTTCTGTTTTTATAATATTAACATTGAAGAGATGAGGGATGTCATGAAAAAAGCAGTGATAGGAATATTGGCACATGTAGATGCAGGAAAAACAACATTGTCAGAAAGTTTGTTGTATTTATCAGGCACGATAAGAAAAAAAGGACGTGTAGATCATGGGGATACTTTTTTAGATTATAATGTACAGGAAAAAGAAAGAGGAATTACGATTTTTTCTAAACAGGCAAGGTTTCAATGGGACGATTGTATTTATACTCTTGTAGATACACCGGGACATGTTGATTTTTCATCAGAAATGGAAAGAGTCTTGCAGGTTTTGGATTATGCTGTTTTAGTTATTAATGGACTAGATGGTGTACAGGCACATAGTGAAACAATCGTAAAGCTTTTACATCATTATCAGATTCCTTATATTATATTTATCAATAAGATGGATTTATCGCATCATACAAAAGAAAAACTGATGAAAGATCTACAGGAACATTTGCATAGTGGCTGTGTAGATATTAGTGTTTCCAAAGAAGAGTGGATGGAAAATGCAGCTATGTGTGAAGATGCATTAATGGAAGAATATATCGAAACAAATATGCTTTCTGCAACATCCCTTCAAGATGCTTTTTCAAAGCAGAAATGGATTCCATGCTTCTTTGGTTCCGCATTAAAAATGCAGGGAGTAGAAGAGATGCTTCAGGGTTTAACTGCGTTGATCAAAGAAAAAACATATCCGACTTCTTTTGGTGCTCGTGTATTTAAAATCACACATGATGAAAAAGGAAATCGCTTGAGTCATGTAAAAATTACAGGGGGAAGCTTAAAAGTAAAAACGAAGCTGAAGGAACAGGATAAAGTGGATCAGATTCGTATATATTCAGGGAATCGTTTTCAAGTGGTGGAGGAAGTACAGGCAGGGGATATCTGCTGTCTTCAAGGTCCAAAAACGCTGTATGCAGGGGAAGGACTGGGAATAGAAAAAGAAGGAGAAGCTCCGCTATTAACATCGTATATGCGTTATCGCATGCTTCTTCCAAAAGGAAGCGATGTTCATAAAATACTATTACAGTTAAAAGAATTGGCACAGGAAGATCCACAGCTGCATGTTTCTTATAATGAACGATTTGAAGAAATCTATGTACAGCTTATGGGAGAAATACAAATTGAAGTGTTAAAATACCAGATGAAAGAGCGCTTTGAGTGTGAAGTAGATTTTGATGAAGGAAGTGTTATGTATAAGGAAACCATAGAATCACCAGTTGTTGGTGTAGGACATTTTGAACCTCTTCGTCATTATGCAGAAGTACATCTTTTATTAGAACCACTTCCATCAGGAAGTGGAATACAGTTTGTAAATGACTGCTTTAAGGACTTAGGGGAAAACTGGCAGAAACTTATCATGACACATTTACAGGAAAAAGAACATATTGGGGTGTTAAGCGGATATCCGCTTTGTGATATGCGAATTCGTTTGATAGGTGGTAGAGCACATCAGAAACATACAGAAGGCGGAGACTTTCGCGAGGCAACTTATCGTGCAGTTCGCCAGGGCTTAAAATGTGCAAAAAGCATTCTTTTAGAACCCTATTATCAGTTTCGCATAGAAGTTCCCAGTGAATATGTAAGTCGTACGATTTATGATATTGAACAAAATGGTGGAACGTTTACGATGGATAGTAATGAATCTGACATGAGTATTCTTCAAGGAAAAGCACCGGTTTCAAAAATGCGCAATTATGCTTCTACGCTTCTTTCCTATACAAAAGGGAAAGGAAGAATGCGTGTGGCTTTAAAAGATTATGAACCTGTTTTGAACCAGGAAGAAATTTTAACTGAAATTGGATATGACAGTGAAAAAGATATGGAAAATCCAACAGGTTCTATATTCTGTTCACATGGTGCAGGTTTTTATGTTCCATGGAATGAAGTAAAAGATTATATGCATGTGAAAACAGAATACAGCAAGCAGGAAGAAAAGAAAATACATGTTTCTATATCAAAAGAGAAAACATCTTTTAAAGGGGAAGATGAGGAATTAGAAGCTATCTTTAAAAAAACTTATGGAGAAAAAAAAGAGAAAAGAATTTTGTCGAATAAAGAAACTTATGAAAAAGCTGTACATAAAGAAACAGTATATAAACCGATGGAACAATGTGTATTGATTGATGGGTATAATGTCATTCATGCTTCAAAGGAGCTGTCTTTATTGGCACAGACAAATCTTGATGGAGCCAGAAGTCAGCTTGTTCATATGGTATGCAACTATCAAGGGTATAAAAAGGGTGAAGTTATTCTTGTTTTTGATGCCTACAATATGGAAGAATATACAGAAAGAATTTATAAGCAGGATAATATTTATATCGTATATACAAAAAAAGCACAGACAGCAGATGCCTACATAGAAAGTGCAACTCATAAATTAGCTAACCAATATCGTGTAACAGTTGTTACTTCTGATGGCTTGGAACAATTGATTACCAGTGCACAGGGAGCCTATCGTATATCAAGCAGACAGTTCTTGCAAGATTTGCAATCTCTTCAAAAAAAGGGACTGGAAAATGTTCATACCATGCAGAAGAAACATCGTACATATTTGCTGGAAGATATTCGAAAGTATGAAGAGAAGGAGTGAAGATAGCTATATAGAATTTTCAGAGAGTTTTATGCGTCATTTAATCTTCTGTTTTGGTTTTCTTTTCTAAAAAAATATGATACGATTATTAGTGACTCATAAAAGGAGTAGATTATAATGAAAGAAATATTAGGAAAAATTGATGCTTTTTGCGCTTATATAATCGCAATTGCCTTGATTTTGATTTTGTTGATAACAAGTATAGACATCAATAGTTTCAATAAGAATTTTTATGCGTCGGCATATAAAGAACTAGAAACAGCAGAGACTTTGGGGATGACAGAAAAAGATCTAAATCTTGCGACAAATACGTTGCTGGATTATCTTCAGGGAAAAAGAAACGATATTAAAGAAGAAGTTAGCGTACAAGGTGTAAAAATGATGGCTTTCAATAGTAAGGAAGAAGCGCATATGATCGATGTTCGTAATTTGTATCGTTTCGCATTGCATATAAGAAATATCAGTATCGTTTTACTTGTGGTATCTCTTGTGTATTTGCTAGTTCGCTTGCGAAAAGGAACATGGACTCTTTTAAGTATTCAGTATATGAAAACCGCGATTTTGGCAGCTGTCTTTTTTGCCATGCTGGCAGGATGGGCATTTGTAGATTTTGATGCTTTCTGGACGACATTCCATAAGATTTTTTTCTCAAATGATTTGTGGCTGTTAGATCCAGCAACGGATTTAATGATCAATTTGTTCCCGGCAGAATTCTTTTCTAAACTTGTGTTTCGCATCGTTGGTATGTTTGTAGCTAGTGGAGGAGCACTTTTCTTAGGGGGGTATTTCTATCTGCGTCATCAGTTAAATAAACTTAAGGGTAATGAAGATGCTGCATAGAAAGTTGATTTTAGCCAGTGCTTCACCAAGAAGAAAAGAATTGATGGAAGATATAGGGTTTCCATTTACAATTGCATGTGCTGAAATTGAAGAAGTACTTCAAAAGGATATTCCAGTAGAAAAAGCAATTGAGCAGATAGCTTTATCGAAAGCCCAAAATGTATTTTTGCGAAATCCAGAAGCTATGGTGCTTGGGTGTGATACTGTAGTATGTTATGGAAAAGAAGTACTTGGAAAACCAAAAGATAAAGATGATGCATACCGCATGTTAAAAATGCTAAGCGGGAAAACACACCGTGTGATAAGTGCAGTTGCTTTACTTCAGAAAGGGCATTGTGATGTGTTTCATGATGTAAGTGAAGTTACTTTTTATGATTTAGATGACGATTTGATTTCCTATTATTTGTCTTTGGATGAACCATATGATAAAGCAGGTTCTTATGGAATACAGGGAAAAGGAAAACTGCTTGTAAAAGAATTACGTGGAGATTATTTTAGTGTAATCGGATTACCTGTCGCAAAAGTATATAGACTTCTTAAAAAGTATGAAAAGTAATATTGAAAAAAAGAAGATGACCTATTATAATGTAATAGGTTTTATATGCCGGTATAGTATAGTGGTAATACAAAGCAATGGTAATGCTTAGCGCTCAGTTCAATTCTGGGTACCGGCACCATGTACGTCTAAAGCCTTTTTAAAGGCTTTTTTTAATGCTCGTTTTAAAAAATGAAAAATGCTAAACGACTATTTATAGAACAGTTTAAAGCTAACGGCACTTTATCTGATATTACGTTTAAAGAACTTGTTGAAAAGTACTTGTTATCCTATAAAAGAGGAAAGGAATCAACAAAAAGCCAAAGATATAACCAGTAAAGGACTTCAACTTTTTATTCATGATGAAAAAGAATTATTTGAAAAATATATAAAGAAAATCTTTTATGCAATAAAACAAGTATTTGATTACGGAGTCCAAGAAAAATATGTTACAGATAATCCAATGAAAAATGTAGAACGTACCATTTGTTTTGATACTCCAAAAAAAGAAATGAAATATTGGACATTAGAAGATTTTGATAGATTTTGTAACGCTCCTATAGAATATAATGATCATTACCTTTTTATATATTTTTATACAAAATGGGTGCAGAAGAGGTGAAGCACTAGCGTTAACATGGGATGATATTGATTCTTTGAATAAAACAGTAAATATAAATAAATGTCTTTTAAAGTAAGACCGCCAAAGCTAACAACCCCTAAAATAAAGTATAGTTACCGCATTATCACTATGCCAGATGATTTAATTGATTTATTGAAGGAGCATTATAATAAGTGCAGCAATTACTATAGTTTTAAAACCAGCAGTTTAGTATTCGGCTACACAAAACCATTAGATCCAGAAAGTATTAGAAGATATTTACACGATGCGATTAAAATAATAAATACTGATGAAGATGGTGATTTATTAGCAGTAGACAAACAAATTCCAGATATTAGACTTCATGATTTACGTCATAGTCACACTTCCTATTTAATCCGCAATATGAATAAAGGAAATTATAATGACTATGACATAGCGAAACAGTTATGAGATACAAGAGAAACGATATTTAACACATATGCACATTGGTTTAAAGAAAAATCAAGAAATTATTGATACGATGAATGTAAACAATGCTACTTTTTCAAATATAAAAAAGATGATTACATCAGCGAATTAAAATCTTTAAAAGAATACTGGATATAGGAGTAATTAATGAGAAAGAATTTTTAATGAAGAAGAAACAGATTTTGGGAATATAAAAAAGGTTGCTAGCCGGCAACCTCTTCTTTAATAGTATTTCTGATATTAATTTTAAGTTTATCTTGTCTATCTAAAATTTCGATTACATCATAAATTGTATTCATAATTTCATCTGTAGCAGTTCCCATTACAGTATAGTTGATTTTTGATTTATCAAAATAATAAAGTTGATCTGCCTTGATATAAGCCTCTTTTCCATTTTCTGGATTACAGTCACGATCTTCCTCTGTGATTAATATATTTTCTAAATAGCGAAGTTTCTTTTCTTTGTGTTTTTCACTTTTAAAAGAAGACATCACGTTAGCAATGAAATCATATGAATATCCGCTTATTGTACTACTTTCATCATCAATAACAATAAACGAATGACGACTCATATCTACACCATCTTCAGATATGTAAGATTCAATTCTAATAATATCTCCAACAGCACACATAAAACAACCTCCTAAGCAGTTTTAGGAGGTAAAGTGAACACTACTTTGCGTTTTCCTTCTTCGACATCTTTAGAATACTTTATAGGTATGATATCTTGAATGGATTCGTTTTTGATACGTTCTCTATCTTTTTGAATGATAGATTTAGGTAATCTTCTTTTCATGTTTGGTTGCCCCCCCATCAATTACTTCCTTTCATCTTTAGTATAATTGTTTTATAATGATTTGTCATTATGGTTTATGCAAAAAGTATAAAAAATCGTCAATAAGAATGGGTCATTTTTACTAAGTGACCCACGCAATAGCTTCCATAGAGACACTATCGCTTCTATAAAATTATATGCAGCTTAGGTATATTTATTCATTTTTAAAAATAAATTTTTCACCTCTTGATAATAACTTTTTCCTATATATAGAGTTTCATTTATTATTTCTATATCATGATAATTTTCGGCTAATTATAACGCTTTGTTGCACATAAAAGTGTTGTAAATAGTTTTTATATAAATCTTCCCTCCATTAAGTGTATTTCTCTTTAATTAGTATAATAGGATTATAAGATATAGTATCTGTTAACTCAATATAGTATAAGCAAATAGTATCAAGTCCTTTAGAAAATAATTTAAGTGCAGCAGCTATCATTAAAAAATGTTATGACAATTTAGAAAGGAGAAGTTATGACAGAGGAACAAAAAATTATAGTGATGTTAAATGATATTCATTCAGTAGAAGAAATTAAAGAAATATATGCAGTTGTTATGCGGCGTTTCATTGTTTAATCAAAAAAAGAGCATTAATCGATCTCTTTATTTATATATACAGATAAGAATTTTTACAAGTGTTTTTTTATCTTTCATTAATGCCTACAAGCTATATGTATTTTTACATATAATATAGGGAATCAAGCTTTATCGTTTTCATGTCTTGGAAAGACTGTAAGTTAATCGAAAAAGAGAAGATGTATAGAAATTGCAGGGATTATCTGGAACATCTAAAAAACAAGGTGTCATGAAAGGGGGAATATAAAATGACTTTGAAATTTATTGATGTTGCCAGTTATCAGGCTGGATTAGATTTATCAAAAGTTCAAACAGATGGAGTAGTAATAAAGGCTAGCGAGGGAATAGGGTATGTAAATCCTTATTGTGATGAATTTTTTCAACAAGGGTTAAAATTAGGAAAACTGCTGGGGGTATATCATTTCGCAAGAAATGCCAGTGGAAATACACCTCAAAAAGAAGCAGATTATTTTATCCAGCATACAAAAGGGTATATAGGAAAGGCAATTCCAATATTAGATTGGGAAGATAAGAATACAGGAGATGTTAATTGGGCGTTACAGTGGCTGCAGATTGTGGAAAAAGCATATGGCTGTAAGCCATGGATTTATATGAGTGAATATGTAGAAAACTCGCATAACTGGAAAAAGGTGGCAGAAGCTGGTTATGGGTTGTGGATCGCAAAATATCGCGATCATGTAATTGATAAAAACTGGGATATGAAAAACGCAGGACCAATACCTACTGTGAAGTATTGGGGATTTTATGCGGCTTGGCAGTGGACTTCCAGTCTTGTGCTTGATGGATGGAGTGGAAAACTTGATGGCAGTATTTTTTATGGGGATAAGAATGCATGGAAGAAATATATAAATAATGAAACAAAACCACTTCCACCAAAACCAAACAGTACAAAATATAAAGTTGGGGATATTGTTAATATTAATGGAATTTATATTTCAAAAGATTCAAAAGAAAAATTAAAACCCGCTATTACAAGTGGAACGATTACAAAGATTTATCCCGAATCAAGGAATCCGTATTTAATTGGCAATGGTACTGGATTTGTAAATGATGCCTGCATTACAGGAATTCATTCTTCAAAAGTGTTAAAGGTAGGGATGATGGCAAAACCTAAAAAAGCTGTATCGTATGATGGGGTAAAACTTGATTCATCTGTAACTAAAAAAAGCTATAAAGTAATTGAAATAAAAGGGAAACGTGTCGTTCTTGGAGATGGATTAAATACTGCTTTTCATATTGATAACTTATCGTATTAAAATACTCTATAATAAAAAGGTGAGTGGAATACGTATGTATAAAAACGTATTTTTCTCACATTTATGCATTTTGTTTCCTGAACGGATATACAGTTTTCATAATCTAGAGACATGGAATTGTTTACTTTAGAATTAGTTTCTTAGCTGCAAACAAAACGAATGCTCTGAAATTAGTTTTATAATCTGTGAAGTATAAAAAAAACATCCTTTCGGATGTATCTTTTTAAATGGCGGAGTAGGAGAGATTTGAACTCTCGCGCCAGTTTCCCGACCTATACCCTTAGCAGGGGCACCTCTTCAGCCTCTTGAGTACTACTCCATATCTGAATCGCAACAATTTCGTTTGCCATGAAAGTATATCACAGGAGAAAATAAATGTCTATAGAAAAATTAAAAAAAAGATGACTTTTTATGAATCAAATAGGACTTTTCAGAAAGTTTTTATATTATGAATTAAAAATAGATAGTTTGACAGACATTTTATAGTATGTTAAATTAATAAATAGGCGTTGAAATAAAGGAGGTATCCTTATGGAGATAAAATCAAAAAAGGAACTCATTGATTATATAAATAAGATTTCACAGAAATTATCAAAACAAGCTAAAAATCTAAAAAATAACTTACAAGAACTTGTTCTTAAACTAAAAGAGCATAAATTACCTGAATTAAAAAAAGTGAGAGATGAAAATCAGGTAAAAAAATATCGCATATTTTTTGTGTCGGACATGGATGAAGAAGAAGCGTTTCTTCATGAAATGTCTATAAAAGGCATGCACTTTAAAGAAAAAAAGGGCATTCGTTATATTTTTGATAAAGGGGAGCCTAGCAATTCTTTCTATCATTTGGGATATTATGAAAAAGATAAGATGGATGGGGAACGATATTTAAAAAATTATGAAGAAGCAGGATGGAAGAGTGTATTCCATGAAAAAGCAGAATTTGATGGTACATGGCATTATTTTAGATTGGATCTTCCAGAAAACGAGGTAGCGCCTCAAATATTTAGTGATCGTATATCCAGAATGGCATTGTATCAGCGATTGCTGGCAAGCTGGCAGACTTTGATCGTTATGCTTGTTGTATGTCTTTTGATCATGAGTGGAATCTTTGTATTTACATTGATGAATCCATCAAATGCACAGCGCATGATCTTAGTTTTGTGCTTATTGGTTATTTTATTAACTGCTGGTGCGGTTTTATTGTATTTATACATCTATTTAAAAGTACACGCCAAATATCAGGAATTTACATATAAATATGGAAAAAGACAGTTTGAATAAAGCTGTTTTTTTGTTATGTTTAATGATATAAAAAAACGTATCTGGGAAGATACATTTCAGGTTGTTGACAAACTATATATTTTGAAAATATATAAAACCAATTTAAAAAAAGTGGTAGAAAGATTCCTTTTACTAGGTGATTTTTGGTAAATGATAGCTTAAAATCACCTGTTTTTTATACAAAAGTGGGGATAAAAAAAGACCGAATGACAAAGTCTGCTCAAAGAGCGACTTTGTCAACGGTCTGAAACGTATCTGGGAAGATACATTTTTAGCGTATATTAAGTTTTCGTTTCATTACTTCTGGGTTTGTTGCATATAGAAGTGCTGTTTCCTGGGTAATATTTCCTTTTTTGTATAATTCATATAGACTATTTTCCATACTTGTCATTGTACTGTTTCCACTGGATGCAAGCATCGCATCAATTTGGTGTATTTTGTTTTCTCTGATAAGGTTTTTGATTGCCGGTGTTGTATTCATGATTTCAAAGACAGGAATCAGTTTTCCATCAGCAGAGGGTACTAATTGCTGCGATATAACAGTTTCTAATGACATGGCAAGCTGAAGTCTTACTTGATGCTGCTGATTGGCAGGGAAGACATCAATGATACGATCTATTGTAGTAGCTGCACCAAGTGTATGCAGGGTTGATATAACTGTATGCCCTGTTTCTGCAGCAGTTAAGGCGATGTTTATTGTTTCATAGTCTCTCATCTCTCCTAATAAAATAACATCAGGCGCTTGTCGCAAAACAGCTCTCAATGCATTTACATAGGATTCACTGTCAATTGATATTTCTCGCTGTGACACAATACTTTTTTTATGGGAGTGCAAATGTTCAATTGGATCTTCCAGTGTGATAATATGTTTTGCATATGTTTTATTAATATAGTCGATCATACAAGCCTGTGTTGTACTTTTTCCCATTCCCGCAGGTCCTGTCACAAGAACAAGTCCTTTTTTAATATCTGCTAGTTTTATAATGTTTTGTGGGATTCCAATAGATTCAGGATCAGGAAGAGCAAAAGATATAACACGAATAACAGCCGCATAAGAACCGCGTTGTTTATAAGTGCTGACACGAAATCTTGATAATCCTGCTATAGAGAAAGAGAAGTCATCGTCTCCTTTTTCCTGCAGCTTGTCTTGACTTCTGTTGCTGGCAAATTCGTAAATTTGTGTAATTAAAATACGTGTATCATCAGGAAGAAGTCTTTTTTCTTCTAACGTATGCATTTGATGAAAGACTTTTATGGTAACGGGCTGTCCTGCGATAATAAAAATATCAGATGCATTTTGTTCTACTGAACGCTGTAAAAGTTCTTGAATGTTCATTGTCATTCCTCCTATAAAACTTGTAAACCATCATCTTTTTTCCACTCTGTATTTGGGGATGAAGCCCATGTTTGTACTTCATACAATTTATCACCTGGATAAAGGATGTTTAAAGTAACGTGCAGAGTAGTTGTATCATTTTTTACTTGAAAGTGAAACTGATGATCTTTATAAGTGCTTTGTGGTACTAGAGTGGTTAACTGCTTTGTTTTAGTGAAATATTCTTCTTTAGAGGAAGAAGATTGATAATAGGTATATAAAGCATCATCAATTTGTTTTAAGTATTCTTCTCCCTGAGAAGACAGAGCATAATATTGTTCTTTCTGCTGAATGCTTTTATTTGTTAATCGTGCATTGGATCTTGCACTAGATAAAGAAAGAAGTGCAAATACAACAATAGCTAAAATAATAAAGATACTCATAAAAGAGATAATGCCGATATTCATCGTTAGTTTATGTTCTTTCATAACGTTCATCTCCTTTATAGTTTTTTCTGCTGATGATGGTAATAGGAAATATTATATATTTCTTTTTCTTTATAATAAACATGAATTGCAAGGGATTGCTGCTTTTGATTTAAATGCACTTTATATGTACTTGAATCTTTTTCACATAAGTTTCCTTTTGTGTCAAAATAAAGCCAATCTTTCTCTATAGGACGATCATTTTTATACAGTTCTATTAAATTTCCTGCAATACTGGATGCTTCTTTTTTTCGTATGCTTTCCTCATTTATCGTATCTGCTTTCACAAACAATTGTACACAAATAGCACTAGCTAGTGAGAAAAACAGAAAAGCTACAATAAGCTCCATTAAGAAAAGTCCACTTTTACTGTGCTTCATGTTGTTTTCCTCCTAACAGAGATACATAATAAGTCTTTGTTTCCTTTTGATATGTGATATTGATCGTAAGAAGAGAATCTTTGATGGAAAAAGTTACATCATCAGCTTCCAGTATATTTTCTCCATCTTCAATTTCAAAGTCTTCTTCATCTGATATCAGCAGTTCTTTTACATATCCTTTATAAGCATATAAATAAGTCGTATATGGTTTTCCCTCATAAGAATCATGTAAGCATAAAATGTCATGTCCTTCTACATGCATAGTATCTATGGCATCTATCGATAGATTTTGGTGTATTTTTTCCTGCAGATAGTCTGCCAAGGTCATTTGATTGAAATTGTATTCCAGTGTATCTGCAGTTTTCGCATATACATGGCTGCCAATATAAACAACGGCTAGAGAACTCATTGTGAATACACAAAATACAAGTAATACAAAAACAAAATCAATGGTATGTTTCTGTTTCTCTTTCATTTTATCATCCCCCTATTTTTTCTCTATCACTGTTACATTAGGCATGATATTGCTTGCGATAGCTTCATATTTTACTTCAAAAAGATTTTGATTATACACAATACCATAATTATCAAGAAGATGATGCAGTGTATCTGGGTATCTTCCTTCTAATGCATAGCATTGAAGAATTCCTCTTTTTAAAGCTTTTTCCAAGCTTTCTTTCTGCTGGGATATATTGTTTTTACTTATGGAATAAAAGCCGGCAGATAACAAAGAAAAGAATAGTACAAACGTAAGAATCATAATACGGTATTTTTTTAATATCTTCATTTTATAAAGTTGCCATGATTCCAATCAATGGCAGCATTACACTTAATAAGATGATTCCTACAAGAATAGATAAAACTGCTACCAGTGTTGGTTCAATAATACTAATAAAACGTGTGATTCCTTCGTTTGTTTCCTGATCATAGCGATCAGCAATTTCTTTCATAATTTGGTCTGTATGACCAGTTTTATTTCCTATTTTTAAAAGTCTAGCATACATTCCTGATACGATGTTTGTCTGAATCAGGGAAGTTGCTAAATCGTGATCTTCTAACATTTTTTCTGCTTCTGTTATCTTTGCCTTTAATTGCTTGTGATCAATGAGTTCTTTTGCCATTTCCATACTTTGTGAAACATCTAAACCACTGCTTAACGCAATAGACATTCCACTTGTAAATTTCGATAGGGCAAGTTTCCATGTAAGATTTTTCGTAAAGCGAAGTTTTGTAAGAAAATCATAAAATTTCATTTTACCTTGCTCACTTTTTGTAAAATATACAAAGCAAAGCAGTAGAATAAGAAGGATTCCGATATAAATATAAGAATAGGTAGAAAATGATTTTCCTATATCTAATACGGCTTTAGAAAATCCACTGATAGATGTTCCCAGCTGTTCAAATACCTGATTAAATATAGGAAGCACTTTTGTGATCAATACAAGGATGACAACAAACATCATCACAATCATGATCAAAGGATAGGAAACAGCACTTTTAATGCTTTCATTGTTTTCGTACTGTCTTTGATAATGGATACTTAGTGATCGCATAACTTCTTCCAGTCTTCCTGAAAGCTCTCCTATTTGAATCATATGCAAAGCATAAGCAGGAAAAGCATTTGTTTGCTGCAAAGATGTATACAAAGTTTCCCCCTGATTTAAAAGTTCTTCAATAGAAGATAAAAATTGTTTTGTTTTGTCATTGTCACTATCTTCCACCATGATACTAATTCCTTCATAAGGAGAAATACCTGCTTGTAAAATAAGTGCCATCTGGGAAGTGAAGTTTGCTAATTCGCTATTGGTTAATAGAGTCTTTTTCATAAAGCACCTCCTAATATACGTATTTTGTTGTGTAGTTATTTTTGTCTTTTGTGAATTTTCGCATTTTTTTGCTGTTGTTGCTGTCAGAAATCAATGTAGGATCCATCATTGACCAGTTTTTTCCATCAAATTCAATCAAATCATCGATCCATCCAATATCCTTGATGTAGACACTAAGCCATGCATGATATACAGCTCCTTCTTCCATATTTGCATAGCCAATTTCCATTTTTGCTGGAATGTTTTGGCTTCTTAACATGGTGGCCATAAGCGCAGCATAATCAAAACAGATTCCTTTTTTCTCTTGTAAAATGACATCCACATCAGGCAGATATCCAGCCAACTCTCCATTTTTTGCTTTTTCTGCTTTTTCATCATCATAGTGCAGTGTATTTACTACATATTCATAAACATCTTTGACTGCATCTAAATCATTATTGGCTGATTTTACAATTTCAGAACTTAAAGATACAGCTTTGCTGTCGCTTTGAAAGTTGACATACTGATTTGGGTAAAGGTAGGTTGTATAGTCATTTTTAATATTTAATGTTTCACTTTGAGAAAACAACTGACTGTATTTTGTACCTGAGATATTTTCATAAGCGATAAATGTATATGTCCCATTTCCTCCAGTTAAAGGGAAAACATTATATTCTTTGGTAACATCATATGTATAGTAGTCTTTACTTCCTGGATTTTGTATTCGGATTTTAACTTTTGGATTATCTCCTGTATAAGAAGCCATGACATAACCCTCAGAAGCATTGGATAAATCAAAAGTAATTTTATCGTTTCCAATTTGCTTTTTTTCTTGCCATACAGGTTCTAAGACAACTGGTGTATTATCTCTGCTTCCTTTTGGCTTTTTTTCATCTGTAGAAGGACTGCTTTTTTTATCACAGCCTGCACACAAGCTCAAGGCAAGAAGACAGGAAAAAAAGATGTTGATTTTATGCTTCAAATGCTTCACCTCATTTCCTTTTTTATTATACTAGGAATTGGATAAAAGGGGAAATAAAAAAAGCATTTCAGCGGGGAAATGCTTTCTGTAATTTATTTTTCTTTTCCATCAAAACAATAGGTACAAAGCTTGCATTTTGGAAGTCCAATAGACTCTACCATATCGTCTAAACGATGAAATCTCAAACTTGTAAAGTTAGAACGACGTCTGATTTCTTCACACATTGCCGCATATTTTTCAGAATTTGGATCTGCATATTCTTTTAAAAGCTCTTCACTAATTTCATTTCCTTCCTCTAAATCCGCAATAACACGACGTGTTATCAAGTCCATTTCTGAACTGGAACGAGAAAAGTTCAAATATTTACAGCCAAACATGATTGGTGGACATGCTGGTCGAACATGTACTTCTTTTGCACCACTGTCATATAAAAACTGCGTTGTTTCTCCAAGCTGTGTTCCACGTACAATGGAGTCATCAATCAGCAATAAGTTTTTATCTTCAATCAGTTCCTGTACAGGAATCAATTTCATTTTTGCTATCATATTACGTTGCTTTTGACTTGTTGGCATAAATGATCTAGGCCAAGTTGGTGTATATTTAATAAAAGGTCTTGAAAATGGAATTTTAGAACTATTGGAATATCCAACAGCATGTGCAATTCCTGAATCAGGAACCCCAGCTACACTGTCGATATGAATGCCATCATTCATATCGTGTTTTGCAAGTAAATCACCGCATCGATTACGCATGCATTCTACATTTACACCTTCATAAGTAGAAGTAGGGTATCCATAATAAACCCATAGGAAAGAACAGATGTGCATTTCTTCTCCAGGTTTTTTAATGACTTCTACCCATTCTGGAGTAATAAAATCAATTTCTCCAGGTCCTAAATCGCGATAGTGATGATATCCTAGATTTAAGAAAGCACTGCTTTCAAATGTTGCACAGTATCCGTCATCTTTTTGTCCGATGATAACAGGAGTTCGTCCTACTTTATCACGGGCAACATAAATACCGCCATTTGTTAAGATCATGATGCTCATAGAACCTTCGATGATATCCTGTACATAAGTTAACCCTTCTACGATGCTTTGCTTGTGATTGATCAAAGCTGCAACTAATTCTGTAGGGTTGATTTCACCACTGCTCATTTCAAGAAAATGAGATGTTCCTTTATTGAAACATAAAGCTTTTAAAGATTCTAAATTGTTAATACGTCCTACCGTACTAATGGCAAAAGAACCTAAATGAGAATTTACCAGCAATGGCTGTGCTTCATTATCAGAAATACATCCAATTCCCAAGTTTCCTTCAAATTCTTCAATGTCATGTTCAAATTTTGTTCGAAATGGTGCATTTTGGATATTGTGAATTGCACGATTGAAACCATTTTTTCCATGTACCGCCATACCTGCACGACGTGTTCCTAAATGGGAATGGTAATCAACTCCAAAAAACAAATCCAGCACACAATCCTTTCTGGAAGCTACTCCAAAAAAACCACTCATATACTCTTTCTCCTTCTGCTGCAAATGGAAAACAAAAACAGAATCAGCAGATCTTATTTTCTGTGATTCTTTTGTATTCGTGTATCCATATAAAGATATGCAGTCTGTCCTGTTCAAAGACTATTTAATTGTATCACAAAATAAACAGAAAAAAAGATTAGATATGTAAAAAAAGTTTTAATTTGAGCGATCAAAACTGATGCGAAGGATAAAGAACTTGTGAAAATAAAACAGGAAAAGAGCAGGAAGTCAAACATTAGAATAAAAAATTGATAAAAGCTGTATGTAACATATACCGTTTTATAAAAAGATATGGAAAGATGTAGGTTCACACTTTTTTTGTATTCGATGGTATTGTTTGCAAAGAATACATACAAGAAAAGCACAGACATATAATTGAATAGAAAAAAATATGAAATCGCTTGCAAAAAATAAAAAATGAGCTACAATAGTGATGTAAAGAAAGGGGCGATTACGATGGATAGAGTAGAAAAAGTTGTCGGCATTGTGGATATTGTCCCTGATCAGGTGCCTGTTTTACAGACACAGTTTCATTTGGTTTTTAAACGGATGTAAAGGTTTGCTTTGCGTCCGTTTTTTTAACAATAAAAAAGATTCATTATAATACAAAAACATAGCCAAAGGAGGAATTGAAATGGATCAGAGTTTTAACAAAGCATTTTGGGATGCTTGTGCAAATGGAGATTTTGCAACGGTTTGTACAGAAATTAAAAAAGGTGCAAATATCAATTATCAAAACGGAGATGGAAGAACTGGATTGATGCGTGCCGCAAAACGTGATTATAAAGATATCGTGCGTGTATTGTTAGATAATGGGGCAGATGTGAATGTAGAAGATAATAAAGGAAAAACAGCCATTATGGGTGCTGCCAAAAAAGGAAATAAAACGATTTGTAAAAAATTATTGGAAGCAGGTGCAGATGTAAATAAAAAAGATGATCGAGGAAGAACTGCCTTAATGCGTGCTGCTTTTTTAGGACATGATCGCTGTGTTGCGGTATTGTTAGATGCAGGTGCAGATATCAATGCACAGGATGAAGTAGGAAGAACTGCGTTAATGGAAGCATGTGTTGCATTTAAAAAAGATGTTATTCGTCATTTGATCGAACGTGGTGCAGATGTTAATCTTTGTGATAATAATGGATGTACAGCATTAATGCGAGCAGCTTATGGAGGTTATGTATCTTTGGTAGAAGATTTACTGGCAAATGGTGCAGATAAAGAGCTGATTGATAAAGAAGGAAACAAAGCGATTCATTACGTACGAGAAGACTGTCTGGCACAGTTAAAACCGATTTTGAAATAGGAGGACTTTGTTATGAGAGATTATTTAAGTCATGAAGTCCGCAACGTTGTTGTTTTAGGACATACTGGTGTAGGGAAAACAGCTTTGATGGAAAGCATGTTATATTATACAAAAGCAAGTGATCGCTTTGGGGTAACAAGTGAAGGTAGTTCTTTGATTGATTATGATGCAGAAGAAATTCGTCGTGGATTAAGTGTTTATACATCCATTGTACCGATTGAATGGAAAGATTGTAAAATTAACTTTTTAGATACTCCGGGTTATATTGATTTTATACGTGGAGAAGAAGAGGGAAGTGCTGTTGGAGATAGTGCTTTGATTGTTGTAGATGCAAAAGATGTAGCGCAGCCAGGAACACAGCGTGCATGGGAAAATGCGCAGAAACATAATTTACCAACAATTTTCTTTGTGAATAAACTAGATGAAGAAAATGCCTCTTTTGATACAGCTTATCAAACACTTCGTGATACCTTTGGTAAAAGTGTTATTCCTTTCGAAGTGCCAATTATCGAAAATGGAAAAATTGTAGGTTCCGTCAATATTTTAAGAGATAAAGCATGGTATTATGAAGGACCACATGCAGATGCAGATAAAGCGCAGCCAGTCCCTGAGGACATGGTAGATATGGTGAATGCATACAAAAATCAGATAGCAGAAGCTGTTGCTATGGGTGATGATGAATTGATGGAAAAATTCTTCAGTGGAGAAGAATTTAGTGAAGCTGAATTAACACGAGGAGTTCGTTTAGGGGTAAGAAATGGAGAAATTCGTCCAGTATATAGTGGCAGTGCTACCCATAGCATTGGAATTGAACGATTGATGGATTTGATCGTTAAATATTTCCCAACGTATGGAGAAAGTGGCTATATTGAAGTCAAAGATGCTGCTTCTAATGAAACGGTATTACTAGAAACAAATGAAAAAGAAAGCTTATGTGCACAGGTATTTAAAACGATCGTTGATCCTTTTGTTGGACGTATTTCCTATGTAAAGGTTTTATCTGGAGTACTAAGCAGTGATACAACTGTTTACAATACAAATAAAGAAAAAACAGAAAAAATAAACAGTGTCTTTATTGTAAAAGGAAAACATCAAACAGCGGCAGGAAAACTGTTTACTGGCGACATTGGGGCTATTGTAAAATTACAGGTTACACAAACAAACGATACGTTGTGTGAAAAAGGAAAGCAATATCTTGCAGAGCCAATTGTATTCTCTGAGCCAATGCTGGCAATGGCAGTCTATCCAAATTCTAAAAATGATGAAGATAAGATGAGCAATGCTTTAGCTAGAATGTGTGAAGAAGACTCTACACTACGTCTGGAAAATAATTTGGAAACAAAACAAACAATTTTATACGGTGTAGGAGATCAGCATTTAGATGTAATTTTAAATAAATTGAAATCCAAATATAAAGTAGAGGTACGTTTGGAAACTCCAAAGGTTCCATATCGAGAAACGATTCGTAAAACTGCCATTGGAGAAGGTAGACATAAAAAACAATCTGGTGGACATGGACAGTTTGGTCATGTATTTATAGAATATGCGCCAAATCCAGATGTAGAAGAAATGGTATTTGAAGAAAAAGTATTTGGTGGGGCTGTTCCAAAACAATACTTTCCAGCTGTAGAAACAGGATTAAGAGAATGTATGCAGCGTGGAGTATTAGCAGGGTATAAAGTTGTAAATGTAAAAGCCACTTTATTAGATGGAAAATATCACGATGTAGATTCTAGTGAAATGGCATTTAAACTGGCTGCACGTTTATCTTATAAAGCAGGAATGATGGAGGCAAAACCAATTTTGCTTGAACCTATCGTGAGTGTTCGTGTACGTGTTCCGGATGAATTTACAGGTGTTATTATTGGTGACTTTAACAAGCGAAGAGGTGCCATCATGGGAATGGATCTAATTGATGGCTATCAGGAAATTCAAGCACAGGTACCACTTTCTGAAGTATTGAAATATCCAATTGATTTGCGTGCCATGACACAAGGAAGAGGAACTTATACACAAGTGTTTGAACGCTATGAACCATTGCCTGCACAGCTTGCACAGCCGATTATTGAGCGACATAAGATTGAGATGGAAAACGAAAAGTAAAAGGAAAGTGGAAAGCATCTTCGACAAAAAAAGATGCTTTCTTTTCTGTCTATATTTTGTATAATTAAAAAGAAAAGAGGGATAAAATGCTGGAATTTAAGGATGTAAAAGGAAAATGGAAAAAGCATACTGTTGATAACTGGAATCTTTGTTTAGATCAGCCTGTTTGTATACAGGTATATGGAGAAAAAGCAGAAATTTTTCATCAGATGCTTATGCATCCAGAACTTATAAAAAAGGGAGCTATTTACTGGAATGATAAACCTATACCTTCTCAAAAAGAAAAAATTGCATGGATTAAGGAAAAAGACACTCTTCTTCCTTATATGCGTGTTCATGACTATATTCAAACGGTAGGTTCTTTCTATGAAAATTTTGATGAAGTATGGTGTCATGCAATGGCAGAACGCAAGGGAATCGTATATAAAAAAATTAAGCAGTGTACCAAAGAAGAAAAAGATTACCTTATTGTTATTTTTGCTCTTGCAAGAAAAGCGGAATTGTTAATTAGTGATTGTGATTTTGAAGAATATGCGGATTATGAAGATTGGCAGGAATTATTTTCCAACGTGTATTATGATTGTATGATTTTACAAATTGGAAAAGAAAAGAAGGCATTTTGGTGGAAAAATGCCGAAGTATACTATCATGCACAAGAAAATGGTTTTACAAAAGAAATTGCAGAAAAAAGATCTCCAAAAACATGGGAGGAGCATGAGGTAAGTGTTACACAAAATGTTACTATAAATGAAAAAGAAATTTTGAATACTTTGTGGGGAGGAGAAGATGATGAAAAATGGAAACGCCCAGAAGAATAAAGATATCATATCTATATTGATGATGACACAGCTGCAGCGTCTTTTAAAAGGACTTGCGGTTTGTGCAATTTTGACACTTGTTTTATTTCTTCTTCAGCCAGATTTTGGTGAGAATCTCATGCCTTATGAAGTGCAGCTTTATTTAAATCCCTATTATCGCTATGGAGTTTGGATTATCTTTTTTGGCTTGGTTTTCTATTGTATGTATGATGTATATGTGTATACATCAAATTCTTACAAGATAACACCTTATCAGCAAATTCCTGTTTCAATTTTTAAACAGCATATGAGCTGGGTTTTCAGTGTTACCTGTATCTTTGCCTTATATTTTTTGTGGCAAATCCTCTTGTTTATCATTTTTTATCAAATGGCCGTACTAAAAAATCCGGAATTAGAAATGGCAAATGGTTTGTATTTTTCTATCCAAAATGCTCTTTATGTTAAGTTATACATACCGGTTAACTTTTTAGAAGGTATTTTGTGGATGATACGTATGTTTGTATATGCATTTCTTACTGTGTTTTTTGGAAGAAGAGGGAAAATGCTTCGCAACCATCGTATACTTTCTATCTTGTTTGTACTTCTTCTTATCTGTTATATCGGTATATGGCTTCTTCCAGTACAAATCCTTTATTCTATACCCCCAGAGATGTTACAGTATTTCACTTGGGTTCGTTACTCCACACAAATTTATTATATTTTCATGTATGGTTGTGAAGGTGTTTTCCTGCTTTGCGCTCTTCTTCTGATTTTTAGAGAATATCAAAAAGATAAGGAGGTGCAGTATGAAAAAATATCTTAAATATGCATGGGTTCTTTGTTTATTGATGGGGACTTTTTGTGGTATGTTTTTTGGATTTCAAAAAGATAGGATAAAATTTATATGGGAAGAAACAGATGCTTCCACAGAAGAAGTTTTTAAAGATATCTCTTTTGGTTTTGATATTACGAATGATATTGGAAAAACTATGCAGACAGTGGAAGGAAAAAATGAAACATTGCGTGTATCATCAAAAAAAGAATATGATGATACTGACGTTTGGAAATCTTATGTGATTTGGTTTTATGTACATAAAGATGATGTAAAAGATGTAACAGACAGTAATGAATACTCGAAATATGATGGTAATGAAAAGAAAGGAAAAGAAGGAATTACAGATACTATTTATGCCTCTGTGCAGATTCGTGATTTTTCCGATGGGAAAGAGAAGAATACGGAAATACTAAGACAAAAGATAAAACTAAAAAAAGAAATTCGTATTTTTTATGTTGATGTAGATGATAATTTTGGAAATATTGAATCTATTCTTTTTGATGAGATGAACAATATTGAAAAAGAATATGTAGATGACATGATGATGCAAAACACCTTTGAAACAATACAGGGAAAAGATACATGGTACTATGTCTATGGAAAAGAGCAGTTGGAAAGTGCCTATAAAACCATATTAAATATAAATAGCTGGGAAAATCAGACATCTGTTGAAGATGTACATATCCCAACAACTATTTATTGGGAAAATAAGCAGGGAGAAATCACTAAATTTTTAACATTAGATGAGAAAGAAAGTATTATTACCGGATGTGTTGATTCTTCATCTTTAATTTTAGTGGTAAGAACGCAAATCAAAAATGTATTTCATTATGAACTTCGCCGATATGATGAAAATGGGAAACTAGTCAGTAAAAAAGAAATTTCTAATTTAGGATTTCCATATACGGTTTTTTGTAAAGATAAGAAACTGCTGTTGTATGATGGTACAACTGTGAGTGTTTATAATGCAGAGGATTTAAAGTACTTACATCAAATAGATGTGTATTCCTCTAGCAGTTTTAATGCTTATAATGTAGCCGTGGACAATGATTTTATTTCTTATAAAGACGAACGTCTTTACGTCATTGAAGATAGTATTTATGATGGTAAACCACGCGTAAGATTGACTTGTTATGATGCCGATGGGAATTCTTATACAAAAAAACTTGATGTAGACTGGTTGTCAGACTTTTCATATCCTGAGGTATATTTTGAGAATCTTGAAATGCCGGGTTATTCTAATATGATTTTCTCTATTCGTTATGATATGTATCGAGGAAGAGAAATGCAGCTATCAAATTTCTGGATTAAAGAACACTAGAGATGGGATTGCAATATGTTATTTAAAGAAGAACTATAGAAATATGGTTTTTCTTTTTTTTGAGTAAAAGTGTTGCCTTTTTTGATGAAATCAAATATAATCTTAACGACAATTAAATTAGCAAACCTGTTGAAAAGCAGAGTACGCAAAGCTAAAGGGCCTTCTTCTAGCAAATAGAAATGGCAGCCAGTTGCACCAATGACACTTTTTTATGCGTACTTTTTTCACAAAGACGCTTTTTTTATGATATGGAAGGAGAAACAGAATGCGTAAATTTATAGTAAGCTTGCTTGCAGTATGTTTATTAATGAGTGCATGCATACAGCCAGTTGGAAATATGCTTCATGCACAAGAAATAAATGAAGAAACACAGGGAGAAGTGGATTCTGCAAGTGGAAAAATAAAAGTAGAAATGATTTCTACGGAAGCATTAGCAAAAGAAGAAAATTTTACACTTCAGTTAAGCAAGGATGGTTATGATTCAAAAGAAGTCATTTCATTAAAAGCAAATGAAGATGATAATTTGAATAGTGATGGAATTGCTACATTTTCTAATTTAGAAGATGGGACTTACACCTTGACAATTACTTCGGATACAAATAAATATCAGGAATATAAACAAGAGTTTGTTGTTGATGGACTTGAATATGCCATTCAGCTACATGCTGGAGAGAAAGAAATTGATGAACAGCAGAAAGCGCATCCTGGAGTAATTCGTTATCGTACGTATGGAGATAAAGAGCTAGAAGAAATACTACAGGAAATTGAAAAAAGAACGGATACTTCACATTATAATTTGAATGGTGATAATACTGTTGATTTACTTGATTTACAGTTGTTTTCAGCTTCTTATACTACGAGTCCAAAAGAAAATATTTTATCAACAATAGAAACAAGTGTTCCTTCTTCTATTGTTAGTGGTAGCGTAGACAGTGATACAGCAACAGTTGATGGAGATTTAAATAGTGTTGTTAATGAAGAAAGTACTTCTTCTGTCGTAATTCAAAGTAAGCAAGAAATTACAAAAGAAACTCCATTAAATGTATCTTTCTCACTTGGAAACGAATCAGAAAGTGTCGCATTAGAAGGTATGAATATTAAAACCGGTGCGGCAGATAAACAAATAGATGAGGGAAATGTTCTTGTATATGTGGAAGGTCAAGAAGAACCACTTTCTATTCCAATTGTCAAAGAAAACGAAATGAACGTTTATCGAAGAAGTGGAGGAGTTGCTATTCTTCATAAAGATGGATCTATCAGCGTTGATTTTGGCGGACAGATTGCGGTAAAGAAAGTAACAATTCAAATTACTAATACAACATCACAAAGCAACAATCTTGTAGAAATTTCCAAGGTTGAGTTTGTAAATGATATGGAGAATAAAATTCCTGAACCGGAATTGAATATTCCATCAGCTTTACAGGCAAAAGCAGGAAATAAAGAATTTACATTGAATTGGTCAAAAGAAAGTAACATTACTGGATATGAAGTAGCTGTACGAACAAAAGAAGGAAAAGAAGAATTGCATTCTACTTCAAAAAGTACAATTACAATCTCACAGTATAACAAAGATAAATTAAAAAATAAAACTACTTATTTTGTGAAAGTACGTTCTGTAAATGGTTCATGGAAGAGTCCATTTAGTGAAGAAATAAGCGTTGTTCCACTTACGGATAAAAAACCAGTAGCACCAGATAATTTGGTTGTTAAGGGAAGCTATAAAACATTAGATGTATCTTGGAAAGATATGGAAGATACAGATTCTTATAATGTTTATTACAAGAAACAAAGCGAAGAATCTTATAAAATAGTTACTGGAATTGATAAAAATTCTTATCAGTTGACAAACCTAGAAGATCAAACAACATATCAGGTTTATGTGACGGGAGTAAATGATCTTGGTGAAGGTGAGAAATCATTAACAGCAAGTGCTAAAACGACAAGCAATGAACCAGTAAAAATGCCAATGTATCATTTGATTAACTTTCCAAATGCAAGTGGAGAATTATCACAGCATATTAAGAGTGCTTACGCTGGTTCAGGGAAAATGGTAAACAGTTCCTTAGATGCTGAAGCAAAAAGTGCTCTTGGGTTATTTGACAATGATTTTAATTCTTATTTAGAAACAGGTACATGGGATATTGGTGGATGGAACTATAATGAAAATTCAGGTATTCATGTTACTTTTGATGATGTTTATCAGATTGATGAAATTGTAGTAGCGGAACCACGAGAAATTGCGGATTATCCATATGTTCGTATTTACTATAAAGATGAGCAAGGAAAGATGCAGTCGACTAGAAGAATGGAGTTTGAAACACAGAATGTAACACAAGAAAATGGTAGACGCTATTATCGCATTAAACTTCCTTCACCAATTCGAACATCAGAAGTAAGAGTTGGATTAGGACGTTATTTACCAAGTTCACCATCTATAACGATTGCAGAGATGCGCTTTTATTCTTATGATTCTTTAGAGGATGATATAAGTGATCTTTATGAAGATGATTTACATTTACAGCTTAAAAATGGCGTAAATGAAGATAGCTTTACAAAACTACAGACTCGTTTGGATACTACAGACAATGGAGAATATCACCCTGACAAAGCCTTGTTGCAGAAAGAGTTGGATGCAGCAAAAGTATTGTTTGATGATTCTGAAAAATTATACGATGTTACAAAAGTAAATACGAATATCACTGCGAAAAAAGATGGACATCTTGGCTTTAGTGGGTTAAATGCATGGCAGCCATTAGGTATTAGTGCTTCTGCAAATGAAAAAATAGTTGTTTATGTAGGTGGAAAAGGTAAGAAAACAGGAACCAATGTAAACTTACAGCTAGTTGCTACACAGCAGCATGCGGAAAGCAATAATCTTTCTCAAGTTGTTGCGACATTGAAAACAGGAAGAAATGAAGTTACCATTCCAGAGTTGACATCAACAGATGTAGAACGCGGTGGTGCATTGTATGTACAATACACTGGTAATAATCCACAGGAAGAATTGGCAGTGCGTGTTATGGGTGGTACAGAAATTCCAGTATTGAATTTATATGGTGTTACGGATGAAAAAGAACGTACAAATAAAATCAATGCATATATGGAAGAAGTAAAAACACATACTGCAAACTTAAAATCATTGCATCGTAAACAGAAAGGTTTCTCTTTATTCTCTATCTTCCAGCGATATGATGAAAAAACATCCATTGTAAACACAACAGATATTATGTTAGATCAGATGATGATTTCTATCCCTGCTTCTCAGGTTGTTGCTGGTACAAATGGAGATGCAAATAAATTAGCTTCTTCATTAAAAGCAATGGATGAAATGATGACATTGTTTTATCAGCAAAAAGGATTAACAAACTCATTTAGCGAAAAAGATAAAGCTAATAAGTCACATGAGAAAAACTCTTTACCATCTCAGCATTTAAATATTCGTTATATGAAAATGTTTGCTGGTGCATTTATGTATGCGGCTGGAAATCATATCGGTATTGAATGGGATGAAACACTTGGTATGGTAAATGCATCTTCTGTTCAAGCGGATAGTAATGGAAAATGGGAAAAAGGTCAATATTTTGGATGGGGTATTGCTCATGAAATTGGCCACAACATTAATCAGGGAAAATATGCAGTTGCAGAAGTAACAAATAACTACTTCTCTTTAATTGCGCAGGCACAAGATACAAACGATAGTGTACGATTTGACTATGAAAAAGTTTATGATCGTGTAACATCAAATATAAAAGGCAGAAGCGGAGATGTCTTTACACAGTTGGCAATGTATTGGCAGTTGCATTTAGCATATGATCGCTACTATAACTATAAGCTATTTAAGAATTATGAAGATATTTACAACAATGTATTCTTTGCAAGAGTTGATAGTTTTGCTAGAGATACTTCCAAAGCACCTGCACCAAATGGAATTAAATTAACATTAGGTGAAGATGAAGCACAAAATATCATACGTTTAGCAAGTGCTGCGGCACAAAAAGATTTAACTGAATTCTTTGTACGCTGGGGACTACTTCCTGATGAAACAACAAAAGCGTATATAGGACAGTTTGAAAAAGAAACTCGTGCTATCTATTATGTAAATGATGAAGCAAGAGTTTATGAGATGGAACATAAAAATGCAGAAAGCTTCTTAAATAAAAATGTAGTATCTGCGAAAATAGAAGGACAAGATCGAAATAAAGTAAGCCTTGCATTAGGTGTTAACAATGTGGATAAGACATCTTTACTAGGTTATGAAATCACAAGAATTTTAACAGAAAATGGACAGCCATATGAAGAAGTTGTTGGATTTACTACGAAAGATACATTTGAAGATACGATAAATTCTATTAGCAATCGCAGTGTTTCTTATAAGGTAACAGCAATTGATAAAATGCTAAATCGTTCTGCTTCCTTTACAACTGATGCAATCAAAGTAGAAGGAGATGGAAGCTATACAAAAGAAAACTGGACTATTGAAACAAATATGATTTCAAAACAGGATCAGGAAAATCCAGCAGATCAAAATGATCCATGTGCTCCTGAAAAAGTTTCTGCATCTTATATGATGATTGATGATAAAAAAGATACGGTATATGTTGGTGAAACAGAAAAAACACCATATATTACACTTTCTTTAGGTAAAGTGGAAACAATAAATGCACTGCGTTTTGTAAATGTAAAAAATGAAGACGATATTAAAAATTATAAAATTGAAATTAGTAAGGATAACAAGACATATACAACATTAGAGAATAAAAAAGTCAAAGATGACAATGGTGTTGTAACGATGTATTTCAATAATGGTAAAGATCCATGGATTACAAGCTATGATGCTGCATATATTCGTATAACTTTAAACGGCTATAACAACAAAGAAGTCAGCATCGGTGAAATTGATGTGCTAGGTCCTACAGGGGATAATGTAGAATTTCATACAGCAAATGGAACAGATGCTATTGGTATCTTAAGTAAAGATTTTGTATATCAGGAAAAAGATGAAACACATGAAGAGATGAAAATACCTGCTGGTTCTATCATCTTTACTGGTGAGTATAAAGGAAATCCAGCATACAATGTTGTTCTTCTATATGATGAAAATGGACAGATTATCGGTGGAGCTGATTCAGAAGGAAATCTAAATGCAGAACAGATTATTTTAGCACCAAATCCAGGAGATGGATTGCTTGGAGAAACTGCAAGTGGAAATTGGGTATATTGGATTGATGGAAATTATGCTACAAAATTACCAAATAAAGTACGTGCAGAATTGTATCGTGTAGATAATGCCTTAACAAATGAAGGACAGCGTTTGGTTAGTGATACTTTATTTGTAAATATACCTAATGAATTACCTAAAATTGAATTAAATAAATAGAAATAGAATAGAAAGGAGTGAATCTATGTTAAAGAAATTAATTACGATTATTTGCCTATGTGCTGCTTTTGTGTGTTTTCCACAAACAATTGCAGCACAGCAGCAAAGAGAAGTTTCTTTAGATGTAAAGGATAACAAGGTTGATGTATACGTAGATATGCGTGATTTATCTTCTATTACTTCTTTACAGCTTAGTTTAAACGTAACATCTGAAAAAGAAACTCTTGATACAGCAAATTTCACATTTGAATTTAATAAAAACATTGAAAATAAAATACAGAAATGGACATATCAGCCAGAAAAAGGGATTCTAAATATTTATTTGGCCGATCATGAAGCAACAACCCTTTCCTCTCAATCTAAGCTTCATTTAGGGACATTGAATGTTATGGTATCTAATATAGAAGATGTTCATGTTTCTGTTGATGATAGTGCTTTACAGTTTGTAAATAAAGACAATGTATTAATACAAGAAAAAAATGTTGCCCCTACTACAGTAGTGCTTGGAAAAGACAATACAATAGATAATGGCGATAATTCACAGGATAGTGAAGATAATACAAATGATAATGGAAATCATGAAGATAATGTAGAAGATGATTCTTCTAAAGATGAAGGTATCATAGATAATGAAGAAGATTCTTCTGTTTCACAGGGCGGAAGTCAGGTAAGTGGCACAGAAAATACGAATAAAAATGATAGTGACAATATAATATCATCTGTTAAAGATGAAGAAAAAGAACACATTAAAACAGGTCAAACAGCTCCAGTTGCCTTATATGTTGCAGGAATGTTAGGTGCATTAACATTAGGCGCAATACTTGTTGTTTTGAAAAAGAAACAAGATTTATTAAGACGTTAAACAATGGGCATTTCCTTATAAATCAATAAGGAAATGCCTTTTCTTATTGATTTATTAAATATATCTAAACAATTCTAAATTACGTTGAATTGAATATACAATCGTGTCAAAATATAATGGGTGATAGAAATGAAAGATTTTTTTACATTTTATACAGATATTAAAGATTTACAGATGCCGTTTCAGGCATTTGGAATATACCATGTTTTATTTTTAATCCTTTCTTTAATTTGTATATTCTTGTTATATAAACATTATATAGATGAATCCATTGAGAAAAAGAATATCTTTTTAAAAAGATTGGGGTATTATTTATTGGTAGAAGAAATCTTTTATACTTTATGGCTACTATGGAAATGTCATGATCAGCTTCTTGTTCAAATAATTCCTTTAGAACTCTGCTCTATTACTGTTTATATAAATGTTCTTGGAATATTTACAAGAAAAGACTATTTTCGTTATTTTAGCTGTGTAGTTGGTTTGTTTGCAGGCGGTATTGCGATGCTTTATCCTGCCAATATTGATGGACTCTACTCTGCATTTTCTTATCGAACAATTAATTTCTATATGCTGCATGCATCCTTTGTCTTATTGTCATTAATATATGTAAAAGAGTGTAAGTTTACATTGAAGGCAATGCTGCGTAATATTATTGGTGTTTGCTGCTTGTTTACGTTTGCGTATTTTGTGAATAAAATTTATGGAACACAATATATGTTTGTAGGCAGTCCGCCAACAATCGGAATTGTCCGTATAATTTATGATACCACTGGTCCATTGTTTCTTTTGTGTGTATATGGGGCTATGGTATTGTTACATATACTGGAGCTTCCTTTCTTGCTTAAGTTACAAAAAAGGATGAAAGAAGAGTCGTATCTATTCAAAAATGAGCGGAAAACAGATGAAATTCTTTATAACAAATAAGATGTAAAATTTTATGATAAAAATTCGGTCAAAACAATTCTCTTTTGAATTTTAGTGGTGTATAATGAGGATGTAAAAATTAATAGGAGGTAATGAAAATGGCTAAATTTGTATGTCAGGTTTGTGGTTATGTTTATGAAGGAGATGCAGCACCTGCTGAATGTCCACTATGTAAAGCTCCTGCTTCAAAATTCACTAAACAGGAAGAAGGAGAAATGACTTGGGCTGCAGAACATGTTGTTGGTGTTGCTCAGGGTGCTCCTGAAGACATTATCAAAGATTTAAGAATGAACTTTGAAGGAGAATGCAGTGAAGTAGGAATGTACTTGGCTATGGCTCGTGTAGCTCATCGCGAAGGATATCCAGAAGTAGGATTGTACTATGAAAAAGCTGCTTGGGAAGAAGCAGAACATGCAGCTAAATTTGCTGAATTATTAGGCGAAGTTGTTACAGATTCAACTAAGAAAAACTTGGAAATGCGTGTAGATGCTGAAAACGGTGCTACAGCTGGTAAATTTGATCTTGCAAAACGTGCAAAAGAACATAACTTAGATGCAATCCATGATACAGTTCATGAAATGGCTCGTGATGAAGCTCGTCATGGTAAAGCATTCAAAGGTTTATTAGATCGTTACTTTAAATAAGAATCATAATAATGAAAAGAAAAAGGCAATGGCGTAAGCTGTTGCTTTTTTTGGTGCGCCCAGCATGGGCAGTAGCTAGGTGGTGAAAGTCCACTACAGGCTTTGCAGTAGGAACTGTTAGCTTAAGACAAGGGTGTCTATCGTGAGGTAGAATCTGAAGGAAGTCGGCGGCAAAATCTTGAACCTATGAACAAGAACTGGTTAAAAGGCGCATAAGGTAGGATAAGGTTGCCAAACAAACCAAAGTCCTATACTGCACGGAGCCTTATGTGTAAAATCAGAGGTTACATGAGAGGAAAGTTACTGCACCTTACCTGGGGAGATCTGTCAGAATAGCATGTGAAATAAAATGTAAGCAACATTGTAAAGTGTTGTTGGTCTGGCAGAAGTCAGTTCTGCTCGTAGTAGCGAAGAAATCTATGAAAGTAGAGGGAGCAAAGGGGCAGACGTCAAGTCGAGTAGCATAGTTTGGATTATATGCGTGTATATGTAGAATACTGGAAAACCAAGAGAAAAGGGCTATGACGTTGAGCATAGTAGGACGGAATCCGAAAGCCTGTCATGAGTAAGTGGAGTATACAGTAGGCAAAGAAAAACGAGTCAAACACGTGATGGCTCGCAAAAGACTTGATGAACCGCCGTATGCCGAACGGCACGTACGGTGGTGTGAGAGGACGGGAGTTAGTCACTCCCTCCTACTCGATTGTACGCCAAGCATGGCATACATCTAGGTGGTGAAAGTCCACTGTGGGGCGTTCATCGCAGCCGCCAACCACTAGCCAAAGTCAAGGGTGTCCATCGTGAGGTGGAATCTGAAGGA
>OGYG01000233.1_pt1 | contig 61646 bp, 52 predicted proteins | sample 1576481 | NCBI WGS metagenome assembly OGYG01 (sample SAMEA3541497, study PRJEB24748) | human gut metagenome | biome: human gut; feature: human-associated habitat; material: faeces | place: China | collected 2012 | reverse complement strand
TTATATCTTCTAAAAACTTATCGTTTATTTGCTATGCCCGCCTCTGTGCGGGCTACTTTTATATCAAGAGTTCTCCAAAGGAGAACTTTCCTATAAAGCAAAAAAAGAGCCAGAACCCTTGAAAAACAAGCGTTCCCGGCTCTTTTTATGGAGATGAGGGGAATCGAACCCCTGTCCGAAATTCCAGCCACCGTACTTCTACGAGCGTAGTCACTGTATTGACATTCCCTCTGCCGAACACCCAGTAACCGGTTTTCGGTTTCAGTAGCTTCATATTACGCCCTTATACGCAAAGCTTTGTATAAGTCGTTTCCTGCATGGTCGATGCCTGGGTCCGAAAGTGCAGGTGCTCCCGGTCAGACAAGCTGCAACTTAGGCAGCCAGTGCTAATTTATTATTATCAGCGTTTATATTTAGATTTGAAATTTAACGCATTTCATACGGCTCGCTTCTCCGGCTTTTAAAACCCCGTCGAAACCAGTACATCCCCGAATCACTTCGGCGGATCATGCCAGTTATCAGAAATTTATTCTTCTGATCTTTGTTATTATATGGGATTTTTTTCGGTTCGTCAAGAGAAAAGCCTCTGTCTAAACCAACAGTTTATTTTACTTTTTCTTTCTGAACTACAGTCAAAAAATATTATTCATTACATCAATATTTAATACAGGTTCTTTACTTTAAACTCACGTTCCACTTCACGCCGCTGATCTTTCTTCGCGATATCCTGACGTTTATCGTACAGTTTTTTACCACGGGCAAGTCCGATCTCGACTTTGATCAGATCTCCTTTGATATATACTTTCAATGGAACCAGTGTATAACCTTTCTCTGCAATTTTTCCTGCCAGCTTATTGATCTCATATTTATGAAGCAGCAGTTTTTTCGGACGCAGCGGATCCCGGTTGAAAATGTTTCCTTTTTCATATGGACTGATGTGCAATCCGTATGCGATCACTTCTCCGTTCTCGATTCGGATAAAGGATTCTTTGACACTGCATTTTCCCATGCGCACAGATTTTACTTCCGTTCCGTGCAGAGCTACTCCTGCCTCGTATGTCTCATCAATAAAATAATCATGATATGCTTTTTTATTATTTGCGACCAATTTGTATCTGTCTTTTCCCATAATTTTTCTACCTTTGCTAAAATTCTTCTTCCTTCTTTGGATCAACCAGTTCAAAATCAATTCTGCGCACCAGTTTGTCTGTACCGATCACACGAATTTTTACTGTCTGTCCCAGCTTATAGCTTTTTCCGGTGTTTTCACCCACCATCTCGTAGGTACTTTCAATATAATTGTAGTAATCTCCACGCAGCGTTGTGACATGCACCATGCCTTCTACCGTATTCGGCAGTTCCACATACAGACCATAGTTCGTAATACCGGAGATAACGCCCTCGTATTCATTTCCGATACGGCTCTCCATGTATTCCACTTTCTTCATTTTGATGGTCTCACGCTCTGCCTCATCTGCCCGGCGCTCCAACTGGCTTGCCTGCTGTGCCACGCCCGGAAGGATTTTCCAATAATGCTCCATCCGCTTTTCATTCATCCGTCCACGCAGACTATCTTTAATAATTCGATGGATCTGCAAATCCGGATAACGGCGGATCGGGGAAGTAAAATGACAGTAATACTGCGCTGCCAGTCCGAAATGTCCCACACATTCCACACTGTATTTTGCCTGCTTCATGGAACGCAGTGTCAGGCGGGAAATCAGTCCCTCCACCGGCGTATCTTCGATTTTTGCCAAAAGTTTCTGCAACTCTTTCGGATGCACTTCATCAGAACCCATATGGATATGATATCCGAAATTATTGATAAACGTGCTTAGCTTTTTAATTTTTTCTGTATCCGGCACTTCATGCGTACGGTACACAAACGGAATCTCCTGCCAGAAATAATCCTGCGCAACGGTTTCATTTGCCGCCAACATAAAATCCTCAATGATCTTTGTCGCCGGATTGCGGTCATACGGTTTAATGTCTACCGGATGTCCCTGATCATCCAGAATTACTTTCGTCTCTGGAAAATCAAAATCAATGGAACCACGTTTCCGACGTTTTGCACGCAGCAGATCTGCCACCTCCTTCATATCCAAAAACATCCGTACAAAATCTTTGTACTCTTCTGTTTTCTCCGGATCTTTCAGCGTAATAATTTTATTTACATCGGTATAACTCATGCGGCGGTCAACGTTGATGACAGATTCTGCGATCCGATGATCCACGATGTTTCCTTTTGCATCAATTTTCATAATACAGCTCAAAGTCAGTCGATCCTCGCCCTGATTTAGAGAACAGATTCCATTAGATAACGTATGCGGCAACATTGGAATCACACGATCCACCAGATAAACACTGGTGCCGCGTTTCAGCGCTTCCACGTCCAGCGCACTGTTTTCCTGCACATAATTTGTCACATCAGCGATATGCACGCCAAGCTGCCAGAAATCGCCATCTCTGGTCAAGGTCACCGCATCGTCCAGATCCTTAGCATCCTCTCCGTCAATGGTAACGGTCTGCCAGTCTCTAAGATCCATACGTCCTGCCATATCCGCAGAAGTCACATCTTTTGCCACGCGCTCTGCCTGATTTAATACTTTCTCCGGGAATTCCACCGGAAGTCCATACGCCCGCACCAGAGACATGATATCCGTACCCGGATCATTCTCATGACCGATGATCTCGATGACTTTTCCTTCTGGTTTTTTGCCTTTTCCACCGTAAGAAGTCAGTTCTACAACTACCTTATGTCCGGTCACGGCACCTTTGGAACGCTCGATTGGTACAAAAATATCCATGTTAATTCTTGGATTATCCGGTCGCACAAAGCCAAAGGTCTTGCTTTTTTCAAATGTACCAACCACGTTCTTCAAACCATGGTCTACGATTTTTACAACTTTTCCTTCTCTGCGTTTTCCACTGGATGGAACCAGCGCGATCTGTACCACATCATCCTGAATGGCCCCGTTTGTATTGCTTTCCGAAATAAAAATATCTTCGTCCTCACCCTCAATAGTGACAAATCCAAAACCGCGGGCATGTGCGGTAAATACACCGGTGAGGTTCGGACTGGTGCCCTTCGTATATTTGCCTTTTGTGGACACCTCAACTTTGCCCTCTGCCACCAGTGCATCCAGCACTTCTTGCAATTCATGGCGCTGCGCTTTCGGCACGTTCATCAAGATTGCGATTTCTTTTGCCTTCATTGGCACATACAGATCATCGCAGATCAGTTCATATACAATTTGTTTTCTCTCTTCTAATAATTCTTTCTTCATCTATTCTATCCCCATATCACAATCACAGCAAAAGGAACATCCTTTGTAAAAACGCATTGTTTCCTATATTTATTATATTAGTATAATTTTCAATCTCTGTAAAACAACTCTCCGTATAATAATAAAAGACTGTCGTAAAACGACAGCCTCTTAGGTATTCTTACTGAAAACGTCCAATTGTCAGTACTGCAGAAATAATAAGGAACAGTGCTAGAAGAACTCTTGTGATCTTTACAAGCATTCCTTCCATAGAACGTCCTTTGTTCTTGCTCCAATAAGTATCAGATGAACCGGTTAAAGCTCCCAGTCCGTTATTCTTACCTTCCTGCATCAATACGATAACTGTCATGATAATACTTAATATAATAAATACGATCTGTATAATTGTTCTTGCGATTTCCACGATATCCACCTCCTGCGGTATAAATTAAATGGTCATAACACACCTATAACCATAACTAAGAGATATGATACCATGTATCACTGAAAAAATCAACATCTTTTTCATTAGTCTGCTCTATCTTGTCCATGTCATATTCGCTTACCTAAGTTCTACATCTCTGTTTCCCATATTCATACACCCATTTCAAATGTAGCTCCAGACATTTCTCATATCTGCGCCTATAATTTTAATCCCCGGAACCATTTGTTTGGAATCACAAAGACGCACACAATGCCAAGTACGATCGCTGCCACCGCCTTAAACGTCTCCAAACCGCTCGTCATTGCTGCCGCGGCATCCCCGATCATAATGTCATAAATCGTATTGTAAATGCCGATTCCCGGCACGATTGGAAAAATTCCGGAGATCATAAACACATTCGACGGTACTTTTCTCCACACCGCAAACAACCGTGCACAGAACACAATAACCACCGTTGCCGCAAAACAGGCAAGAGTATTGGAAAACTTGAGATTTACAATCAAATACACCAGCCATCCAAGCGTTCCTGTGAGTCCACAGACAAAATACTGTTTTTTCGGCACATGAAACAGCACGGAAAAGGCAATCGTCGCCAAAAATGCAGCCGCAAGCTGCCCAATTGCATTGATTAGCATATGTTTGTTTCCTCCTCCCACTACAGTTTCAGTCCCAATCCCACGCCAATGGCAATGGAACAGAATACAAGAATTGCATCCAAAAGCCGGACACATCCTGACAGATAATCACCGTCCACAATATCGCGTATTCCGTTGGTAAATGCCACTCCTGGAATCATCGGAATGATCGCCCCTGCGATCGCCAGTTCCAAATGTTCCGACACACCGATCCGCTGCAGGATCACACAGAGAATCGTGACAAGCAGTCCGCCGATAATTTCTAGCAAGACCTTTGAAATATTGACATGCTTCGCCTCTAAGAAAGAGAAAAACATCTGCAAGATCACACCGCACACAAAAGCAGCCAGACAATCCCACATGCTTCCGCCAAACAGGAAACCAAAAGCAGCCGCACCAACACCGGAGGAAAGCACCAGTTCCCACACCGGCTCGTTTTTCGCCGCCCGAATCTGTTCCAGCGTCTTCAACGCCGTATCCACCGATAGATTTTCCTGTTCGATCCTGCGGGAAAGTTCATTGATATCACACAGTTTCTTCATATTAACAGAAATCGACGGTACATATTTCAGTCTAGTGGAAGTATGCTCCTCCTGCTGATGCACATTGACAAACAGACCATTCGTAATGACATACATTTCCACTTCTTCTATCTGAAAATGATCCGCCACACGCTGAATCGTCTCCTCGACTCGGGAAATCTCCGCCCCATAACAGAGCAGCGCTTCTCCCATGCCGATGATCAGTTTCTGCACTTTTTTTAGCTGCTGCATGTTTTCCTCATTTCTGATTGCTTCCATACTTTATAAAAACCTTTCCCCGTTTCATTTCATAAAATTCATATTTCTGATTTTCCAATATGTAACAATGCACCATCTTTACAGGGATCGCATACCATTCTAATTACACGATTCAAATAGTTTTATCTTTCCAACACTTACACATTCTCTATAGTGAAAAATCAAATTCATCTGCGCCAAGATGCTCACTCTGATATTGCATCAGATACCCCGTCAGTTTTCCCCGATGACACTCCGTCGTCCAACTGATCATATCCTCGATATTATCTGTGGTGATCATCCCCGCTCTTCCAAGCGCTTCCAGATCTTTTAAGCTTTCTCGCTTACAGATATCATAAACCAAATCCTTCAGGTGTTCCGAAATCAATGCCTGATACGCTTCTTTTTGCGTAGAATTAAGCTGCATCGGATATTCCAGACGAAACGCCGCCATCCGACAACGGATCAAAATCTGAGACCATTCCTGTAAAAGCGCATCATAAGCCGCATAGTCGTATTTAAGATTTCCATCTGAATCCAGGCAAAACAGACCGCTGATTTCCACCTTACGGTACACCGGATTTTCCGGAACATACAGTTTCACCTGATCTGCCTCGATTTCCATACACTCCAAACGGTTACATTCCTGAAATGCATCCTTTGGTATTTTTTTCACAGTTTCCGGAATCGTCACTTCCCGCAGATTGACACGGCGCAACGCCATCGGACCAACTTCTGTCACCTCTTCTGGAATCTTCCATGTCTCATTTTTTCCAAAATATTTGATCAATGTATCGCCATGTTCTCCCCGGCGGTAAAACGCATACGCATCATTGTAAAAATATGGGTTTTCCGGCTGCACGGTAATATACTGAATCCCGTTCATGCTCGGACTCCAGCCGTAAGTATCCGTCAGGGCATGCTCACCCAAGGTCTCCAGTGATGCCGGCAATTCCATTCCTTCCAGATTGATACAGCAGCGAAACGCATCTGCACCGATCTGTTTCAATCCTTCCGGCAGTGAAATCCGCCGCAAAGCCTGACAGCTCTCAAAGGCTTCTTCCTCAATCTGCTGCACGCCTTCCGACAGCACCACCTGCTGAATGTACATCTGTCCTTCAAATGCATGCCGCTTTACGCAAACCGTTCCAGGCGTAGCTTCATAACATTCCCGCTCATCCTCTGCCCGCACAGCTACCAGCGCAGAGCCTTCCGGATGCTTTTCATATAAGCCATATCCATCAGAAAAATAGTTCGGATTGTCCGGTGCCACTTCCAATGCAATTTTTCCCCATTCCCATGGGCGTACCAGCTCTGACACCGATGCCGGCAGATACATTTCTGTCACTGCCGTGACAAGCAGCACGTTTTCGCCAATCTTTTGTACACCGTTCTGTAAAATCAGTTTTTTCAGACTCATGCACATTTTAAAGGCACCATCCCCGATCTCCGTCACCGTTTCCGGTACTTCGATGGTCTCGATCAGCGCTCCATGTGAACTGAATGCCTCCGGTGCGATTTTTTTCACCGGAAGCCCCTCGATTTCAGGTGGAATCACGACATGGAGATCTTCGCCCTCGTACTCCTCGATCACAATTCCATCTGTTTCTTTTCTATATCTGTAATTGTTCCAATGCATCTGAAATTTCCTGCTGTCTTTCATACAATTGATATTTTTTGTTATATTTGAAATATTCTTTGCTGCCCTTGCGACTGATAAATTTCATGCTGTTTGCATTGACTGTCAGGTCTGTTACCAGAATCAGCATCTCGTTACCGGTTCCGAAGATTTTTTCCACAAAAGCAAAGAGATTTTCCAGTTCTTTGCTGATTTCATCACTCTGTGCCTTCATGTCTGTCACCTGATCGTCAAATGCTTCCTTAATAAACAGGAATGCTGCCTGTGCGTTGTCGATTTCCTGCATGCAAAGCTCTTTTGCATCTTTTTGCAGTGTACGGATCACAAGCTGGTAACCGCGGCGTGCTGCGCCGGACAGCGCATTGGCCTTGTCCTCCTGCTCCATCTCAAGCTGTACCTGATCTGCCCGCGCCTCTAATAAGCCCGGAATCTGAGAACTTGCTCCTGTAAATGCCGCAAGTTCTGTTTTTAACTCTTTTAATACCGGAAGCAGGCTACGCAATGCATCCTCAAACTCCACATTCTTACGAATTTTATCCTGTAATGCCTCCAGCAACAGACCAAGCAGAGAAATACGTTCATCAAATGCTGCGTTTTTCGCACGCTTACGCACATCTGCGTCCGCATTTCCGGAAAGGATCTGTGCCACACGGTAATCTTTTTTATACTTCTGGTACAAGTCATAATAAGAAGCAAACTCGCGGGCAATCCGTTTGTTGTGCAGATACTGACCAACAAGCACTTCGTCCACGGTAAATCCGTTTTCTTCATATAAATAAATGGTCTCTGACAGATCCTCCCATCCACGGGCGGTCACATAGGATTTGCCGTCCACAGTATTTTCAATGACATAAAAATCATTTTTCTTAATATCCAGATAGGTCAGGATTGATCCATGCAAGCCCTTATTGACCGCATATTTCCGCCATGTGTCATAATCTGCTTCCACTTCCAGCACTTTCAGACGGTCCATGGTTACGATATCAAACTCACGGACGGAACGGTTAAACTGCGGCGGGTTTCCTGCGGTTGCAACCACCCAGCCCTGCGGAATCTGGTGTTTTCCAAAGGTTTTGTACTGCAAAAACTGCAGCATGGACGGAGCCAGTGTCTCAGACACACAGTTGATCTCATCCAGAAACAGAATTCCCTCTGTTTTTCCCGTCACTTCCATGGCTTCGTATACAGATGCCACGATCTCACTCATGGTGTATTCAGATACGTCAAACTCTGTTCCGCCATAGTTTTTGTGACTGATAAACGGCAGGCCAAGCGCACTCTGTCTTGTGTGATGCGTCATGGAATAGGACACCAGTGCGATATCCATCTCCTGTGCGATCTGCTCCATAACAGCAGTTTTTCCGATACCCGGCGCGCCAAGCAGAAATACCGGTCTCTGACGTTCAATCGGAATGCGGTAATCTCCGTACTCATCTTTCATCAGATAAATGCGAACGGCCTTTTCAATCTGTTCCTTTGCTTCCTGTATATTCATGTATGTTTATCCTCCATTTGTAACTCATTTAAATCTCATCTGCATCCAACACCAACCGAATCGCCCAGATCGGCACCTCCGGGATGCTGTAGCCTTCCTGTACGAACACAAACGCCGTCTGATAATCCGGCATCCGCTCCGGGAAGGTTCCCTGTCCGTCCGTAAAATAGATCAGACCTTTCAGATCCTGAAATTCATGTCTTCGGATCAGCCCGTCCACATATTCAAACACCGGTCGGAAATCCGTGCCGCCAAAGCCGCACAGCTCCACATCTTCCATATATTTTTCAAATTCTTCGTCTGTGGTCACTTTCACATCACGCTGGATTTTCTCATCGCATTGAATGATATGAATATTGACCCGTTCAAAATAGCTCTCGCTGCTCTTTAAAATATTGTAAGTTTTCCGTAAAAACCGTTCCACCGTCTTGCCCTGACAGGAACCAGACGTATCAATGGCAATGACAAATTCCCGGATTCGCTTATTTTCCCGGTATTCCAACGGCTCCACCAGTGGCATATTTTTGTACATCTGCAATCCATAAGTATAGTAAATGTAGTCAAATTCATCATCATTGACATGCATTTCCTCGCCCAGAACCGCAAACTTCCGTAAAAACTCGCCGTAATCGTATTTTTCCCGCAACGCGGCATTCAGGTTCAGCAGCAGGCTTCCGGCGCCGTATCCCTGTTCGTGGGAAAACATTTCCAGATCTGTCTTGGCGTGCTGGCTCACATCCTGCCAGTCCCCCTGACGCTGTCCCACCAATGCTTCGTCAATATCTTCCTGCTCGCCTTCCTCGCCAGTATCCGCCTCATGGCAGCCCACCATGGCAGTTCTCGTATCTGTCGTAATACTGTCGTTTCTGCGCTCTCCGGCTTCATTTTCCTTCAACGGAATCCATTTCAGATGATCATCCCACATAAACTGCGGTTCTTCCCTGAAAAATTCTGCGCTCTCCTCCGGATTTTCATACAGCCAGCGGTAAATTTTCTCTGCGGTCAGAATCGGTACTTTCTGCGCCAAATGCGATAACGTCCGTTTCAGGGACGCATCCCGCTCCAGCTCCACACATTTCAGATTCAGATCCAGAATCGACTGCTCCACCGCCAGATCTGTCGCCAGATCCCAGCACTCCCGATCCAATTTTTCATACTGAAACGGATGACTGAAAATGCAGTGTAATATCATATGTAAAAATGCCCGGGTACAGGCATTTTTTTCTCTTTTAAATGCATGCAGCACATATTCCGGATTGTAATACATGGTCGCGCCATCCACGCCAAAAGCAGCGACACTGTCTGCGGCCACCAGTGGCATCCGAAATAAGGCTCTGTCAAGAAACCGCATGGAGATCATCAGCTCATCTCTGGCGTATTCCATGATCTTTGCTGCAAGTTCCTCTTCTGTCTTTTGTTTTTCCTGTTCCATTCACGTTCCTCATTCAGTGATTTTTTGTTACTGTCGGAAATTAGTGTATCACATCTTGTTTTCCGGGACAAGTAAACTGGCAGTAAGTTTTGCCTAAGTTTTATTTTAGTTCATCTGATAATTCTGTTTATATAAATCCTCTATAAAAAAGTAGTGAATGGCAATAAATTTTTCTATCTCTCGCAGACTTCTTCCTCAATCCGCAAAAGTTCATTATATTTTGCCGTCCGTTCCCCTCTACATGGTGCACCAGTTTTGATCTGCCCGCAATTTAACGCTACAGCAATATCCGCGATCATCGGATCTTCCGTCTCGCCAGAGCGATGCGATACGATCGACTGATACCCATTTCGTTTTGCCAACACGATTGCCTCAAAACTCTCGGATAACGTACCGATCTGATTTACCTTGATCAGAATCGCATTGCCCGCTTTTTGTGCAATGCCTTGTTTTAACCGCTTCGGATTTGTCACAAATAAGTCATCTCCGACTAACTGTACCCGATCGCCGATCCGTTTGGTCATCTCGCTCCATCCTTCCCAGTCATTCTCCTGTAAACCATCCTCAATAGATACGATCGGATATTTACTGATCAGTTTTTCATAATAAGAGATCATCTCTTCCGTTGTCCGATGCACAGACAGCGAAATCGTATCTGCCAGCATGCCTGCCATCTCCGCTTTTGGCAGTTTCTGTTCATCCGAATGCAGGATTTCCTGCGCAGAATTACTCTCGCACTGATTTCCTTTTGCCATCAACTCTGCCAGTTTCAACCGTGTTTCTCCCGGGAAATCATAAAGTCCGGAATCTTTATTGTACAATTCACTTGCTGCCACATCTAACGCAAAGGCAATCTGTCTGCCCGGCTCATAACCTGCTTCCTTCACCGCCCGCATCAGATAATCCAACACTTCCTCTGCATTTTTCAAATCCGGTGCAAAACCACCTTCATCCCCCACAGACGTCGTGTAACCATCTTTTTCCAAAATTGATTTTAACGTATGATAAATTTCCACGCACCAGCGCAGTCCATCCCGGAAAATAAAATTGCCCTCATCGTCCCGTGCGCCCACCGGCATGATCATAAACTCCTGAAAATCAACGGTATTGTCCGCGTGGCGCCCACCATTTAAAATATTCATCATCGGGACCGGCATACGAATCCCATACACACCGCCAAGATACCGAAACAGCGGCAGATTCAGCGCTTTGGCACAGGCTTTTGCACACGCCATAGAAACAGACAACGTCGCATTTGCCCCAAGATTGCATTTATTTTCCGTTCCATCCGTACAGTTTAAAATCTGATCGATCAAAACCTGATTCGTTGCATCTTTTCCAAGCAGCACCGCTTTGATCCGGTCGTTGACATTGACCACCGCCTGATGCACACCTTTTCCATGATACCGTCTCGAATCCGTATCCCGCAATTCCTTCGCCTCATGTTCCCCAGTGCTGGCGCCGGATGGGACACTTGCCCGCCCGGTAAAAATGTGATTTCCGTCCTTTACTTTTACTTCCGTCTCCACCGTTGGATTTCCCCGGGAATCCAGTATTTCTCTTGCATATACATCCACAATTTCCAGATAAACAGCCATAATTTTTCGTCTCCTTTCCAAAAATAAATCAGTTTTCTCCCTTACATTATCTGCTGTTTTTGGAATCCTTATACACACGATCAGAAATGGTCTTATTTACGCTCCAAATGTACAAAAACACTGCAATAACTTCTGAATATCAAAAGTTTCTACACTCAAATTCAAAAATTTTTATTTTCAACACTTTTTGCGCTGAAATGCATAAACTTTTCCAACAAAAAAGCATCAGGAAAATAATGTTTTGAATTACTTTTCCCGATGCTTCTCCGATGCAATTTTTCTAAATTTGGTAAAATTCGTTTTCTTCTGCGGTATATGTTCCATCATCCATGCGCGCCCGCACAAACGGCACTTCCGCTCTGTGATAAAAAACATTGTGGTGAATCCACGCATCCGGATTACCGGAAGGACTGATGGTTCCGCCTAAGTCATCCATGCTGACATTATAACGGAACTCATTATGAATAGCTTCTTCCAGACAGAACATCACACATCCGCCTTCGTTTAACCGACTATAGTTATACTGATATAATGTTCCGTCACCGGAGTCCGCATCCCACGCCATACTATCCTGATTCAGCCGCATATCCCGCATCTCATTGTAGGTTAGTAACGCATCTTTGCTCTTCCATGGCCAGATACCTGCTGCAACTTTTCCACCACGATTTTCCGGTTCGCTATAATAACGGTCATTCATTTCCAGAGCACAACTGTCCCCGGAATTGTATTCCACCAACGGTTTCATGGCATACATCACCGTAATGCCATCGCCGCCGATTTCTTCCACATAATTATCCGCAATGTAAATATTGTGATGACCATATTTTTCAAATAATTCATCCGGCAGCTCTGCCATCATAAACTCTTTACACTTATAACTGTATCCAATGGCAATGCCCCAACGGCTTGTCCGTTTCAGATGGCAGCCACGTACACTGACATTTTCATAACGTGCCACACCCGTTTTTTCTTCCTCATCCGGCTTCAGACAGGTAAAATAAATGCCACCGTTATTCATATGTTTATCGTAAACATTGCCTTCCACATCATGAATATACAGATTATTCAAATGAATTTCGTGCAACGTTCCACGGTTCTTGGCAATTCCTGCCACACCGGTGCGATTCATCTTGTGCGGAGCCGAATATGTTTCTCCAAATACACCACCACAGTTGGTTATCTCCAGATTTTCGACAGTCACATATTCACAATCATACAGCAGAACTGCAGAAGACACATATCCTTTGTATACATGCGTCGGTGCATCCAGTTGCGTTCCATAATCCTGATACCAGATACCTTGACCATTCGTCTGGATTAACGGTCTTTCGCCAGTTCCATATGCCCCAATATAAATTGGGTGCTCCTTTGTGCCCTGTACATCCAAATGCAAAAACTGACCTTCAAACACAGAACCACGCTCTAAAAGCACCTGATCACCCGGCTGCAAATCCAAACAATTTACCGCATACAAACTCTTTAACGGATGACTCTCTGTTCCGTCATTATTATCATCCCCATGAATTGCACTGACATAATAACAACGTCCACAAATCTCCATTCCTGTATTTTCTTTCAGGCGATTTTTATCTTCTCTCTGACGTTGTTCTGCCTGCATTTGATTCCAGATTACCTCAAACTCTGCCATCCACTGAGCTGCATTATCTGACTTTTCATCTGACACATCCTGTGTCGATATTTCATTTACGGTCGTTTCACTCAAATGCGCATTAGCCGCTACACTTTCTGTGAATTCTTGGTACTCCTGCATTTTTAGCCACTTTTCAATGATCAGATCCACTTCTTCATATGGAAACAGATCTCCATCATATCTGGTAAACAAATCCTGATTATTCTCGTAAAATGCCCGTTTCTCATCCTCTGTATAAACCTGGCATTTATGATTTCCAACACGGTCACCTTTATACACCACAAAAGCCAGCTGAATACTCTTCCACTCATAATCCAGATACATTTCCGGTGTCAGATAGCGCGCACCGAAAGCCACTGTTCCGTTTTTCCATGCTTCTTCATTCTTCCATTCGGTCTCTGCACGCCGCTGATCCACAATCTGCTCAACTTCATCAATAAAACTATCTGTTCTTCCCGTTCCAAATGCTTCCGCCTGCTCGTTCATAAACGTGTTTTTCTGTTTCCATCTCTGGTAAAAACCATTCGGCGAACAATCCTCATATATCTTCAGCAATTTTGCAACCCGATAGGCCGCATAAACTTTCTGTCCATTTTCACATATTTTTCCCATTTTATTTCGCTTCTCCTGATCCTATAGCTCGCGCTACCCATTTATAATCCTATTCTGCTATGCAACTTATCAAAAGAGACATGCATCCCTCCTAATTTCAAGTCGAACGCACGTGAGACTTGGTGCGTGATTCTGGTCAGCGCAAGCTGACGAGGGTAAGATTCCCCGATTTCGTCAATAACCTAAATTAGTAAAATTAAGAAACCATATTTAGGAACCCATATTATTTTTTCAAGATAATAGTAGAGAACGGCTTCATTTCTCCGGTAACTTCACCAAAGAGCACCTCTGCCCCGTCAAGCTCCGGTGTAAACGCTGTCGGAACCTTATTAAAGTTCTGGATGAACACATATTCCACATTCTCACCCTGACGTGTGGACACTTCAATTCCTTCCGGAATATGCTGTTTCAACGGTTTCTCAACCCCAGCTTTTGCCACGATCTCAGCATACACATCATCATAGAATTTCTGCTCAGAATCTGCGCATACATAATACGCTTTTCCTTTACCGAACTCATTCACTGTCATAGCCGGTGTACCTGCATAGAAATCCTCACCATATACAAATAACGGCTCGGCAGTCTTAACATCTACCAGCTGGCACAGGTGCTCGCACTTGTAAGCCACATCGCCAACAACCGCTTTTACGGTATTGCTCTCACCGTCATACAGACCATCAATCTCTGTACTGCGCAGTCCCATAACATCCATCAGACCGCCCGGTGTACCACCAAGTACGCACAGATCATTCTCATCAACAACGCCACTCCAGTAAGTCAGAATAAATGTACCACCATTTTCTACAAATTTACGCACTTTATCTTCAAATCCTGCACGAAACATATACAACATTGGAGCAACCACGATCTTATAACCGTCAAGATCCTGAGTCATATCCGGCAGATCTACGTTCAGTCCCTGTTTACGGAACGCATAATAGGATTTTTCTACCGCTTCTTTATAGAACACACCTTTATTACGCGGTCCCTGTGCTTCTTCTACCGCCCAACGGTTCTCCCAGTCATAAATAACTGCCACATCTGCCTTTACATTGGAATGTTTCAGCTCATCGATCTGCTCCAAATCAGCACCAACCTCTTTACACTCCTGATAAGTACGCTCGTCTTCTTTTCCGTAATGGTCGATCAGGGCACCATGGAATTTTTCAAATCCACCGCGACCTTTTCTGATCTGGAAATACATGACGCTGTCAGATCCATGCGCTACCGCCTGCAAAGAAGCCGTCTCTAACATTCCCGGACGTTTTAATTTGCTGACAGACTGCCAGTTTGTCGGTCCCGGACAGGACTCCATCAGGATAAACGGCTCTTTCTTTAAGGTACGCATAATATCGTGCTGCATACCATTATCCATAGCAATCAGACGCTCCGGTCCTTTGTGCCACTGCGGATAATTATCCCAGGATACCACATCCAGCACTTTTGCCATCTCATGATAATTAATCGTCGGGAAGTTATACATCAGGTTTGTGGTTGCCGGTTTTGTTCCGCCTGCATCACGCAGAGCCTGAATCTCAGCCTTACAGAAATCAACGCTCTGATGACTGACAAAACGTTTCCAATCCAGCACCAGTCCGTGAATGGACGTCTCTCCTAACGGTGTCGGGCTCTCAATCTGGTCAAAATTCTGATAATCATGACTCCAGAATGCAGTATTCCATTTGCGGTTTACTTCTTTGATATCATTGTTATACCGTTTTTTTAACCAGCTACGGAATGCGCTCTGGCATAACGGGCAATGGCACTCTCCACCATACTCATTGGAAATATGCCACATCAGCACACCCGGATGATGGTCAAAACGCTCTGCCAGTTTCATATTGATCTGGCGTACTTTTTGACGGTAGATCGGAGATGTATAGCAATGATTGTGACGCTGTCCAAAAATATTTCTCTGACGCATTTCATTTACACGTAACACTTCCGGATAACGGTCTGCAAGCCAGTGCGGACGTGCGCCGGACGGAGTTGCCAGGAATACACTGATTCCGTTTTCATACAGACGATTGATGATTTCTTCCATCCAGTCAAAATCATACACACCCTCCTGCGGCTCCAATTTTGCCCATGCAAAAATGCCAAGAGAAACCGTATTTACATGTGCCTTCTTCATCAGACGGATGTCTTCTTCCAGAATGTTCGGATACTCTAACCACTGATCCGGATTGTAATCTCCACCATAAACTAAACGATCAAATTTAACGCCCATGTCTGTAATTCCTTTCTGTTTATTCATTTTATTAAAACCCAAAAACACATTTCCGATAATTGTCGGTTTTAAAAACCCCACGGCGAAACCACCGTGGGGCTGCATAAAATTGCATTATTATATTTTGATTATTTAACGGCACCTGTGATACCTTCTGCAAACTGTTTCTGAAGTACGAAGAAGATTACCAGTGTCGGGATGGAACAGAATAATACGCCCATCATGATCATACCATAATCAATCTTGTAACCACCAGTCATGTTTGCGATCAACATAACCATGTTCAGAGATTTGCCATCTGTCATACAAACCTTCGGCCACAGATATGCATTCCATGCATTCATGAACGTAATAACGGCTGCTGCTGCATATGTAGATTTCATAACCGGCATATACATCTGGAAGAAAATCTTAATCTCGCTTAAGCCATCAATACGTGCTGCCTCAACGATATCTACCGGGAATGCTCGTGAGTTTTGTCTAAACATCATGATCATAAACGGTGTCGAGATCATCGGCAGGAAGAAAGCAAGTACTGTATTCAGTAAGCCTGCTTTACTGAACATACGGAACAGAGGGATCATAGTTGCAACCTGCGGAATCATCATTGCAAGAAGCAGAACAGAGAATAGTTTGTCTTTCCATTTATCATGATATACCTCAAATCCGTAACCTGCAAGAGAGCAGATAAACAGACAGATAACAGTAACTGTAATTGCATATACAAATGAATTTTTCATTGCCAGACCCAGTGGTTGCTGAGAGATCAGGTTTCTGAAGTTTTCAGCTGCATAAGTACCAAATGTCAGTTTTCCTTTTGATACATCAACATAGTTATTTGTTGCTGCCATGATCATCCAGTAAAATGGGAATACGGAGATCAGGGATACAATTGCAAGGAAAATATAGGTAGGGATCAGTCGACGCTGAATCATAGATTTATTTTTCTTCTTAGTCACGTGTATCACCTACTTTCATATTGATAAATGCAAGGATTGCCACAAGTACAAATACAAAGAATGACATTGCTGCGCCATATCCAAAGTTCGGTGAACGTAAGAATACGGTATTGTAAATATGATGTGACATTGTAATAGTTGCATTTGCAGGTCCGCCGTGTGTCAGGTTGACTGACTCGTCGAACAACTGTAATGTACCGTTAATTGACATGATAAATGTCATAATAATTGTCGGTTTTAACAGTGGTACGGTAATACTCCAGAAAGTCTTCCATCCGTTGGCACCATCGATTTTGGCTGCCTCATATACGGAGTACTCAATATTCTGCAAGCCGGCCAGATAGAATACCATATTGTAACCTGTCCATCTCCATACCAAAGCGATGATAATTACGATCTTAGCACTTATGGCATTTCCAAGGAAATTATATCCCTGATCCAAGATGCCTAAACCTACTAATACATTGTTTACAAATCCGTCCTGTGCGAACAGGAAACGGAAGATCAAAGCGTAAGAAACCAGAGATGTTGCACATGGTAAGAATACACATGTACGGAAGAAACCTCTCAGTTTCAGATCTCTGTTGTTCAGAAGCTGTGCAAGTAAAATAGCAAGCACAAGCATGATCGGTACCTGAATTGCCAGGTAGATGAACGTATTTCCTACAGAACGTAAAAATACTTTATCCTGGAACATACGCACATAGTTTGAAAATCCGGAAAGATGCATATTCGCTCCTTTACCAGTCTGTAAGGAAAGAATAAATGCCTTTACCATCGGGAAAAAGCTCATAATTGCAATCATAGCTGATGCAGGGATCAGGAATGCCCATCCTGCCGCTTTCTGTTTTGCAACCAAGGTCATGCCTTTTTTCTTAGGTTCCACCTCAAAACCCCCTTCGCAAATAATATTCGGGGAACTGCCAGGCAGTCCCCCGCATATTTAAAAAACTACATTGTAATCATTCAACAAACAGGAATTACTCACCCATTGTGAACTCTACTTCTGCCTGAGCATCAGCGATAGCCTGATCAACATCAGCACCGTTCATGATGTTCTGAATCTGTGTACCGATTGCATTACGTCCATCATAGTAGTATGGGCTTGTGTTATTTGTAGGTGTCTTTAATGAGAAATCTACAATTTTAGCGAAGATCGGCTGGTTGTTCCAGAATTCCTGTGGCTCCTGGTAAGCTGCTGAATCAGCTGCCGGTGCATATGTACCGATTGCTCCAGTTGTCGGAAGGATGTTCTCATAAAACTGTACGCTACCGGCAAATGTGCTCTTTAAGAAGTCAATTGCCAGATCCTGGTTCTTGCAGTTTGATGTAATATACCAAGAAGAACCACCGTTGTTAGAGTAGTTAGTTGCGTTTGGTGTCTCAATTAATTTAGGCATATTTGTGATAGCCCATTTACCAGATGTATCTTTCATACCCATGATTGTAGCTGAGATCCAGTTACCATTGATAACACCTGCAACCTGCCCAGTTGTGATAGAGGATACATAATCATCCCAGTTGTTTACTTCGTAGTAAACGCCTTCTTCTACCAGCTTCTGATAAATGCTGATGCACTCTTTTAATGCTGCGTTATCTGTCATAGCCGGTTTTCCGTCTTTATCAAAGAGAGAAGCACCTGCGGACTGAAGCATCTCCATGACCATATCCGGAGAGTCAGCCTGTCCTGATAACATATATTTACCGGTTTTCGCTTTAACGTCTTTAGCGATCTCGATGAATCTGTTCCAATCAATGTCTGTTAAATCATCAACTGTGTATCCAGCCTGCTCAAGATAATCTGTTCTGTATGCGCCGATTACAGCACCATTATCAAACGGAACGCCGTAGTTCTTTCCATCTACTGTAGAGTAAGAAAGTTTACCAGCTGCGAACTGTGAAAAATCGATTCCAGAATCTGTTAAATCAACGAATGCTTCCGGATAAATGGAAACGAATTTCTGATAAGAGTTATCCTGCATTAAGCAGATATCCGGTAATGTGCTAAGATCTCCAGACTCAGCTGCTGTGATCAGTTTTGTCTCACAGTCATCAGATAATGTCTCAACTACTTTGAGTTCGAAATCCGGATGATCAGCTTTGTAAACATTTGCAGCTTCCTCGATTGCCGGAATGTTGAATGCTGGATCCCATGTCCAAACTGTTAATGTGTTGCCACCCTCGCTTGCTCCGCTTTCTTCTGTTGCGGATGTGCCACCTTTTGCTGCGTTGCCGTCGCTGCTACCGCCATTGCTTCCGCATGCTGCCATGGAAGCTACCATAGCACCAATGAGCATAAGTGAAATTACTTTCTTTTTCATGTTTTCTCCTCCTCATGAAATTAAATTCTGATGCATTAAAATCATTTGTATATTTTACTCAAATATCATTTTATCTCCTGCATCAAGATGTACATATTATACTATACCCCTCTTAACTATTGTTCGCATTTTTTTCTACAATATATGCATATTCAATCATTCGCCGTCAACTTGCACATTTTTTCGCATTTTCAACTATCTTTTTTTACTTTTTTCGCATTTGATCCGCGTTTTCGTTTATTTTTTAACACATTTTCGTCTTTTTCACGAAGATTTTCCCTGCTTTTTTCGACAGTTTGCCCGTATCTGTTCTTTTTCTGGTTTTATTTTCCAAAACATTGCTTTGTTTTGTTTTAAAACAACAGAAAACATCTGTTGTTATGAATCAAATAAAACAAATGTCCCTTTAAGTCAAACTATTATCACATATTTTTATGCAAAGATCTCAAAACAGTAACTTTTCCTTTGACAAAAAAATGCCAGAACACGGCAGAACCGCATCATGGCATATCTTTTGTCTTATTTTATTTTTGTACTACCAGCCTTTTTCGATCAGAATATTAAAATCTGCCAGACGTATCTCAAAATTTTCCGGTGATTTCTTCCACTGGTAAGGAGAAGTTCCCACGATCCGTTTAAAATTACGGTTAAACGTAGAGGTCGTCGTAAATCCCACTTTTACGGCAATCTCCTCCATGGAATATCCTGTCTTGCGGATCATGTCACAGGCTTTCTTTACCCGCACCTGATTCAGATAATCCACCGGTGTCATACCGATATTTTCCTCAAACAGTCTGCGGAAATGAGATTCACTCATATGGCAGACGGATGCGATCTCAGCAATCTTCATCGGCATTGCATAGTGATCCCTGATATGTTCCAGCGCCGGGCGCACCTGATCAAAACCGTTTTTCTGGCGAAGTCCTTCCGGTGCATTGCCTACATTGGAGTTCATTCTGGCGATCATCATCATGAGAGCCAGACCCAGTCCGCGGGTACTCTCCCTGTAAAACTCCTGCTTACGGCTCATCTCGCTCATGATCGCACAGATAATATTTTTCATATTCGGGATATCTTCTTCCCGTCCTAAAAAGGCTTTTCTATTGATATTTTCCAGAATTTTCTGCTGCTGTAAGATATCATCTGCATAAACAACAGCAAAAATCTTCTCCGGATCTACAAACAGATACTCCCAGCAGTTATCTGCCCCGATATCCGGTATGGTATTGTGCGGATAATTTGCCGGTATGATACTGATCATTCCGGATTCGTAACGAACCACATCATCTTCCAGACGCATCGTTCCGTGTCCACGACGGCAGACGCCGATCTCCATCAGATTATGAAAATGGAGCAGATCGGATTCCGTCTGATATTTATTCTGCCAGTTCTGATTCTGCAATGCGATCAGAAACTCATTTTGCGGAATATCATAATAACGCAATTCCATTTTGCCCTTTATTTTTTTCATTGTAAATACACCTTCTGTGGGTAAACTCGTTTGATTGCTTCCAGCATACTGCTGTTTAAATCAAGCAGCAGTTTGATTTTTTCTTTGTCCTCATATGTGATCATCGTATAATATGGGATATTATCGTCATAAGAGGTGTAGTCAAATTTTTTCAGTTTTTCTGTACCGCCGTCTTTTCTGTACTTTGCAACAGACTCATGCCAGTTCGGTGCAATCACCTCAAGGTCTTTGAGTGCCAGCGTATGTGCCGTCTTGCGACGACGTTTTCCCCGGATCACATCAATAGTCAGGATTCCATTTTCCATCGCATACTCATACTCTGTATCTGCATTGATGGAGAACACATAATATAATGCCGCAAATAAGAAAGCCGGCATCATAAGTCCTGTGTCAAATATAATTGCAAGAATTACCAGTACCACGGCCAATACGACCATGGTAACTGATAATGGTTTTGCAAAACGCTTTGATTTCCGCTTTACCTGCTGCGTAATCTTATAGTCGTTCATTCAGTCTAAAGTTCCTTTCAGTCAGCATATCCGTTCGGATTCTGGCTCTGCCATCTCCAGGAATCAGCACACATATCCTCAATGCCGTACTGAGCCTCCCAGCCAAGCTCTTTTTTCGCTTTTGCCGGATCACAGTAGCACATAGCGATATCGCCCGGGCGGCGCGGTTTAATGGCATAATTAATCGCATGACCGCATGCTTTCTCAAATGCATGAACTACCTGGAGTACACTGTATCCGTGTCCTGTTCCAAGGTTGTAGATAGATACACCGTCTTTGTCAGCCAGTTTCTCAACTGCTTTTACGTGTCCAACTGCCAGATCTACTACGTGGATGTAATCGCGTACACCTGTTCCATCCGGTGTGTCATAATCATCACCGAATACACCAAGGCACTCTAATTTACCGATGGCAACCTGAGCTACATATGGAAGCAGGTTGTTTGGAATGCCTTTCGGATCTTCGCCGATCATGCCGCTCTTGTGTGCTCCGATCGGGTTGAAGTAACGAAGTAATACAACGTTCCACTCCGGATCAGAAGTATGAATGTCTGTCAGAATCTGCTCTAACATGCTCTTTGTCCAGCCATATGGGTTGGTGCAGGTTCCTTTCGGGCACTCCTCTGTAATCGGGATCATTGCCGGATCACCGTATACTGTTGCGGAAGAGCTGAAGATAATGTTCTTGCAGCCATGGTTACGCATAACGTCTGTCAGCACCAGTGTTCCGCCGATATTATTCTGATAATACTCGATTGGTTTTGCAACGGACTCACCGACTGCTTTCAAACCAGCGAAGTGAATAACTGCATCAAATGTATTTTCATCAAAAATTTTATTCATGGCATCTCTGTCAAGAATATCTGCTTCGTAGAATTTCAGTGTTTTTCCGGTGATCTCCTGTACGCGGTCCAGGGCTTTCACACTGGAATTGTACAAATTATCTACTACAGTTACTTCATAGCCTGCGTTTAACAGTTCCACACATGTATGGCTGCCGATATATCCGGCGCCTCCGGTTACTAAAATATGCATATCTTTACCTCCTAAATTCATGCAAGTCAGATTTCTTCCTTTCACACCACTCTACTTTTATCCATAGGGAGAGTGCGAAACATACGCTTTCTGTTAAAAAGCATGCAAATCCGACCATTTTTGAACAGTTACCATTTTATAAAACTGAAACAAATCTGTCAAATGCTTTTCTTCCTTCTTCGGTGCATTTGTATACACCGGCATCTTCCAGAACTTTTACAAATACTTTTCCGATTTCCTGCTGCAGAATTTCTTCCACATTCTCTTTTGTAAATGTATACCGGTCACGGAAAGAATCTACCCAGTCTGCATGTTTCTCGATGGTCTCATTGGAACGGATGTCCTTGCCTTCCAGAATATACTCAGCCAGTACGTCCATCTCATTTTTCAGACGTGCAGGTAATACTGCCAGTCCCATAACCTCGATCAGACCGATGTTCTCTTTTTTGATGTGATGCAGTTCTGCATGCGGATGATATACGCCAAGCGGGCATTCCTCTGTGGTGATATTGTTACGCAGTGCCAGATCCAGTTCGTATTTGCCGTCACGCATACGTGCGATCGGTGTGATGGTATTATGTGGTTCGCCGTCTGTCTCTGCAAAAATAAATGCTTCCTCATCGGTGTATCCACGCCATGCTTTTAAAATATGATCTGCCAGTTCTACCAGTCTCTCATCGTCGTTGCTTCTGATACGGATGACAGATAACGGCCAGTGTACGATTCCGGCTTCCACATCCTCAAAACCAGGGATTGTGATTGTTTTCTCAAACTCTGCTTTTTCCATGGCAAAGGTATAATGTCCGCCCTGGAAATGATCATGGCTTAAGATAGAACCGCCAACGATCGGCAGGTCTGCGTTGGATCCCAGGAAATAGTGTGGAAACTGTTTTACAAAATCGAACAGTTTACGGAACGTTGCACGTTCAATCTTCATTGGTGTGTGCTCGCCGTTAAATACGATGCAGTGCTCGTTATAATATACATACGGAGAATACTGGAAACCCCAGTTTCCACCGTTGATGGTAATCGGAATGATACGATGATTCTGACGCGCCGGATGATTCAGGCGGCCTGCGTAACCTTCATTTTCCACACAGAGCTGGCATTTCGGGTAAGCAGACTGTTTTGCCAGTTTCGCTGCCGCGATGGCTTTTGGGTCTTTCTCCGGTTTACTTAAGTTGATGGTAATATCGATCTCACCATACTCAGACGGCACTTTCCAGCGACGGTCTTTCGCAATACGATCCTTGCGGATGTAGTTGGTTGCCACGCTGAAGTTATAGTAATCATCGGTCGCTTTCTTCGGATCTTCTGCATAATCCTCACGGAATTTTGCAATGACCTGAGCCGGACGCGGAGTCAGACAATTCATCAGCTTTGTATCAAACAGATCTCTGGATACCACACCGCCGTCTTCTAACACGCCACTCTCCAAAGCCTCATCCAGCAGGTGGTTTAAGGTATCTGCCAGATCAATCTCTGTGCCGACTTCTTCGGCTGTCGGTGCCTCATAATCATCTTTTTTCATTACCTCAAGAATCTGGTTCGTGCTGTAAATCCGCTCCTCCTCCGGAATCAGACCGGACTCCAGTCCGTACTGTACCAGTCTTGCTACATATAAATCAGACATTTCGTATGCTCCTCCTCATGATACATGTTCCAATATCTGCTGTTCCTCAACTCAGATATTTTTATATTTCTCTGCTATTTAACCAGATATTTTTCCATGCAATATTACTTCTGTCTGTTTTTGCAACAATCCAGAATCCTATTGATTCTGAGCCGCTGCATGTTATTACCTTATTACTCTAAAACTCTTCCGCCGTCGCCGATCTCTACTACATAGAAATCTGCCGCATAACCGATTTTTTCCAGATATGCTTTTCCAACGTTCTCGATAAATTTATCGACGCAGTCTGTTTTTACAATACTTACGGTACAACCACCGAAGCCTGCACCTGTCATACGGGAACCGATGACACCTTCCTGTTCCCATGCGTTCTCAACCAGTGTATCAAGCTCGATACCGGTTACTTCGTAATCGTCACGCAGAGATACGTGAGAAGCGTTCATCAGTTTTCCGAACTCTTCCAGATTTCCTGCTTTCAGTGCATCTACTGCTTTTAGGGTACGCTGATTCTCGTAAACGGCATGTTTTGCACGGCGCTGACGTACTTCGCTCTTAATCAGGTCTTTGTTTGACTCAAATTCTTCCTCAGAAAGTTCTCCAAGTGCTTTGATGTCCAGTTTTGTCTGAAGTTCTGCCAGAGCCTCCTCGCACTCTGCACGGCGCTCATTGTATTTGGAATCACCAAGACCACGTTTTTTATTGCTGCATGCAATTACGATTTTTTCATTTGCCAGTTTGATCGGTGCATATGTATAGGAAAGATCACTGGTATCCAGGAAGATCGCCTGATCTTTTTTACCCATTGCAATTGCGAACTGATCCATGATACCGCAGTTAACACCGTTGAAGTTGTTCTCGGAATACTGTCCGAATAATGCGATGTCGATCATGGAAATATCATCGTATCCAAAGAGGTCACGCAAAGCCACACCGGTTACAACCTCTACAGAAGCAGAAGAAGAAAGTCCGGAACCGTTCGGAATATTTCCGAATAACAGCATATCAAAACCGTAATCTACCGGGTAACCTTTCTCAATAAAAGCCCATACAACACCCAGTGGATAGTTGGTCCAGTCCAGAGCTTTATCGTATTTCAGATTGTCAAGGCTTGCCTCGATCACACCAAGACTCTCAAAGTTTGTAGAATAAAAACGGAAGTTACGGTCTTCACGTTTTCTTACAATTGCATAAGTACCGATGGTCAGTGCACATGGAAATACATGTCCGCCATTGTAATCGGTATGCTCACCGATCAGGTTTACTCTGCCCGGTGCAAAATAGCTGCGGATATCGCCTTCACTGCCAAATTTTTCTTTGAACTCTTTTAATAACTGCTCTTTCATCGAACTCCTCCATCTATTTCATTTTTCCTGTTATTACCAGGCAGATACTGCTTCTTCGTTTGCACCGATTTTTGTCTCAGTACACGCAAACTCATTTCTCTGCCGTTGATAGTTTCATTGTACTTTCTTTCTTACGAAATTCCTATATGGAAATGTGTGCAAAATATGTAAAAATGTTGTTTTTTTCTTTTTTCTATGCTAACCTATTTTTATTCTGGAGGTATGAAAAATGAGTGATTTTTACAAGGATTCTTATAAAATACGCAAATATGAACTTTTTTCCCTGTCCGTCTGTAATGTTGGGCATCAAAAATGTGACCGAAATCATCACTGGGGACCTGGAAGCAAAGACCATTACCTGATCCACCACATTTTAACTGGCAAAGGGTACTACCACTGCAACGGGAAACTCTACACTTTAAAAGCCGGTGACTCCTTTTTGATCTATCCAAATCATGAAGTCTGGTACTATGCGGATAAGGAAGACCCCTGGGAATATTCCTGGATCGGGTTCACCGGAAACGATGCCCCCTCCATCCTGAAGGCAACCCGCTTCACCCCGTCTTTTCCGGTGACTTACAACAATATCCACAGCGGGGAGATCAATCAGCGCATGAATCAGATCTACAATGCCCGTGGAAATGACTTTATCAATTCCGTGGAAATGGCAGGCTACCTGTACATGCTTCTTGCTATTTATATGCGTGAGGCAGAAAAAAAGAACAAGCTGAGTCGAAAAGAAAGTTACGTAATCAAAAGCATTGAATATATCTCCTCAAACTATGGTTCCCCCATCACAGTTGATGATATGGCGGCTTATGTAGGTTTGAGTCGAAGCTACCTGTGCCGGGCATTTCAGGCAGTTCTTGGGAAATCACCCAAAGAATATTTAAGCGAATACCGGATCAAGCAGGCATGTTATCTGCTGACACACAACAATATGTCCATGATGGATATTGCTGAATCCGTCGGTTTTGACAATAGTCTGTATTTTTCCCGCGTATTTCATAAACAGATGGGTATGCCACCCACAGAATATGCCCGGAAAAATCGTGCAGACTGAGTTTCCAGCAAAATACGCATAAAAGAGCCGTACAGACTGAACTTGCCAGATTCTGTAATTGTTCACACACTATAAAATTGATGTTTTCTGCATAGTTTGAAATATTTTACTCATAATCTAGTTTGGCAATACTCCTGTATTTTGTAAAAAGACCTTATCTCCTTTAAAGTGGAGAAAAAAAGGAGATAACTATGTTCGGAGATCAGATAAAAGCACTTCGACAGGCTGCCAAGCTCAATCAGGTACAGCTTGCCGAAAAATTAAACGTGTCAAAACAAAGCGTCAGTAACTGGGAAAACAATAACATCATGCCATCCATCGACATGTTAAGACGGATCTGTGAAGTTCTCTCCTGTTCTGCCGATTATCTGTTGGAATTGCAGGATGATCAGAAAATTTATATCGAATCCACTGGTCTGACGTTGGAACAGAAAGCGCATATCCAGCAGATTGTGAATGATTTGAAAATTTTGAATGAGCGCCGGTAAAATGTTGCCGGCAACGTGAAAACTTCAGGTTTTGGGAACTTTTAGTTTTGGGACTGTGTAAAAGGGAAGAGGATATTTTGTCTTGCTAGCTAACAATCGCTTCGCAAGAAAAAATATCCTCTTCCCTTTATTTCAGTTACATCACCTAGATTTTATTCACCTCAGTCTGAGTTGAGACTCCCACTTCTGCAAGTGGTGAGTAGTAACAAGTATTTCTCAGTGGGAGTTCAATCTCCGACTGAGATAAATGCTCCGCGAGGATGTGCAGTGATTCTGAAAAGAAGATGTCAGCTTGCGCTGACCAGAATCACGCACCAAGTTTCACGTGCGTTCGACTTGAACACAGAATTTAAACGTTGATTTCAGCGGTCATTCCAAGAATTTCTTTGTTTGCATCCAGAACCGGATTTACATGATTTTTCAGGAAGTTATCTACCTGCAGCGGAGCACGTCCCACATACTTGGACGGATCCATATTTGCCTGCAGTTCTTCCAGTGTCAGACCAAAGCTCTCATCTGCTGCGATGAGCTCCAGCAGGTTGTTATCCAGACCATTCTGTTTTACATTTGCACCTGCCTGCATGGAAAGCTGACGGATCTTCTCATGAAGTTCCTGACGGTCTCCGCCTTTCTTTACGGCATCCATCATGATATTCTCTGTTGCCATGAATGGCAGCTCGCTCATCAGATGTTTTGTGATTACTTTGTCATATACAACCAGTCCGTCTACGACGTTCAGGCACAGATCCAGTACGCCATCAATAGCAAGGAATCCTTCTGCTACACTCAGACGTTTGTTTGCAGAATCATCCAGTGTACGCTCAAACCACTGTGTTGCGGATGTGATCGCCGGGTTTAATGCGTCGATCATCACATATCTGGAAATAGAAGCAATACGCTCACTTCTCATCGGATTTCTCTTGTATGCCATTGCGGATGATCCGATCTGATTTTTCTCAAATGGCTCTTCTACTTCTTTCAGATGCTGAAGCAGACGGATATCGTTTGACATTTTATGCGCGCTTGCAGCGATTCCTGCAACGACATTTAATACTCTTGTATCTACTTTTCTGGAATAAGTCTGTCCGGATACCGGATAACACTCTTTGAATCCCATTTTTGCAGCGATCATCGGATCGATCTTATCAATGGTTTCCTGATCTCCGTCAAACAGCTCTAAGAAGCTTGCCTGTGTACCTGTGGTTCCTTTGGAACCAAGTAATTTCAGGGAGCCAAGTACATAATCAAGATCTTCCAGATCCATCAGGAATTCCTGTGTCCACAGTGTGGCACGTTTTCCAACCGTTGTCGGCTGAGCTGGCTGAAAATGTGTAAATGCCAGTGTCGGCAGGTTTTTATAGCGGTCTGCAAATTTTGCAAGCTCTGCGATTACGTTGATCAGTTTTTTACGAACTAATTTCAGAGCCTCAGACATCAGAATGATATCTGTGTTGTCACCAACGTAGCAGGAGGTTGCGCCAAGGTGAATGATACCTTTTGCTTTCGGGCACTGTACACCGTATGCGTATACATGAGACATAACGTCATGGCGCACCAGTTTTTCACGCTCTTTTGCGACTTCAAAGTTAATGTCATCTTTGTGTGCTTTCAGCTCGTCGATCTGCTCCTGTGTAATGTCCAAACCAAGCTCTTTCTCAGTCTCAGCAAGGGCGATCCAGAGACGTCTCCAGGTACGGAATTTCATCTCCGGTGAAAAAATATACTGCATTTCTTTGCTTGCATAACGCTCGGAAAGTGGACTTGTATATCTGTCTGTACTCATATTTTTTTCTCCTTTACAAAAGCAAAACTGTAGCAAACGGAACAACGGTCTTCAGTCATTCCAATTTGCTCCAGTTTCTGTATACATGCTTATATTATAATAGTATGTTTTATGCTTCTAATGCAAGTTTTTTTACTCAAAATAACAAACGTCTCAAATTGAAAATGTTTGCTGTTTATCGCTCATACTCGCCACGAATATCTTCAGTTGGCGGAGCTAACGGGTATGTTCCTGTGAAACATCCCTCACAGATCGGCAGACCGCTTACCATCTCTTTCAGGCGCTCGATGCGCAGATAACCAAGGGAATCTGCTCCGATGAGATCACGGATGTCCTCAATGGAACGGTTATAGGCGATCAGCTGCTCTCTGGCAGGAATATCGGTTCCGAAATAACATGGCCATAAGAATGGCGGTGCACTGATGCGCACATGTACTTCTTTTGCACCTGCTTCTTTCAGCATATTTACGATCAGTCCGGATGTGGTTCCACGCACGATGGAATCGTCGATCATAATGATTCGTTTTCCGTCAACTGCCTCTTTTACTACATTTAATTTTACGCGGACACTCTGCTCACGGCTGCTCTGTTTCGGCTTGATGAACGTACGTCCCACGTAGCTGTTTTTGACAAATGCGGTACCATATGGAATACCGGATTCCATTGCATAACCAAGTGCTGCGGCATTTCCGGATTCCGGAACACCGACAACCAGATCTGCTTCTACCGGTGAATCCTGTGCAAGGAATCTGCCGGCTTTGATTCTGGCATCGTAAACGCTGATGCCGTCAAAGTGACTGTCTGCTCTTGCGAAATAAATGTACTCAAAAATACACCTTCCTTCTTTGCACGGATCAATGGCATTTGTCATATCAGAAAAAATTTCTCCCTCACCATTGATCGTAACGACTTCTCCCGGTTTTACATCACGTACGAACTCTGCACCGATAGTCTCAAGAGCACAAGTCTCGGATGTAATAATATAAGAATTATCGCGTTTACCAATACATAATGGCTTAAACCCAAACGGATCACGGGCGCCGATCAGTTTTCGCGGGCTCATGACAACGATGGAATATGCACCTTTCATTTTTGCAGCGGCGCGCTGTACGGCCTCCTCAACGGTGCCGACTTTCAGACGCTCTCTCGCGATATGGTATGCGATAACCTCAGAGTCAATGGTGGTCTGGAAGATCGCACCTGTATACTCCAGATCGTGACGCAGTTCATTGGCATTGATCAGGTTTCCGTTGTGTGCCAGCGCCAGTGTACCTTTGACATAGTTCAGTACCAACGGCTGCGCATTTTCTCTGGTGGAAGCTCCGGCAGTAGAATAACGCACATGTCCTACGCCGATGTCACCTTTCAGACGCTCCAGATTTTCTGCGTTAAACACCTCATTGACAAGCCCCATATCCTTGAAACTGGATACTTTTCCCTTCGGTCCCTGTGTCTCGCTGACCGCGATACCGCAGCTCTCCTGTCCACGGTGCTGCAGGGCGAACAGTCCATAATAAATGCTAGATGCCACATCATGTCCGTCTAAATCATAGATACCAAAGACACCACACTCCTCATGTAATTCGTCCTGTGCCATGGTCTGTTCCATTTTGTTTTCCAGCATGAATCTTTTCCCTCCAACTTACACAGTTTTATGCTTCGAATTTCTTTCCAGTCAGCACTTCATATGCCTCTTTGTATTTATCCACTGTTTTTTCGATTACTTCATCCGGAAGCAGATAATCGCTGTCCGGGTTTGCTTTTAACCAGTCTCTTACAAACTGTTTGTCATAAGATGGCTGTCCTTTGCCTGCCTCGTATCCCTCTAATGGCCAGAAACGGGAGCTGTCCGGTGTCAGCATCTCATCACCAAGGATGACATTTCCGCTCTCATCCAGACCAAACTCAAATTTTGTATCTGCGATGATGATACCTTTGCTTAATGCGTACTCTGCACATTTTTTGTAAAGTGCAATGGTGTAGTCACGCAGTTTCTCCGCATACTCCTGTCCTTTGCCCGGATAGATTTTCTCCAGATTGATGACTGTCTGCTCAAAGCTTACGTTCTCATCATGATCACCGATCTCAGCTTTTGTGGATGGTGTGTAGATCGGCTCAGGAAGTTTCTCGGACTCTTTTAATCCTTCCGGAAGCTTGATGCCGCAGACAGTACCGTTCTCGCAGTAGCTTGCCCAGCCGCTTCCTGTAATATATCCACGTACAATACATTCTACCGGAAGCATCTCAAGTTTCTTACATTTCATGCTGTTTCCATCAAATCTCTCATTCTGGAAAAACTCCGGCATATCTTTTACATCAGTAGAAATCATATGGTTCGGTAAAATATCTTTTGTAAAATCGAACCAGAACTCTGACATTTTTGTCAGAATAGTACCTTTTTTCTCAACTTTATTTTTTAAAATTACATCAAAAGCAGAAATTCTGTCTGTGGCGGTAATGATCAGGCTGTCACCAATATCATAAACCTCACGTACTTTTCCTTCTTTCACCGGTTTGAATGTCTGAATACTCATAGCGATTGATTCCCCTTTTCTCTGTATTGTACTTATTTAGTTTCTGTATGTCCTGCAAAACATTTTATCCATAAATAGATTTTCCAAATAAAACGGAACACATTTATAAATAAAACTTTCGCAATGTAATTTAAGTATAATACATTCGAAAAACATTCGTCAATCGACAATGACCGCAGATTGGAAAAGTGGGTGTAGAAAATCCGGCTCTATTTATAAGTATTTTTGTATATTTTTTCTTGCTAATTAGTTATACTTATATATAGTTTTCGCTCTGCTTCTATGTACTACTCTCTTACACTGCGTTGATAGATGATTGCTGCAAATATAGCTGTCAATGCTTCTGCCACCCAGAAAGCATGCCATACACCAACTGCTCCCCAGAACCGGCTGAAAATAAATGCCAGCGGAATGATCAGCACCACATATCTGGATAACGAAATCAACAAGGACGGTACGCCTTTTCCCAGTCCTTCCAACGCACCGCATCCAGTAACAGATACTGCGGAAACCACAAATCCAAAGCAGATAATGTGTAATGCCGTGATACCCACCTGAACAGTCTCCGGATTTTCCGCAAATGCTCCCATTAGTTTTCCCGGGATTGTCAGGCACAGAATCATACCAACTGCCATAATGCAGACGTTCATGATCAGTGTCAGTCGATAAAGCTGATTCACACGCTTATGCTCTCCGGCTCCGTAATTGTAGCCAATCAGCGGACGCATACCCTGAATGATTCCGTTCGCCGGCATGTACAAAAAGGTCTGCAGTTTATAATAAATACCAAGCACCAGCACATAGGTCTGGGAAAATGCTGCCAAAATCGCATTTAATGCCGTGGTCAGCACGGAAGTCAGCGCCATATTTAAAATGGCAGGCACACCAATGCCGTATAACTGTGCCACAACCGGTTTTGTCAGATGCATATATTCCCGACGGAATGCGACTCTCTTTGGTTTTTTCACATACACAATCAGATAAATCACCACTGGCACACACTGTCCTACTCCGGTTGCCAGCGCTGCTCCCGCAATACCAAGTTGCGGGAACGGTCCGATGCCAAAAATGATCATCGGATCCAGTAAAATATTCAATCCACAGCCGATCAGCAGACATACCATGGTAATATTCATATTTCCGATCGCCTGATACATTTTTTCCAAGGTCAGATTTACCGTGATAATAATGGAAAACGAAAATGCGATGGTCGCGTAACGCACACCAAGCGCAATCACATTCGCGTCTGTGGTAAATAATTTCAAAAAGTATGGAATTCCAACGATGCACACAATCATCATAATAATTCCATGAATGACCGACAGCACCATACCCTGTGTCAGTGCCTCGTCTGCTTTGTCCCTTCTTCCCGCACCAAGATGCTGGGCGATCATGGCATTTATTCCGACACCAAAACCAATGGCTACTGCATTGATAAAGTTCTGGATTGGAAACACCAGTGAAAGTGCCGTCATAGCATTCTCACTGATCTTTGCCACAAAATAACTGTCTACAATGTTGTAAAGCGAATTTACCGCCATGGAGATGACCATCGGAAGGGACATCGATAGCAACAGCGGAAAAATCGATTTTTCCTTCATAAATGTCTCGTTCAATTACTTATACTCCTCCTATCACAAAGCTGGTATTGCCTTGTTACTTATATTTATTCATATCTGTTCAAGAATGCTCCGGCATTCTTGAACTTATCTGTCTGAACCGTACCCATTTAAATCAATAATTTCTTTTCAAGTAAATATACATAGAAAAAGCCACACAACAATTAGAATAACTGTTGTGTGGCGAAAAAAGCTCACTTTACCAGTGATACTTCCTGATTCAATTCTTACATACGTTATATTTGAATCAGAAAGGGAAGAAAATCCACATCTTATTTCTTAGTTAATAAACTGTGACCGGTCATCTCCTGAGGCTGAGTCAAGCCCATCAGCTCGATCAGTGTCGGAGCGATATCTGCCAGACATCCACCCTCTGCCAGTCCGTAAGACGGATCTGCATTTACCAGAATAAACGGTACCGGGTTAGTTGTATGGGCAGTATGTGGGTTGCCGGTTGTATAATCGATCATCTGCTCTGCATTTCCGTGGTCAGCACAGATAAACAGGATTCCGTCTACGTCTTTGACAGCCTGCACAGCATCGCCTACCAGGCTGTCCACACGCTCTACAGCTGCAACCGCTGCCGGGATCACACCGGTATGACCTACCATATCCGGGTTCGCGAAGTTGATGATGATCACATCGTATTTGTCGGATTTGATTGCTTCTACCAGATCCATACCTACTTCCGGAGCACTCATTTCCGGTTTCAGATCATAAGTTGCAACATCTTTCGGAGATGCAACTAACAGACGTGCCTCATCTACGTTCGGCTCCTCTACGCCACCGTTGAAGAAGAAAGTAACGTGTGCGTATTTCTCTGTCTCTGCCAGACGGAGCTGTTTTTTGCCCTGTGCAGCAAGGAACTCACCGAATGTATTTTTGATGGATTCTTTCTCGAATGCAATAATCTTGTTCGGGATTGTCTCATCGTAATCTTTGAAGCATACATAGGTCAGCGGAATGAACGGACGCTCAAATCCGGTAAATGCATCGTCACAGAATGCTCTGGTGATCTCGCGTGCACGGTCCGGACGGAAGTTGAAGAAAATAACGGAATCATTCTCTTTTACAACAGAAACCGGTTTTCCTGCTTCATCTGTGATAACCGTCGGAAGTACAAACTCATCTGTTACGCCGTCTGCATAAGAAGCTTCCATTGCTTTTACTGCATCAGTTGCCTGTACACCTGTTCCGGATACTAAAGAATCGTATGCTTTCTGGATACGATCCCAGTTGTTATCACGATCCATTGCATAGTAACGACCGGAAATAGACGCGATCTTACCTACGCCGATTTCCTGCATTTTTGCTTCCAGCTGCTCGATATAATCTTTTCCGGAAGCTGGCGGTGTATCACGACCGTCTAAAAATGCATGTACATATACGTTTGTCAGACCATGTTTTTTTGCCATCTCAAGAAGACCGTACAGATGTGTGATGTGACTGTGTACGCCACCATCGGATAACAGTCCCCACAGATGCAGGTCAGAATTGTTTTTCTTGCAGTTTTCAATCGCTGTCAGCAATCCTTTGTTTTCAAAGAAATCGCCATCTTCGATTGCTTTTGTGATTCTGGTCAGATCCTGATAAATGATACGGCCTGCGCCGATGTTCATATGTCCAACCTCAGAATTTCCCATCTGACCATCCGGCAGACCAACTGCCAGACCAGATGCGGCACCTTTTACAAACGGATAGTCTTTCATCAGGCTGTCCATTACCGGAGTTTTTGCCATTGCGATAGCATTTCCTTCCGGATTGTCATTTAAGCCATATCCATCTAAAACCATTAATACGACTGGTCTTTTACTCATGTTTTCCTCCAAAATATCTGTATCGTTGTCCCCGTCAAAAAGTCATTTTCAAAACTTCTTCATATGAGCAGAAACACCAATTTAGTTTGAGATAAATTCAGAGCCAAACGGACTTGCGGATGGCTCTGAATTGTTAAAGTATTGTTAATGTTTTTTATTTATTGTAGTTAACGATTTTGCCGAAGTCAGCTTTCAGAGAAGCGCCGCCTACCAGACCACCATCGATGTCCGGTTTTGCAAATAACTCTGCTGCGTTTCCTGCGTTTACAGATCCGCCATACTGGATGCGGATTGCTTCTGCAGTAGCCTCATCATAAACTTCAGCGATGCATGCACGGATCGCGCCGCATACTTCCTCTGCCTGATCAGAAGTAGCTGTCTCACCTGTTCCGATTGCCCAGATTGGCTCGTAAGCGATTACTGCTGTTTTTGCCTGATCTGCAGTTACGTTCTGGAATGCAATCTTGATCTGCATACGGATCCAGTCAAGGTAGATACCCTGTTTTCTCTGTGTCAGAGTCTCGCCACAGCAGATGATCGGTGTAATGCCATGCTCGAAAGCTTTCAGAACTTTTTTGTTTACAGTCTCATCTGTCTCTGCAAAATACTCACGTCTCTCAGAATGTCCAAGGACAACATATTTTACACCAGCATCTACTAACATGTTCGGGGAAATCTCGCCTGTGTAAGCTCCGCTCTCCTCAAAATACATGTTCTCAGCACCGATGCAGATATTGCTGCCTTTTGCAGCTTCCATAGCCGGGATGATGTCGATTGCCGGTACACAGAATACTACATCAACATCCTCGTTAGCTACTAACGGTTTTAACTCGTTCACCAGAGCAACTGCCTCGCTCGGTGTTTTATTCATTTTCCAGTTACCTGCAATAATTTTCTTTCTAGCCATTTTATCTTTTCTCCTTACATCCATTTCAATACATATTTTTCTGATTTGTATATAATTTTCCAAAAATTTCAGATATGGAATCAGTGCAAGGCAGATGAGACGCAGGCGTACACAAAAAAGTACGTCAAGTCTCATCTAACGAAGCAATTATTTCATATATAGGATTTTTATTTGTCGTTTGCTGCTGCTACGCCTGGTAACTCTTTTCCTTCAAGGAATTCCAGAGAAGCTCCACCACCAGTAGAAATATGAGTCATCTTGTCACCAAATCCAAGCTGGTTTACAGCTGCTGCGGAATCACCACCACCGATGATTGTTGTAGCGTCTGTCTCTGCAAGGGATTTTGCAACTGCGATGGTACCTTTTGCAAGGATCGGGTTCTCGAATACACCCATCGGTCCGTTCCATACAACTGTTTTTGCGGATTTTACTGCATCTGCATATAACTCAGCTGTCTTTGTTCCGATATCAAGACCTTCTTTGTCTGCCGGAATTGCATCAGACGGAACTACTTCTACTTCGATTTCTGCATCGATTGGATCCGGGAAACCTGCTGCGATGGTTGTATCAACCGGAAGAAGTAATTTCTTGCCAAGTTTCTCAGCTTTTTCCATCATTTCTTTGCAGTAATCGATCTTTGTATCATCTACTAAGGATTTTCCTACTTCATATCCTTTTGCTTTCAGGAATGTGAATGCCATACCACCACCGATGATCAGAGTATCGCATTTTTCAAGCAGGTTGGAGATTACATTTAATTTATCTGCTACTTTTGCACCGCCAAGGATTGCTACGAACGGTCTCTCCGGATTGTTTACTGCGTTTCCAAGGAAATCAATCTCTTTCTGCATTAAGTAACCAACAACAGCTGTGTCAACCAGACCTGCAACGCCTACGTTGGAGCAATGTGCTCTGTGAGCAGTACCAAATGCATCGTTTACGAATACATCACAGATGGACGCAAGATCTTTGGAGAAAGCCTCTCCGTTCTTTGTCTCTTCCGGTCTGAAACGTGTATTCTCAAGAAGGATCACATCGCCGTCTTTCATAGCTTCTACAGCAGCTTTTGCGTTCGGTCCTACAACTTCCGGATCAGCTGCAAATTTTACTTCCTGTCCTAACAGCTCGGATAAACGTGCTGCAACCGGTGCAAGAGTTTTTGTCTTTTTATCTTCTTCAGTTTTTACTTTACCAAGGTGGGAGCAAAGAATTACTTTGCCGCCGTCAGCGATCAGTTTTTTGATGGTCGGAAGAGCTGCAACAAGACGGTTCTCGTCTGTGATCTTGCCATCTTTTAACGGTACGTTGAAATCGCATCTGCAAAGAACTCTGAGTCCTTTTACATTAATATCATCTACTGTTTTTTTATTTAATCCCATGATATTGTCTCCTTAATCCTGTTTTTCATTTTTGCAAGTGCAAATCAAAAACAGGATCCGGTCCAAAAGACCGGACCCTGCAGTGAGTCTTTGTTATACTTTATAGAGTGCCGATTATGCTAACTCTGCGAAGTATTTGATTGTACGAACCATCTGGCTTGTGTAGCTGTTCTCATTGTCATACCAGGAAACAACCTGTACCTGAGTTGTACCGTTGTCTAACGGAAGAACCATTGTCTGAGAAGCATCGAATAAAGAACCATATGTCATACCAACGATGTCAGAAGATACGATCAGGTCTTCATTGTAACCATAGGACTCGTTAGCTGCTGCTTTCATAGCTGCGTTGATCTCGTCAACTGTTACGTTTCCTTCTACTACTGCGTTTAAGATTGTTGTAGAACCTGTTGGGGTTGGAACACGCTGTGCAGCACCGATTAATTTACCGGATAACTCCGGAATAACCAGACCAATTGCTTTTGCAGCACCTGTGCTGTTCGGAACAATATTAACTGCTGCAGCACGGCTTCTTCTTAAGTCGCCTTTTCTCTGCGGTCCGTCAAGTGTCATCTGATCACCTGTGTAAGCATGGATTGTGCACATGATACCAGATTTGATCGGTACAAGGTCATTTAATGCTTTCGTCATAGGTGCAAGACAGTTTGTTGTACAGGAAGCTGCGGAGATGATTGTATCATCTTTTGTTAATGTATCATGGTTTACATTGTAAACGATTGTAGGAAGATCATTTCCTGCCGGAGCGGAAATAACAACTTTTTTAGCACCTGCATTGATATGAGCCTGTGCTTTTTCTTTGGATGTATAGAATCCGGAACACTCTAATACTACGTCTACGTCTAATTCTCCCCATGGGCAATTATTTGCGTCTGGCTCTTTGTAGATTTTGATCTCTTTACCATCTACTGTGATTGAATCTTCGCTTGCAGAAACTGTTTCAGCTTTTGCATATTTACCCTGAGAAGAGTCATATTTTAATAAGTAAGCAAGCATTTTCGGGCTTGTCAGATCGTTGATTGCAACGATATCATATCCCTCTGCGCCAAACATCTGTCTGAATGCAAGACGTCCAATACGTCCAAATCCATTAATTGCTACTTTTACTGCCATTTTTTCATTCCTCCTAGAATTAAAATGTATCCGGATCAATGCCGGTGAGTTATTTTGGATATCTCATCCAATCTGACTATATTTTAACGAATAACTATGATTTTTTCAATACTTTTCCTGCGCTTATTTTAAGTTTGTTAATTTTTTCACCAACTCATAGCATTTTTCTTCTTTTTTTAGCAAAATGTACAAGCTTACCAATTGGATATTTACTTGTTTTTATAGCAAATATCTATATTGTTTTTTTGTTTTTGTAAGATATGCACAAAACTTTTTTCTTTTTTTACATTTTTAGCCATTTTTCCTATTCAAAATGCACGTATTGGATTGACAAAAAACCTTTTTAGTGTTTATCATATTCCCAGGAGTCGCGTAACTGCGCGATTCAGAGCGTTTTGTATTATGCAAGATATAAAATACAGTCATTGAAAGGAGCTATTTTCATGCTTTGGGATACACATATGCACACTCACTTTTCCGGAGACAGTGAAGCGGATTCTTCTGCCATGGCACGCGCTGCCGTTGCAAAAAATCTCTCCGGAATCTGCATTACCGATCACCTTGATTATGATTACCCGGATGATCCGGATTTATTCATCATTGATTTTGATCAGTACAGCAAAGAAATTCATAAACTGCAGTCAGACTTTTCCGATGTTCTGACGATCAACTATGGAATCGAACTCGGACTGCAGCCACATCTGGCAAAAAAACATCACGATTTGTTACAGACAGAGGATTTTGATTTTGTAATCGGATCTTCTCACGTTGTACACGGCATTGATCCGTATTATCCTGTTTATTATGAAGGCCGCACGGAGACTGCTGCTTACCGGGAATATTTTGAATCAATTCTGGAAAATATTGCTGCATTTGATGAATTTGATGTATACGGACACATTGATTATGTGGTACGTTACGGTCCAAATAAAAATGCAGACTATACTTATAAAAAATTCAAAGATGTGATCGATGAAATTTTGCGACAGCTGGTTGCCCGTGGAAAAGGCATTGAATTGAACATGGCAGGCTTCAAATACGGGCTCGGTCATCCAAATCCTACAGAAGAAATCCTGCACCGTTATCGGGAACTTGGCGGAGAAATCATTACCGTCGGTGCAGATGGACATGCGCCGGATCAGATTGCCTGGGATTTCGAAAAAGTACCGGGAATTCTGAAAGCTGCCGGATTCGATTATTTTACCGTCTTCACGAAACGAAAACCGGAATTTATTCTGATTTGCTAAGTTTTCGGGTCAAATTTAATATTTTAAAGAGAAATCGGCGAATCCTTCTGTGCCAGCTAACCGTTCGTTACCTTCGTTTTGCTTCGGTTTTATCGCGCTCACTTCCAACTCCAATAAAAGCTGGTCGTTTCCCGTTCGCGCAAAACTTGCAAAACTCAGTCACTTACTGAACCGCTTGCCACAGAAGGATTCGCCGATTTCTACATTTTTCAAATCACGCATTTTAAACTTCGTGGCACCCCGAAGATTCCCGTAATCTTTTCACACATTGTTTCAATACATCAACGGTATAGTCAAGTTCCTCGCGTGTATTATGAACCCCAAGCGTAAAACGTATCGCCTCATACGCCTGCTGTTCACTTTTTCCAATCGCAAGCTGCACATGAGACGCTTTCTGTATTCCCGCAGAACATGCCGAAGCGGAAGATGCACAGATTCCTTCCAGATCCAGCAGCGCAACCACCGCCGGTCCGTTAATTCCTGCAATACTGATATTGATATTGTTGGGCAGACGTTTTGTCCGGGAACCATTGAGACAGCTTTCCGGGATTTCAGTTAAAATCCGGTCGATCAGATAGTTTTGCAGTCTTTTCTCATAGCGCATCTTTTTTTCCAGAATCTCAGCAGAACAGCGTGCTGCCATTCCAATACCAACGATTCCGGGCACATTTTCTGTTCCAGAGCGCATTTTCCGCTCCTGTCCTCCACCGTGGATCATTGGCTGCAGCTTCAGTCCCTGACGTGCATACAAAAAACCGGTTCCTTTCGGACCGTTAAATTTATGCCCGCTGGCAGAAAGCAGGTCAATCCCTTCTTCTTTGACCAGAATCGGGATCTGCCCGTATGCCTGCACAGCATCGGTATGAAACAGCACCTTCCTTCGATGCGCGATTTCTGCAATTTTGCGGATTGGCTGGATACTTCCAATCTCATTGTTGGCATACATCACAGAAATTAGGACGGTATCCGGACGAATTGCCCGCTCAACGTGTTCCGGCAAAACAATTCCATTTCTGTTTACTGGCAGATAGGTCACACGGACGCCGCTTTTTTCCAGATTTTTGCATGTATTTAAAATCGCATGATGCTCGATTGCAGTCGTTATGATATGTGGCGCACGCTTTTTGCTGGCACTCACCGCAAACATAAGTGCCCAGTTATCCGACTCGGTTCCTCCAGACGTAAAATAAATCGTTTCCGGTGCAACCTGCAGGGTATCTGCGATCCACTTTCGTGACAAAGACATTGCGCGTTTGCTCTCCTCCCCCAGTTCATAGCCAGACGAAGGATTTCCGTAATATCTGCTGTAATAAGGAATCATGGCATCCAGCACTTCCGGAAAAGGCTGTGTGGTTGCTGCATTATCCAGATAAACCAATCGCTTCATGAGAGTCTCCCTTTCCTTCCGGTTCTGACCAACAACCCTTTTGCATATGATATAAAAAAACAATTAATTTCTATGGTTTTACATACAAATACACTCAAAAATAATCTCATTTCCGGCACACTACTTCTGACACTGACCGGAATTTTAAGCAGGATCATCGGTTTTTATTATAAAATATTCCTGTCACGTACGATCGGTGCAGAAGGTCTGGGTATTTATCAGCTAATTTTTCTGGTATTCGCCCTGATCATCGCGGTCTCAGCTGCCGGCATACAGACCGCGATTTCCCGGTACTGCGCCCAATGTCAGATTGAACAGCAGGCCAGACGCTATCTTGTGACCGGACTGGTTCTTTCTTTGCTACTCTCCAGTATCTGTATCGCATTTGTGCAGACATACGCACCATGGATCGGCTCTGTTTTGCTGGAAGATGCACGTACCGTATCTCTGCTTCGTCTGATGACATTTTCCCTGCCTTTTGCCTGTATTCATTCCTGTATCAATGGCTATTATTTTGGCAAAAAGAAAGCTGCGATTCCTTCTATTTCACAGCTTCTGGAACAATTGATCCGTGTGGCAGGTGTCTGGCTGCTCATACAGATCCTGACAGAACAGGGAAACCTGCCTTCCCCTGAAATTGCGGTCTGGGGTATTCTGTTCGGGGAAGTGACCGCTGCGCTCTATTCCGTTACGATGTTACTTTTTTCACACGAAAAAAATCCGACGCAAGCCTCTCTTTCGCTTCCGCCGGAATCTCGATCCTATCTGCAGGTTCTGCGGGAGCTGTGCACCATGACATTACCACTCACCTGCAACCGTATTTTGTTAAGCATCTGTCAAAGTGCGGAAGCGATCCTGATACCGATGAAACTGCGGGATTTTGGTTACACAAACAGTGATTCCTTAAGCGTTTACGGTATTCTGACTGGTATGGTTTTTTCCACCATCCTGTTTCCCTGCGTGCTGAGCAATTCCCTGTCCGTTATGCTGCTGCCTGCCATTTCGGAAGCAAACAGCCGCAACCGCATGGATCTGATCAAAAAAGCAGTCCAGAAGACGACACAATTGTGTGTCATCCTTGGACTGCTGTGTACTCTCGGTTTTCTGCTCGGCGGAAACTGGATCGGCATTCACCTGTTCCACAATGCTTTGGCAGGACTTTATGTCCGGACTTTAAGCTGGATCTGTCCGTTTCTGTTCCTCGCAACTACGCTGTGCAGCATTCTGCATGGTCTTGGGAAACCGACACTCACAATGCTGATCAACTTGTCCGGAGCCATACTCCGCATTGGCTTTATTTTTGTTGGTATTCCACGGATCGGTCTGTCTGCCTATCTATGGGGTATGCTTGCCAGTCAGATTTTGATCTCCGGTCTGGCACTTATCAGCCTGCGTAAGACACCCAAACTCCCGAAGCAATCTGCATAACCAGCTTCCTGCATTTCAATCGAACGTATGTGAAATCTGTGCAGAATACACTATTCTCCAAAAACTTCACCCAGGCGCTCCATCGTCTCAATGATCATACCGCGCGGGCTTGCAATATTAATTCGCATAAAGCCTGCGCCCTCCGGTCCGAACATGGAACCTTCGTTAAACCAGATTCTTGCATCTTTTAAAATTTGGGCATTTAATGCTTCCGGTGAAAGTCCATACTCCCGGAAATCCATCCAGAGCAGATAGGTTCCCTCTGGTTCAATCAAATGAATCTTCGGTAAATGCTCTGCCAGATAATCACGGATGTATGTGATATTACCCTGCAGATATACCAGTAATTCATCCAACCACTGCGCACCGTGCTCGTAGGCTGCCTGACAGGATACTTGTCCGAACAGGTTTGCATCGGAATAAAATACTTTGTTCATCTCTGCCTGGAATGTTTTTCTTAATTCCGGGTTTGGAATCATGATATTGGAAAGCTGTAATTCCGCCAGGTTGAAGGTTTTACTCGGTGCAGTACAGATCACGGCATTGTCTGCATATTCGCTCAGTGTGCCAAAGCTAGTGTGATGATATCCCTCATAAACAAAATCACAGTGGATCTCATCCACGATCATGATAACATTGTGTTTTTTGCAGATTTCAGCAGTCTTGCACAGTTCTTCTTTTGTCCATACGCGGGACACCGGATTGTGTGGACTGCAGAGCAGGAACAGTTTTACCTGTTCTTCTGTAATCTTTTGTTCCATATCTTCGTAATCCATATGGTATTTTCCATTTTCCAGCACCAGTGGATTATTGACTAATTTGCGTCCGTTTTCTTTTACCACATTTGTAAACGGATGATAAACCGGACGCTGGATCATGACGCTGTCTCCCTCTTTTGTGTAGGCGCGAACTGCTGCTGCCAGTGCAAATACCACCCCCGGAGTTGCAATCACCCAGTCATTTTCAATCTGCCAGTTAAATCGTGTGGAAAACCAGTTTTTCAATGCGTCATAATAACCGTCTCCCAACATGGAATAACCGTAAATACCGCGGTCTGCCACTTCTTTTAAGCGTTCTTTTACTTCCGGAACGGTCTCAAAATCCATGTCCGCTACCCAGAGCGGTAAGGTATTCGGATCTAATTTTCGTTTTGTGATCATGTCCCATTTGTAGCAATCTGTACCATAACGGTTTACCATTCTGTCAAAATCGTATTTCATGTTTTTCTCCTAATTTCAACTCACAGGCAGTATTTTCAAAGCCTGAAAAGTTCGAATATGTTTCGCTTAAACGGAAAACGGAACAGACAAAACGTCTGCCCCGCATTACACTTCATTTAGTTCATTACAAGTAGTATCATAGCGGTAATTCGTAATCCGCTCATTACTTACTCATAATTCATAAGAACCAGTTCGCTATACCGATTGCTAATTCTTATACTCGTGATAAGTACTCACCTGTTCTTGTATCAATTTTGATTACATCGCCTTCGTTTACGAATAACGGAACATATACAGTAGCACCTGTCTCAACTGTAGCAGGTTTTGTAGCGCCTGTAGCTGTATCGCCTTTGAAGCCTGGCTCTGTCTCTGTGATCACAAGTTCAACGAACATTGGCGGCTCAACTGCGAAGATATCTCCGTTGTGAGCAAGCATTGTAACTGCTTCGTTCTCTTTTACGAATTTCAGAGCATCACCGATTGCATCTGTGCTCAGAGCGATCTGATCATATGTCTCTGTATCCATGAAGTAGTATAAATCACCGTCATTATACAGATACTGTTTCTCAGATCTGTCAACGTGTGCTGTCTCTACATCCTCTGTCGGACGGAAAGTTTTCTCTACAACTCCGCCTGTTTTAATATTTTTTAATCTTGTTCTAATGAAAGCTGCGCCTTTTCCAGGTTTTACGTGCTGGAAATCATCTACTCTGTAAACGTTGCCTTCCAGCTCGATTGTAACACCTTTTCCGATTACCTTTCCTGCGTTTGCCATTAAAAAATCCTCCTTGTATGTTAAGACCTTCGGTCTTTTCTTCTATTACCACAAACGAATGGTAATTATTACTTCTCTCTATTCTATATGAAAAACCGCGATTTTTCAACCTTTTTATGGACTATTCCTCAATTTTATGAATCATATCGATTCTTGTCTGATGACGTCCTCCCTGAAACTCTGCATTTAACCATGCATCAACGATTGCTTTTGCAGTCTCGCTTCCAACAATTCTTGCACCGAATGCAATGATATTTGCATTGTTGTGCTCTTTGACAAGACGTGCGGTAACAGGCTCAGAACAAACTGCTGCGCGAACGCCTTTTACTTTATTTGCTGCGATGGAGATACCAACGCCGGTTCCACAGATCAGCACACCGCCGTCCACTTCGCCTGCTGCTACCATACGTCCGGCTTTCTCGCCGTACTCCGGATAGTTGCAGCTGTCATGTGTGTCGGTTCCGATATTGATCACTTCGTGACCTTTCTCTTCCAGATATGCTTTGATCTCATTTTTCAGTTCTACTGCTGCATGATCGTTTCCAATTACAAGTTTCATTTTTCTTCCTCCCGATTTTCAAAAATACTCCTGTGTGTTTTTCTATAGTTACGGTAACTGATCAGAACAATTGCCTCCAGTCTGCGCTTTAAGACAATCTGGATCTCCTCTTTCCAGTGAATCTTTTTCACCATGATCGATGGGATTCCGGTTCGATTGGCTCCGAAAACATCGGTAAACATCTGATCACCGATAAAAATCGTGTTCTTCTTATCGGTGTGCATCCGTTCCATTGCTTTTTCATAGTTTTTTGTGGACGGTTTGTGTGCATCGTAAATATACATTGACTGCACAGCGTCCGCAAACGGTTTTACTCTGGGTTCCTGATTGTTGGAGATCAGGCAAGTCGCAAATCCAAGCTCATGCAGATGGGCAAACAGTTTTTTTGCCTTCTCATTCGCCGGTGCACCATGTGTCACCAGGGTATTATCAATATCAAAAATCAGTCCCCGGTATCCGTCCCGGTACAACCGGTCAAAATCAATTTCATATGTAGATGAAATATACAGATCCGGATAAAATTTTTGAAACATAGGTTACCTCCGTTCAGTTGGCAGATCAGATCTCGCCACTGATATCATTTCGTTACTTACATCTGATATGATACTACTCATACCGGATATACTTATTTGTCCAGAACTTTCTTCAGTTCTTCCACAAAGGTATTCACATCTTTAAACTCCCTGTATACAGATGCGAATCTCACATAAGCTACTGCCTCTAAATCTTTCAGTTTATCCATCACCAGTTCGCCGATCACGCTGCTTGGGATCTCTTTTTCTTCCATATTGAAGATTTCCGTCTCCACATCGTCGATGAGTTGATTGATCTGGTTGACAGATACCGGGCGTTTATGACAGGCTCTGAGCACGCCGTCCTCAATTTTGGAACGGTTATACTGCTCTCTGGTGTTATCTTTTTTGATAATGATCAGCGGAATCGTCTCCACTTTTTCATAAGTTGTAAAACGTTTTGAGCAGTCATCACAAAGTCTTCTGCGGCGGATGGAACAGTTGTCCTCCGCTGGTCTGGAATCAATGACACGTGTGTTATCACTGCTGCAGTAAGGGCATTTCATCGCTCTTTTTCCTCCGTACCTATTCTTTATAGTTTGTGCAGGCATTTCTCCGCACATATATCTACCAGTATTACATCCGGTCCGATCCGAACAATTTTTTTCCAGTCTATGACATATTCCGTGTCACATCCCACCAGATGAAACCACTTCGGAGGTCCCTTTATGATCATTGCACATATCTGTCCGCTGCATTCATCAAACTCCAGATCACAGACATTTCCCAGACATCTGCAGTCAGAGGCGTTGATTACCTCTTTCCTTGAAAATTCACATAAACGCATGGTACACTTTCCTTTATTCTCTGTTTCTTTATATTTTATTCAGATTGAAAAAGGAAGTGCATTTTTCATATATCCATACGTTATTTAAAAATGTTTCCAACATTTTTATTTATAAGATGTAAGCGAAGAATATTTCTGCTACGCTTTTGTCACTCACATCAAATATTTCATATTATACGTTGAAACGGAACAGGATAACATCGCCGTCCTGAACTACGTACTCTTTTCCTTCCAGTCCTACCAGACCTTTTTCACGGGCTGCTGCCAGTGAACCGCACTCAAGCAGGTCTTTGTAGTTTACAACCTCTGCACGGATAAATCCACGCTCGAAATCGGTATGGATCTTTCCTGCTGCCTGCGGTGCTTTTGTTCCTTTTTTGATGGTCCATGCACGGGTCTCATCCTCACCTGCGGTCAGGTAGCTTAAGAGTCCAAGTAAGCTGTAGCTTGCCTTGATCAGTTTTTCCAGACCGGACTGTTTCAGTCCAAGATCCTCTAAGAACATTGCTTTCTCATCGTCATCCAGCTCTGCGATTTCCTGCTCGATCTGTGCGCAGATGACAAATACCTCAGAACCTTCCTCAGCTGCAAGTTTGCGCACATTCGCTACATGCGGATTGTTTGCGCCGTCGTCTGCCAGATCATCCTCTGAAACGTTTGCTGCATAAATAACCGGTTTTGCAGTCAGAAGATTGTAAGAAGCGAACCATTCCTGATCATCCTCATCATCGCCTACTTCAAAAGTCTTTGCAAGTTTGCCGTCTTCCAGATGTGCTTTGATCTTCTGTAACAGCTCCAGCTCTTTTGCAAGTTTTTTGTCCATTCTTGCGCCTTTTGTTGTTTTTGCAATACGACGATCCAGGATCTCAATATCGGAGAAGATCAGCTCTAAGTTGATGGTCTCAATGTCTCTTGCCGGATCTACGCTTCCGTCTACATGGACTACATTTGGATCTTCAAAACAACGTACTACGTGAACGATGGCATCTACTTCACGGATATTTGCAAGGAACTGGTTTCCAAGTCCCTCACCTTTGCTGGCACCTTTTACAAGACCTGCGATATCTACGAATTCGATAACAGCCGGTGTTACTTTTTTGGAATTGTACATATCTCCAAGTAATTTCAAGCGCTCATCCGGTACTGCAACGACACCGACATTCGGGTCGATGGTACAGAACGGATAGTTGGCTGACTCAGCGCCGGCTTTTGTCAGTGAATTAAACAGGGTACTTTTTCCGACATTCGGAAGTCCCACGATTCCTAATTTCATATCTTCTATCTCTCCTTTTTAATTCCCCGATATAACAAGGGTATACTTTCTTTCTTAAATAATACTGAGTCCATGAAAAATAACATCTTATCCTGTTTTCTCCATGTGTTCAGGCTATTATCTGCCTTGATTTTCTGTCAAGTCGAACGCACGTGAGACTTGGTGCGTGATTCTGGTCAGCGCAAGCTGACATCTTCTTTTCAGAATCACTGCACATCCTCGCGGAGCATTTATCTCAGTCGGAGATTGAACTCCCACTGAGAAATACTTGTTACTACTCACCACTTGCAGAAGTGGGAGTCTCATCTCAGACTGAGATGAAATAAAAAGGCTGTAAAAACTCAAAAGAGTCTATCACAGCCTAATATTATAGCACACCTTATTTACTTTTTAAATACATAATCGCAAGTTTTATCCCTTTTCCCATGGTAGTTGGAGAATGTGTAAATAAACGCAGCAAAAATTGATTCCATAAATAGCATGGATTGACTATACTATCCGATCCATTTTACTCAGCTATTTCAGCAAGATAACTAATACAGCTATGTGCTGCCACATTTCCTTCGCCCACGGCTTTCGTATACTGATATGGACGGCCGGTGCAGTCTCCTGCTGCAAAACAGCCCGGCAGATTTGTTTTCTGCGCACGATCCACCACAATATGCCCGTTCTCAATTTCCAATTCCGGAATCAGTTTTGATAGTGCGATCGCATTACGCAGACAGAAAACACCATCCACACTCAAAATTTCACCGCTTTTTAAGGTAAGTCCTGTCACCCGGTCAATGCCGTTTACTTCCACTGGAAAGTCTTTGGAAATCGTAACGTTCTCTTTTTTCACCTGACTGTCGGAAAACAGCGGAAAATACGTTACTTTTGCTGCCAGATCTGCCAGATATTCTACCTCATGCTCGTATTTCGGATCGTTGCATAATACTGCAATCTCCTTATCTTTATAAAACATACCATCACAGGTAGCACAATAGCTGACACCTCTGCCAAGCAGCTCATCCTCACCTTTTAACATTTTTGCCGTCATGACACCCATGGCAAGAATCAGCGTTTTTGCTTCGTAAATTTCATTGTCCGCCAACACCATGTAATAATTTCCCGCTGACATGACATTGGTTACTGTCTTTTCTGTAATCTCCAGACCTGCTGACTGTATATGATCCTCAAAATGTGCAAACAGTTCCTGTCCAGTTAACTCCGGAAATCCGGGATAATTTGTGATTTTTTCCGCTTTCCGCACTTTATCACTTAAGCTTTTGGAACCAAACCACACAAAACTTTTTTTGTATGTTTTCAGGTTCAGTGCCGCAGATAAGCCTGCCGGACCGGTTCCGATAATAATGCAATCGTACATTTTTTCTGTACCTCCGTATTTCTTTCCTATATCACGAACATTGTATTTCGGTATCTTCGTTTATTTATAAATCATAAATATTTTGTTTCAAGTTTTTCACCTATTATCATCTACAAACATTTATTTCAACATCTTTATTTAGAAATAAACCATAAATGCTTATTTCAGTATCATTTTTATAATTTCCTTATCTGTCTGATGCATTCCTACTTTTCCGATGTATCCCACACAGCAGATGGTCTCGCCGCATGGAAAGCGTCACGGTATCCCCAGAATGCACCGTATCTCCTTCCAGACTGCTTTTCGCATTCTTGTTACCCGGCACCTATACAGGCGCAAGTTTTTTGTTATCTGGTACTCTGATGGCTTCTTATTTTTTCCCATCATTTATTATTGCTTGAACTTCCACTCAGCTGAATCATAACCACCTCACAGGGATTCCCAAAACGCGGAATATTCGCCGTATTGGAAACTCCTGCGCTGACGATCATATTGTCATACTGACCGTAAGCATAGCGTGGGAATAATCCCTGTCCCGGTGCAAAAAACGGAATTCCACGTTTCCTTCCGCCTCTGCTGAACAGACGCCACTGTCCGCCATGAGCGTGACCTGCCACGATCAACGCAAACGTATTCCGATTCGTGTCTTTGATATATTTCGGATAATAATCCGGGTGATGGCAGATCAGAATCTTCACACCGTCTTTTTGTGAAAATTGATCCAGCCATTCCAGATCATATCGGGTGGACATTCCACCAATCAGAAGTTTCTGTCCTTTTACCGTCAGTTCACAATCCCGATTATCCAGAAAAACCACCCCATGATCTTTAAAAAACTGCAAATCTTCTTCCGTGTGATACCATTCATGATTGCCGACACCAAGCACCACCGGAGCAATTTTTACCGCTTCTTCCAGAAAACGATAACCGTTTGCCTTGTTCCAACGCTTCGTTTGTTCTCCGGATGATGCGGAACCATCAAATTTTCGCACAATATTGAAAAACCAGGTGCGGGTGCGCGGGATTCCCTGCCATTCATCCATTTGCTCTACCGTCCAGGGACTGACGACCGGATCATGGCGTTCCATCAGGTCACCGGCAACCAGGATCAGATCCGGTTGCTGCTGATGCAGGATGGAAAGTGCCGCATCTGGACAGCGGTCGTGAACATCGGAAATCAGGGCGATGTGTACGCTGCCGGAAAGTTGAGTGGGGATATTGTATGTTGTTGTGATTGTTTTGCTTTGCTTGTTGTTTTTCATTCTCTATTTTTATACAATTCCTATTTCTTTATATTTCAATTTTTTATCCATATGTAAATTATAGTTAAAAACAGCCCGCCATTTTTCGATAGTGGGACTGTTCATTTTCATAATTGCTTTTTTTTCTCACGCTTCTCCTGTCAGCACCGGAAAATACTTTTTCAAAATATTGCCCATCCACTGAATGACCGGTCCAAGTGTCAGCACCATGATCACAGTCATAATTCCAAGTTTTCCACCAAAGACAAGTCCCAGTATTGTCACAATACAGTCAAAGCACATACGAACTACTTTAAACGGGACTTTCGGCAAATGGTCGGATATAATAATTGGAATCGCATCATAAGGTGCCGTTCCCATATCTACGTCCATATAAAGCGCTGCCGAAAGAATAAATACAATAATCGCCGGAATGAGTACTCCAATCCGAACCTGCATACTCTGAAATAAGTTTTCCGGAAATACCTGATTCCAGATCCACATAAAAAAATCTGCATAATATCCGATTAAGATCATATTTGCAAGTGTCCCAAAACCAAGATTTTTCCCACCGAATATCACAACGATTACCAACAGTATCACATTCAGCAATGCCTGCCAGTTTCCAAAAGTCATCCCTAATTTCATCGAAATGGCGCGGTTCATCATCGTACATGGATCTGCTCCCAGATCTACCAGTAACAAAAAGGAAAGGGAAAATCCCATACCAAGAACTGCCAGCATTACTGTAACGAACCGTATGCCAAAATGTTTCTTTTGAAAAAATCCCTGCCAAATTTCTTTCATGCTTTTTCATCCCCCAATTTTTCTCATCTATCTGCTACAAAAACCACAGTTCTTCTTTCGTCGTTGAAATCGCTGTCGCTCCTGCATCCAACGCAGCAATAATGTCCTCTTTATCGGAAATCAGACCACCCGCGATCACCGGAACAGACAGCTTCCCTGTCATCTGCCGAATAACTTTCGGCATCACTCCCGGCATCAGTTCTACACAATCCGGGCGTAGTGCTTTTGTGCATTTTTCCACATTTTCATAAGCAGCGGAATCAATGACAAAAAAACGGTGCACAGTATATAAGCCAAGTTCTTTTGCCCGGCGGATCTGCGGCTGCTTGGTGGAAATGATTCCATCCGCCCTCGTTTCTTTCCTGATAAAATCCACACTGATCTCCCGACTGGATAGTCCGTTCACCAGATCCATATGCACAAATGCCAGTTTTCCTGCAGATTTTACCTGATCTATAATTTCCGAAATGGTGCAGACATCCCCAAATAAAATAAAAACAATGCCACTCTCGGACTGACAGCAGTGTGCCAGTCCTTCCAGATCTCTTGCCGCTGCGATCACCGGACAATCTTCTAATTGTTCCCGAAACAAATTCTGAAGCATACCTTTCTCCTGTCCCCTGTTCTCTTTTTCATGCCATATCATATAACTGTTCGAAAACAATCCCTGATATATATTTTTTCCTATCAATCATAAATGAGGAAAAAAATCGCCTCTGACATTTCTTACTGACGCTTTTCTACAATAAACAGATAACTTCCATTTTTCTCCTGAATACAAAATTCCTGAGCCAGACGGAACTGTGGATGCAGACGAAGCTGTTTTTTCACCAGTCCCATTTCCCTTGAAAAGAAGATCATACGACCATCCTCTGCCAGCACTTCATCGGATTTTTCAAAAAATCTGCGATACAGATCGTCCAGCTCCGGTTTTGACAGATTGCCTGCCGGCAGATCGGTAACGATCTCATCAAATTTATAATCATGCACAAAATCAAAATAATCGCGATTGATATAATTGGTCTGCATACCGGCAATCTTGCTGTTTACTCGCGCTTTCTCGATCGCCTCGCCAAAAGTATCAATTCCGTAAGCATTTCGCGCCGGTACCGCAAATCTGCGTTCCATTAACAAAGTACCCACACCACAGAACGGATCTAAGATCTGCGCATACTCTTTCAGATATGGTTTTGCCAGTGCCATCAATCCTGCTGCCATCATTGGTTTCATGCTTGCTGCCACATAATATCTGCGATAATCAAAACGATGATCCGGCAGTGTATACAGTTTTAATAACGGTACAAATCCGCCCTCACGATGCTGTAACAGGCGCAATTCCACTTCATAATGCGAAGTAGAGTTGATCAGGTTTCGCTCAAAAGCTCCTTCTATCGCTGCTGCCACACGTTTTGAAAAAATGCTTCGCTCCTCTAACGACATGGCACCGGATACTCCGATCCTGAAGCAAAATGGGACATCACCTTTGTGTGTCTCTGCTAAAATCTGCATCAGATCGGATTCTGCCAGCTGCGCTGCCAGTGTTTCCGAATCTGCGGAAAGCACGTTACCCTCTGTCTGCGTGTGAATCACAAACAGTAATTCCTGAATTGTACGGATTTTCATGACTGTTTCAAAATCAGGCACAATGGTACGCACACCGGATTTTAATACTTTTTTCTTTCCAGTCACTTCTTCTGCCAGTGCATCACGAAATGCCGGAATGGTCAAAAGCAGTACCTCGCTGGAACGGTTCCATCCATTAAAGGTATGTTTTTTCACACCTTTTTTCTGCAATAAAAGTTCCTGCAGCGCACGGATCTCTGCCTGCACATGTTTCTTTTCTTCTTCCGGCGCATCATAAGCAACCAGTTCCTGCAGACGCACCTCTAACTGTGGCAGATACTCGCTGCAGTCGATCATGGATAATGCCTGCACATAGGCTTCTTTGACAAATAATTTATCTTCTTCCTCATAGGCATCCATCAGTACATCCAGCGCATCCTGACAATGCAATTCTCCAAGGATCAATGCTGCATTTTTCCGTACCTTCGGATCCTGATCCACCAGACACTTCATAATCTCATCCAGACGGTTGCCTGTCATGGTGAGAAACACCTTTTTCTTTGCGTCATCCTTCAGTTCTTTTTTCAGAGCGATCAGACTTGCTCTGCGATCGATTCCTTTTTTTATTTTTTCATAAAGATCTCTCATCCGTTTTCATCTCCCGTCTTGTAAACTTGCAGATAAGTATCTACATCTTTTTTAAACTGCGCCCACGCATCTTCATGTTCCACATAATAGAGCGGACACAGTTTTCCAGTTACATCATAATGCCGGATCACATCTTCCGATGTCAGTCCAAATTTTGCACAGAGCCATGCGGTCAGTTTGATCACCGAATCATACGTTGCCTGTTCAAAAGAACCGTCCTCGTTTTTATAACAACACTCGATAGAAATCGTATCGCTGTTGCGGTCATTGGATGCATAGGCAATCTCCGCAGTTGGAATACACTGCACAATCTCACCTTCCAGTCCCACGACAAAATGAGAACTTGCCTTTGTCGTATGCGTATCTTTCAGATTTTCAAAATAATTGCGGTTTGCAATGGCAGTTGCGCCGGGGTTTGCCGTATAATGAATGACAATACCATTTACTTTTTCCAGCGCTGTGCCCGGTCTGGAATATGGATTGACCGTCAAAAGTTCCACGTCCAGTTCCGGTCTGTTTTCATCCACTTCGGACAAGGTTACCGGACTGTCTGCACTGACCGCTTTGTTTTTCTGATGTCTGGTCACACCCACGATCACCAGCAATACCAACGCCAGTAATCCCAGTGCCATCCATACCCTTGACATATCGTATCTTTTTCGTCTGCTTTTCCGCTTCTTTTTTCTTCTCGGTGCGTTTTTTTGTACCTTCTTCTGTGCTGCCATATGTTTTGATTTCCTTCGACTCTATGTCAAACAATTTTTGCTTTTTGTGAAATTGCACGATCCCTTTTTTCAAATACAATTCAAAATATCATGAACAAAAAAGTTCATGATCAACATTTTGCCAATCATACCAATATATTGACTTGTTTGCACTCATTGTATCATACATATTACTTGTTTTTTGTAAAATAGGTTCTTGCAAGTTCCAATGTCCGCGCTAACTGCTCCTCTGTATGTTCCATGGAAATAAATACTGCCTCAAACTGCGCCGGAGCCAGATAAATGCCATGATTCTGCATGTAATTGCAGTAATCTGCATATGCCTTTGTATCCGATGTCTGTGCACTTTCATAATCAACAACTTCCCTGTCTGTAAAAAACAGGCTTCCCAGTGAAGTAATATGGTTGACATGATAGCCTCTGCCGCTCTCATCCACAATTTTCTGCAATTCCTCGAAAAACCGGTCAGATTTCTGATTTAGGGCAGCGTAGGCTTCCGGATGTTCTTTTAAGTAAGAAAGCTGTGCAATACCCGCTGCCATTGCCACCGGATTACCGCTTAAAGTTCCTGCCTGATACACAGCACCCACCGGAGATACCATTTCCATGATTTCTCTGCGTCCGCCATATGCGCCAACCGGCATACCTGCGCCGATGATTTTTCCAAATGTGGTCAGATCCGGTGTCACGCCAAAATAGCCCTGTGCACCGTCTGCCTGCATACGAAATCCGGTAATGACTTCGTCAAAGATCAGCAATGCGCCATATTTGTCACAAATATCACGAAGTCCCTGCAAAAATCCCGGCTTTGGCGGTACGGTTCCCATATTTGCACCAACCGGCTCTACCAGAATCGCTGCGATCTGTTCTCCATAGGTGTCAAAGCAATTCTGCACGCTCTCCAGAGAATTATAATCTGCGGTGATCGTATCTGCGGTGCAGCCTGCCGGAACACCAAGGGAACCCGGAACGCCCGCGGTCATAACGCCGGAACCTGCCTTTACCAGCAACGCATCCGAATGACCATGATAGCAGCCATTGAATTTAATAATTTTATCTCTGCGTGTAAAACCGCGCGCCACACGAACAGCACTCATCACTGCCTCGGTGCCGGAATTTACCATACGCACCATTTCGATGGACGGCACCATGCTACAGATCAGTTTTGCCATATCCACTTCTATAGATGTCGCTGCTCCATAGCTTAAACCGCGTTTTGCATACTCCATCACCGCATCCAAAACCAGCGGATGATTATGTCCTAAGATCATCGGGCCCCAGGAACCGATAAAATCTATGTACTCGTTGCCGTCCTCATCCCACATCAGCGCTTTGTCCGCTTTTTTGATAAAACGCGGGGTAGAACCGATAGAACCAAAGGCACGAACCGGTGAATTCACGCCACCCGGAATGTATTGAACTGCTTCCTGAAAAAGAGCTTCTGATTTTTTGATCTCCATTATCCGATTCTCCCTTCATCCATGCATTTTGCCAGTTCTTCTGCAAAATAGGTAATGTAAATATCTGTTCCCGCGCGGTAAGCAGCGACTGCCATCTCACACATGATAGAAGTCTCATCGATAAATCCCGCCGCTGCGGTGGTTTTTACCATGGAATACTCTCCGCTGACGCTGTATGCTGCCACCGGAAGATCTGTTATATCTTTTACTTCGCGAATCAGATCGCCGTAAGCCATAGCAGGTTTCACCATTACAATGTCTGCGCCCTCGATGACATCCTGTTCTACTTCTTTTAACGCTTCTCTGCGGTTGTGATAATCCATCTGATAAGTTTTGCGGTCACCAAAAGCCGGTGCGGAATCTGCCGCATCCCGGAACGGACCATAAAAAGCAGACGCAAATTTTGCAGAATATGCCATGATCGGTGTATTGATATAACCGTTGGCATCCAAAATGTGACGGATCGCGCCGACTCTGCCATCCATCATATCAGAAGGTGCTACCATATCTGCACCAGCCTGAACCTGGGATAAAGCCGTTTTCTGTAACAGTTCCAATGTTTTGTCATTATCTACATCATGTCCGCAAAGTACACCACAATGACCATGAGAAGTATACTCACACATGCAGACATCTCCGATCATATACAGATCCGGAAACAGTTCTTTTGCCTTACGAAATCCCTGCTGCACAATGCCATCCTGCGCATAGGCACCGCTTCCAAGCTCATCCTTGTGATTCGGGATTCCAAAGAGCATCACGCCACCGATTCCGGCTTTTGTCAGTTCTTCTAATTTTTCACCCATGCGGTCCACACTGTAACGGTACTGTCCCATCATGGACGGGATTTCTTCTTTGATATTGGTTCCTTCTACAATAAACATCGGATAGATCAGAGAGGATTTATCCATTCTGGTCTCCCGTACCATTTTTCTTAAATTTGCGCTTGTCCGCAATCTGCGCGGACGATTGATCATTTCCATTTTTACTTTCCTCCTGCAGTCTATGTTCGACCGCTTTTCTCTCAACATTTTTATCATTTTCCCATAAAAATGCAGGAACGAATTTTATATAAAAAGTTATAATACTTTATTTTCCATCAGACTGAGATGAACAATTTAAAATTGTCTGTACCAGATCTTCAACGGTTGCCGATTTCGCGGTCACACAGGAAATCCCTGCTTTTTTTGCTTCCTGCGCGGTCTGTTTTCCGATACAGATGCCCTGCACATGACTCAGATCCGTATCCGGTACATTTTTTACAAAGCCCCGAACCGTAGATGCACTGGTAAAAACTACCATGCAGCCTTCTTCCACCAGCTTCGGTACATTCACCCATTTCTGCTCTTTCTCTATGGTATCATAAATCGGCAAATCTGCAATCGTAACTTTTTTCCTTTTCTGAATCTCCCGGATCAGTTCCTGACTGCCGTTTCTCACCCGCGGAATCAAAATATGATTGCCGTCTGCACAGGCTTCCCCAATGCAGATGCCAAGATGTGCCGCATCGTACACCTCCGGAACCAGATCTGCAAAAACGCCATGCAGTTGCAGTTCTTTTGCTGTTCCCGCTCCTAAAGCTGCAATTTTTGCTCCGGCAAATCTTCGGATATCGATTTTTTCTTTTTTTAACTGATCAAAAAAGCAGTTTACACCGGAAGGAGAGGTAAATATCACGTACTGATAATTATCTTCCAATGCCTGAGACAGTTTCCGGACGGTATGCATATCTGTCTTATTGATCCCATTTTGTATCTCAGTATTTACAGTATTTTGCTGCATGTCCTTTTCTGTTGCAGCACATTCATCTACCGCAATGCTTTCATCTGCCAAACGCTCATTAGGATGAATCTCAATCGTTGGTAATTCCAGCACTTCTGCTCCAAGGCTCCGTAACCGTTCTGCCAGCACCCGGCTTCGTTCCCGCGGTCTTGTTACAATAATTTTTTTACCGAACAGTGTTAGTTTTTCGTACCAGTTAAAATCTTCTGCCAGTCCGCAGACTTCTCCTACGACAATGATTGCCGGTGTCTCCAGTGGATTTTTCTTCACTTCTTCCGGCAGCTTTTCCAGCGTACTCACGATCCGTTTCTGCTTTGCTGTCGTTCCGCGGCTTAACAATGCCGCCGGGGTTTCTTTCGCTTTTCCACCGGTACATAACCCCTGACAAATATCTATCAATGCGGAAACACCCATGAGAAATACCAGTGTTCCTTCCAGTTTTGCAAGTGTTGCAAAATCCAGATTCAACGGTTCGTCTTTTTTCTTATGTCCGGTAATGATATGCACGCTGGAGGCATAATCCCGGTGTGTCACCGGAATGCCGTTATAAGCCGGAACCGAAATGGCCGAGGTCACCCCCGGCACTACTTCAAATGGAATATTGTATTTTGCCAACAGCTCCAGTTCTTCGCCGCCGCGCCCAAACAGGAACGGATCTCCACCTTTTAAGCGCACCACGCATTTTCCTTCCTGCGCTTTTTTCAAAAGCAGCTCATTCATCTGCTCCTGCGGCATGGTATGATTACCGGAACGTTTTCCGGCATCGATTTTTTCTGCTGCTTCCGGCATCATCAGCAGGATACTCTCTCCCACCAGCCGGTCATACACGACGACTTCTGCCTGTTCCAGCACACGCTTTGCTTTTAACGTCAAAAGTTCCGCATCGGAAGGTCCGGCGCCCACCAGCCAGACTTTTCCTTCTTTTTTCTGTTTCATTTAGCGCTCCTCCTGTGCTTTTCCTTCTGCCTGCAAACGACGTGCCAGATTTCTGCCAAAATTTTCTGCCAGATTACATGCATTTGGTTTAAAAACAACTTTTTTGTGATCTGTACAATCTGTAGGATCTATAGAATCTGACAAATCTTTCTGAAGCAGATTTTCTTTTGCCAGATAAATAAATTCCGTTTCGATGACACTTTTCCCGGTAGCTTCCTCATAATAAAGTCCTCTCAGCGTCAGTTTTCCATCCTCCGCAATCGTTGCATGCGCTGCCACCGGAGAGGAACATCCTCCGTCCAGTTCCCGGATAAATGCCCGTTCACAAAGGGACGTGATCCGGCTTGCTTCGGAACAAAATGGTTGTAAAAATGCATAATTTTCACCGATACGTCCCTGTAACGCCAACACGCCCTGTCCGGCAGCCGGAATCATTTCTTCTACCGAAAAATATCGGGTAATCCTGTTTTCCAATCCCAGTCGTTTTAATCCTGCTGCTGCCAGAATCGTTGCAGAGAACTCCCCGGAATCCAGTTTTGCCAGACGTGTCTGTACATTTCCACGAATCGGTGCAAAGGTTGCCTGTGGATACAATTTCTGAAACTGCAACATCCGGCGCTGACTCGAACATCCCACCGGTTTGGAAAAATCCAGCTCTTTCACACCGTCTGGCAATACCAGTACATCCCGCGGATCTTCCCGCTTGGAAAACCCGATCAGCGGCAATTCTGTCGGAATTTCTGCCGGCATATCTTTCAGACTGTGTACCGACAGATCACTGCGCCCATCCAGCAATGCCGCATCCAGTTCTTTCACAAACAATCCTTTTCCGCCAATCTTATCTAATGTACGATCCAAAATTTTATCACCGGTAGTTTTCATGGTAACAAGCTCCGGCTCGTATTTCGGGCACTGATTTCTGATATAATCCATCACCATCTCGCTTTGAATCACAGCCAGACGGCTCTCTCTGCTTCCGATTCGAAATTTTTTCACTGTTATTCCTCCACATTGTTATAATCTACCGTTCCAAGTATTTCCCGGATTTTTGCACTTACCTCACGCACTTTTCCATGATCGTTATTACAGGAATTGATTCCTGCCACAATATCATCTTCTTCCACCAGCGCCGGAAACCGAAAATCACACAGTGCTTGGTCGGATGCTACATTCACCCAGATATGATGCTTTTTACACTCTTCCCAGACTTCCAGATCCGCTTTTTCGTCCCCGGTCGCCGTCAGCACCAGTTCATAACCTCTGGTCATGCCATGCATAAACGGACTGCGGATCAGCTCCAGCCGCTTTCTGCCATACTTCTGCTGTAACTGTAAAAACTCCATCCGAATCTCCGATGCAGTCACCGTTACATCCGCGCCAAACCGCAGCAGGCTTTCTGTTCTGCGCAGGGCAATATTTCCTGCTCCCACCTGCAATACTTTTTTCCCTGTAATATCTACAAAAAATGGAAAATATCTGTGATCCATCCCTTTTTCTACTCCTTTTTACTCCTCTTTCCATACTTTTTCCAATGCAGCCAGACATTCCCTCATCACGTCCGTATCTGCATGATCCCGCAGTCCAAACAACATCTTCTGAAATACTTTCTGCGATGTCTGTTCCACGGCATCTGCCAGCTGTCGACACTGACTGGCATCCAATTTCATCTGCTGAAACGTTCTTCCCATCCGCCAGCTTACATCCTGCGCTGCCAGTGCACCAAACTTTTGAATCTGCGGCACCATATCCCGACATTCATACCAGGAAACAAATGCTGCCAGTTCTTCTTCTGCCAGCAGGTTTGCCGCCTGTAACTGCTCCTGCTGCCGCTCAGACAAACCGATGCCACCCTGAAAATCATCGATGTCATAGACTTCTGCCCATGAAAGTTCCCGGATTGAGGTATCAATGTCCCTTGGCACTGCCATATCCACAAAAGTGATCGGATGCTCCAGCTTCCATTTTTCCAGTTCCACACGCTCTAATGTCACATTTGGGCTTGCTGTTGCCGATACTACATACCGGCATTCCGGAATTTTGTGATAGCGTTCCCCGTAATGAATCCGGGCACAGCCTTCCGGAATCCGCACTTCTCCGCTGTGATACTGTCGAACCGTTACCGTTACATTTGCGCCCCGCTCCTGAAACGCCCGTGCCGTCAGCCGTCCCATTTCACCATTTCCGATCACAAGACAGTTTTCTCCGGCAAACTGATACCCCTGACGGGCAAGCTGTGTCAGTGCTGCATCAATCGCTGATGTGTTTCCTTTTGGAATTGCCACCTGTGTTTTGATCTTTTTGCCCGCTGTCACTGCCATACGAAACAGTGTTTTTAACACCGTATCCGCAAATTCACCACTTCGGGCAAATTCCAGCGCATCGCCTACCTGCGTCAGAATCTGATCTTCCCCGATGATTTTCGATTTCAGTCCCGCGGTCAGCAAAAAAAGATGCCGCACCGCGTCTTCTTCAGTTCGCACCGTAAAAAGTTCCCGTAGCCGTTTTTCTTCTTCTCCGGAAATCTGTTTACAGTGGCAAATAATCCGGTAAAGATCCGGCTCTGCCTTCGCATCCAGAGACACATACAGCTCCATCCGGTTACAGGTAGACAGCAACACGCAGCCGTCCACGCTTTGCTGCCGGACGACTGCCTCCATCAGTTCTTTTTGTTTTGTCTTTGTAAAGGAAAATAATTCCCGTTCTTCCACAGATGCTCTGCTGTGGTCAATTCCTATCATCTGTATGTTTATCATGATTTCTTCATTCCTCTGCTGCTGTCAAGATCATATAATAATGCGTTGCAGATTGCTGCCGCCACGTTGCTTCCGCCTTTTCTGCCTCTTGCGATGATATAAGGCACATCGGTTTCCATGATCAGTTCCTTTGCCTGCACCACATTGACAAAACCGACTGGGACACCGATGATCAGTGCCGGTGCAAGTTTTCCTTCTTCGATCAGTTCATACAGACGGATCAGCGCTGTCGGTGCATTTCCTATGGCAAAAATCAGCGGTCCCGGTAGGGATGCTGCCTTATCCATGCTTGCTGCGGAGCGGGTAAAACCATGTTGTCTTGCCGCCTCAGCTACATCTTCATCTGAGATAAAATTGCAGGCTTTTCCGTGCAGATTTTCCAATGTTCGTTTGTTAATACCGGACCACGCCATCTTCGTATCCGTCACGATCGTCGCACCTGCCCGAAGCGCTTCCTTTGCCTTTTCCACCGCATGTTCCGAAAAAGTAAGGGTATCTGCATATTCAAAATCTGCCGTCGTATGAATGACACGTTTAATGATGTGCGCCTTGTCTGCCGGCAATGTAATTCCTTTTTCTGCCAGCTCCTGACCGATGATCTCCATACTTCTCTTTTCAATATCCATTGGTTTTACATGTTCAAACTCCATGGTGTTCTCCGCTGCTCCTTTTTCTATCACAATTCAAGTCGAACGCACGTGAGACTTGAACTAAATGTATTTTTATCTTAATATTCAATGCCCTCTCTGGCAGTAATTCCGCGTTCAAAGGGATGTTTTATTTTTCGGACCTCTGAGACATAATCCGCATATGCCAGCAATTCCTCTGCCGGATCACGTCCGGTCAAAACAACTTCCAGATTCTGTGGACGCTGCTCCAGAAACGCAAGCAGACGTTTCCGATTGATCATTTCTGCCCGATATGCCGCACAGATTTCATCCAAAACCAGCAGACCATATGCATCCTCTGTCGCGCGTCGAAGTGCTTCTGCCAGATAATGGTCATAATATGCCCGCGCCTGCCGCTTTGTTTCCTCATCCATCTGAAAGGTAAATCCGAATTTTTTTTCTGCAGAATATACGGTAATCTCCGGAATCTGTTTTAAAATCCGAAGTTCTGAGGAAGTCCCATCTTTTAAAAACTGGGTAAACAGCACTTTACCGCCGTTTCCGGCAAACCGTACTGCCAGTCCTACCGCCGCGGTGGTCTTTCCTTTCCCGTCACCGGTATAAATATGTACACAACTTTCTGCCACTTTTTCGTCCTCCACATTTATATCATCAAACAGACCATAAAGCGGACATTCGCAATCCGCTTTCGCTACTTGCTCATGAACGCAGTCGCTTT
>OGYG01000230.1_pt1 | contig 62172 bp, 67 predicted proteins | sample 1576481 | NCBI WGS metagenome assembly OGYG01 (sample SAMEA3541497, study PRJEB24748) | human gut metagenome | biome: human gut; feature: human-associated habitat; material: faeces | place: China | collected 2012 | reverse complement strand
CTTCCTACTTTTTATGCAGGTCCGGGTAATCATGCCTTCCTGAATTAAATCCCAAGCAAAATTATTTGTTTAAGTTTTTATTCGCCGTAGAAAGCATCAGTTTCAACCGGTTCAACTGGTTGACTTCGCTTGCACCTGGGTCGAAATCAATTGCTACGATATTAGACTCCGGATAGCGTCTGCGAAGTTCTTTGATAACTCCCTTACCTACGACATGGTTCGGCAGGCAGGCGAATGGCTGTGTACATACGATATTTGGCGCACCACTGTGGATCAGCTCTAACATTTCTCCTGTAAGGAACCATCCTTCACCAGTCTGGTTACCAAGAGATACGATGTCCGAAGCCATCTTTCCAAGATCCTGGATCTTAGCTGGCGGTGTGAAGTGCTTGCTTGCTGCAAATGCTTCAGTTGCCGGAGCACGGAACCATTCCAGAGCTTTGATACCAAGATTAGCTGTTGTGGCTTTTTTCTTTCCGAATCCAAGCTTTTCAACCTTGAAGTTCTGGTTGTAGAAGCAGTAAAGCAGGAAGTCCAGGAGATCCGGGACAACAGCTTCGGCTCCTTCACTTTCCAGGAGGTCTACCAGGTAGTTATTGGCAGCCGGAAGGAATTTGACGAGAATCTCGCCGACAACGCCGACACGAGGTTTCTTAATGTCCAGTAATTCAATGTTGTTGTCAAAATCTCCAATGATCTCACGGCAGAGACGTTTGAATTTACGCCTGCTCGGGTAGCCGTTAGACAAGAAGTCCTGGCATACTTTCACCCATTTCCTGTGCATTGCATTGACAGATCCGGGAACTGCTTCATATGGACGCAGACGGTATACACATTTCATAAAAATGTCACCGAATATAGCACCATAGATGCCTCGTAAGATCAGCTTCGGAGTCAGCTTGAATCCCGGATTGTCTTCCAGACCGCTTAAGTTGATGGAGATAACCGGAATATTTCCGTATCCGGCCTTCTTAAGAGCACGGCGGATGAATCCGATGTAGTTGGAAGCACGGCATCCACCTCCGGTCTGACTGATGATCACAGCGATTTTATCTGTATCATATTTACCGGAAAGAATCGCTTCCATGATCTGACCGACTACCATCAGAGATGGATAGCAGGCATCATTGTTTACATATTTCAGTCCTACGTCTACAGCCTGTTTGTTGTCATTAGGCAATACCTGAAGGTTATATCCGGATGCGTTGAATGCAGGCTCCAGAAGCTCGAAATGGATGGGAGACATCTGTGGGCAGAGAATTGTATAATTCTTACGCATTTCTTTGGTGAATACGACCTTTTTTATTGCAGAAGAATGAATGGTACGTTTTTCCCCACGTTTCTCTCTGACACGGATTGCGGCAAGCAGTGATCTGACACGGATTCTTGCGGCGCCTAAGTTATTAACCTCATCGATTTTTAAAGAGGTGTAGATCTTGTCAGAGTCATTCAGTATTGATGCCACCTGGTCGGTTGTAACGGCATCCAGACCACATCCGAAAGAATTTAACTGGATCAGATCCAGGTTGTCTACCGTCTTTACGTAGTTTGCTGCGGCATACAGACGGGAATGATACATCCACTGGTCCATAACATTGAGCGGATGCTCGGCAGGATTTAAGTGGGAGATGGAATCTTCCGTCAAAACTGCAATATTATAAGAATTGATCAGTTCTGGAATACCATGGTTTACTTCCGGATCAATATGATATGGACGTCCTGCAAGAACAATACCACGGTTTCCGGTTTCGTTTAAGAACCTGATCGTCTCTTCGCCTTTTTTCTGCATATCTTTTCTGCAGGCGGCGAGTTCTTCCCAGGCAGTATGCGTTGCTTTTTTGATCTCGTCAGCCGGGATATGGAACTTTCCGGATAATTCATCAACCAGCCGGTAAGAGATGGTGTCTTCGCTGGCAAAAGAAATAAATGGATGAAGAAAATCTACTTCTCCGTGAACAATTGCATCAATGTTATTCTTGATATTTTCCGGGTAGGAAGTTACGATCGGACAGTTGTAATGGTTATTGGCTTCCGCAAATTCATTCCTCTCATATGGAATGCTGGGATAAAAGATGGTGTGGATACCGTTGTTGATCAGCCATTGTACATGTCCGTGTGCCAGCTTTGCCGGATAACATTCGGATTCACTTGGGATGGAATCAATTCCCAGTTCGTATACCTTGCGGTTTGACACAGGAGAAAGAACAACCCGAAATCCCAGTTCATTAAAGAATGTGAACCAGAACGGATAATTCTCGTACATGTTCAGTACACGAGGAATACCAATGATTCCGCGAGGAGCATTTTCCTCTGCCAATGGTTCATAATCAAAATAGCGTTTTAATTTATATTCAAATAAGTTCGGAAGCTTGTTAGTTGTTTTCTGTTTCCCGAGACCACGTTCACAACGGTTACCTGTGATGAACTTACGTCCGCCGCTGAAATGATTGATCGTCAGGCGGCAGTTATTCGTACATCCCTTGCATTTTGTCATAGTAGTAGAATATTCCATGGCTTCAATATCTTCGATGGAAAGCATGGTTGTACCTTCGCAGTCAACGTAACGCTCACGTGCGATCAGTGCAGCACCGAATGCGCCCATGATACCGGCAATATCCGGACGAATGGCTTCGCAGTTGGCGATCTTTTCAAAGCTCCGCAGTACGGCGTTGTTGTAGAATGTTCCTCCCTGAACAACGATGTGTTTACCGAGTTCAGATGCATCGGACACCTTGATAACTTTAAATAATGCGTTCTTGATTACGGAGTAAGCAAGACCGGCTGAAATATCTGCAACCTCCGCACCCTCTTTCTGAGCCTGTTTTACTTTTGAATTCATGAAAACAGTACAGCGGGTACCAAGGTCAATCGGGTTTTTGGCAAATAATGCTTCATGAGCAAAATCTTCTACCGTATAATTTAGAGATTTTGCAAATGTTTCAATAAAAGAACCGCATCCGGATGAACAGGCTTCATTCAATTGTACGCTGTCAACCGTCTGATTCTTGATCTTGATACATTTCATATCCTGGCCTCCGATATCCAGGATACAGTCTACATCCGGTTCAAAGAAGGATGCGGCATAGTAATGAGAAACTGTCTCTACCTCTCCTTCGTCTAACAGGAGGGCAGCTTTGATCAGTGCCTCACCATAGCCGGTAGAGCAGGAGTGAACAATCTCCACGCCTTCCGGCAGTTTACTGTAAATATCTTTGATGGCAGAGATCGTTGTACCAAGAGGATCTCCTTCATTATTATGATAGAAAGAATATAATAAAGTACCGTCTTCGCCTACCAGAGCAGCTTTGGTTGTGGTGGAACCTGCATCAATACCAAGGAATGCTTTTCCCTGATAAGTGGCAAGATCCTTCACAGGTACCTGATGCTTTGCATGACGGTTTTCGAATTCTTTAAAATCTGCTTCCGTTGCAAACAACGGCTCCATACGATCCACTTCGAATTCCATTTTGATCTTTCCTTCCAGACGGTGCTGCATATCAATGAGAGGCACGTCCAGATCTTTCTTTGAATTCAGAGCAGAACCGGCTGCTGCAAACAGATGGGAATGTGTCGGGGCGATGATGTGTTCATCGTCCAGTTTCAGTGTGCGGATGAAAGCTTCGCGCAGTTCAGAGAGGAAATGAAGAGGTCCTCCTAAGAATGCAACATGTCCGCGGATTGGTTTACCACAGGCCAGTCCGCTGATAGTCTGGTTGACAACTGCCTGGAATATAGAAGCAGCAAGGTCTTCTTTGGCAGCACCATCATTGATCAGAGGCTGGATATCCGTCTTGGCAAATACACCACATCGTGCAGCAATGGTATAGAGAGCTTTATAATTTTTTGCATATTCGTTCAGTCCGGAGGCGTCAGTCTGTAAAAGAGATGCCATCTGATCGATGAAGGATCCTGTACCACCGGCACAGACGCCGTTCATACGCTGCTCTACATTACCACCTTCAAAGTAGATAATCTTGGCATCTTCTCCGCCGAGTTCGATAGCAACGTCTGTCTGAGGTGCATAGTCCTGGAGAGCAGTAGATACAGCAATCACTTCCTGTACAAACGGTACACCAAGATGTTTCGCAAGAGTCAGTCCGCCGGAACCGGTAATGACCGGTGATGCATGGACAGGACCTAATTTATGTACCGCTCTTCCTAACAGATCGGAAAGAGTTTCCTGGATGTTCGCGAAATGCCTCTCATAATCAGAAAATACCACTTCATTATTCTCATCTAATATGGCAATCTTTACGGTTGTAGAACCGATGTCGATACCAAGTGCGTATAATTCTTTTTGATTCATATTATGTAACTCCTTATCATGTTAATCTATATGTCTTTCTTCTTATTAAATGCATTTTGCTTAATTGCAACCTGTAACATTATACGACAAAAGTTCTCAAAAGACAATTAACAAATGTTGAAGATATGTTAAAAAGAGATGAACTTTACTTGGCACAATTGACAAATATCAGTTGGGAAGGTAGAATATCTACAGTGTGAGAATAAACGTAAAGGAGCAGTTATATGAACAATTGGTTAGATAAACTTGAACGGAAATTTAGCAGATATGCTATTCCAAATTTGATCACATATATTATAATATTATATGCAGCCGGATTTGCGCTGGAGTTGATTAACCCGACGTTCTATAGCCAGTTCTTAAGTCTGGATGCCAGCAAGATTCTCCAGGGGCAGATATGGAGAATTGTTACATTTATTATCCAGCCTCCGTCTGACAGTCTGATCTTTATTGCATTTGCATTGTATCTCTATTATATGATAGGGAAGCAGTTAGAGGCAGCGTGGGGGGCGTTTCGTTTTAATCTGTATTTCTTTTCGGGAATGCTCTTTATTGTACTGGGAGCCATACTGGCATATTTACTGACAGGCACTGTGTTACCAATGGATACATGGTATCTGAATTTATCGTTATTCTTTGCATTTGCAGCACTGTATCCAGATATCCAGCTGTTATTATTTTTCGTTATTCCGATTAAGATTAAATGGCTGGCTATACTTGATGGCTTGTATTTTATCTATGCGATTGTGCAGGCTTTTCTTCCGGCCTACGGCGGAGGTGTTTTCGGTATATATTATAAGGCGAATGCGCTTGCAGCATTTATCTCAATACTGAACTTTATCATTTTTTTCCTGAGTTCACGTAATATGAAGCCTTACACACCAGGTCAGATGAAAAGAAAGAATGATTTCAAACGCAAGATGAGACATGCGGAAAGACCGGTAAACAGCTATGCAAATGGGGCAAAACACAGATGTGCAGTCTGCGGAAGAACAGAACTGGATGATCCGAATCTGGAATTCCGGTATTGTTCAAAATGTAATGGCAATTATGAATATTGCCAGGATCATTTGTTCACACATACACATGTTAAATAATTAAGAGAGGAATAGGAGAAATATGAAAAAAACAAAAATTATCTGTACAATGGGACCAAATACAAATGATGAAACCATGATGAGAAAGTTAGTTCAGAATGGAATGGACATTGCAAGATTTAACTTTTCACACGGTGATCATGAAGAACAGAAGGGCCGTATGGATATGTTAAAGAAGATTCGTGAAGAAGAAAACAAACCGATCGCAATTCTTCTGGATACAAAAGGACCTGAGATCCGTACAGGTGTATTAAAAGATGGAAAGAAAGTACAGCTTGAAGCAGGAGAGACATTTACCCTGACAACAGACGAGATTGTCGGAGATAACAAGATTGTTTCTATTACATACAAAGGTCTGGTAGAAGATGTCAAAGCCGGAAGTACGATCCTGATCGATGATGGTCTGATTGAACTGAAAGTAAAAGATAAAAAGGGAAATAACATCAATTGTGAAATTGTCAATGGCGGCGAGCTCGGAGAAAAGAAGGGTGTTAATGTACCAAACGTTGCGATCCGTCTTCCAGCTATCACAGATAAAGACCGTGATGACCTGAAATTCGGTGTGGAGCAGGGTGTAGATTTTATTGCAGCTTCATTTGTCAGAAATGCAGAATGTATTCTGGAGATCAAATCATTCTTAAGAGAATGTAAGGCTCCGTATATTCCTGTAATTGCAAAAATCGAGAACTTTGAAGCAATCAAGAATATTGATGAGATTATCCGTTGCGCAGACGGAATCATGGTAGCCAGAGGAGATCTTGGTGTTGAAATTCCGGCAGAGGAAGTTCCATACCTTCAGAAGACAATTATCCAGAAATGTAACGATAACTTTAAACCGGTTATCACAGCTACACAGATGCTTGATTCTATGATGCGTAATCCACGTCCTACAAGAGCGGAGGTTACAGATGTTGCCAATGCGGTATATGACGGAACAGATGCAGTCATGCTTTCCGGAGAGACAGCTCAGGGTAAATATCCGTTAGAAGCTTTACAGATGATGGTTCATATTGTTGAAAATACAGAGGAGCATCTGGATTATGATATGATCCTTAGAAAAGCAGGAGAACACAGACTTAAGAGTGCATCCAGCGCACTTGCAAATGCAACAGTAACAACGGCTAATAATCTTCGTGCTAAATGTATCGTAACACCAACTGTATCAGGTGCTACGGCAAGAGTTGTATCTAAGTTCAAACCTAAGACAGGTATTATCGGTATCAGCCCGGATGAGGCAACACTGAGAAGAATGCAGATCAACTGGGGAGTTATGCCGCTGAAATCAGTTGCTGTATATACAACAGAAGATATCTGTGATACGGCAATCGATCTGATCTGTGCAAAGAAGCTTGCAGAAGCAGGAGACATGGTTGTATTAACGCTTGGAATTCCATCTACAAATGTATCTGAGAACAGAACAGTAAGTAACATGATGAGAATTGCGATGGTAGATGACAGAAAATAAAAATAGTAAATAAGCAGGACTGCTTATAAAGAACCAGAAAGCAACGAGGCTGAATCAGCCTGGGCTTTCTGGTTTTTTGCATGTTTTTGAGAAAGTTTCTCCTTGACATACAGTGAAAATTCACTTATAGTGTTCCTGTAGAGAACTACTAAAGAACCAAAAGGTGGATGACGAAGATGGAACAGACATCATTTACAGAGCGCCTGATGGAATTCGGACTCACAAGACAAGAAGCAAGCATTTATCAGTGCCTGCTGACAGAGGGAAAGGTAACTGGATACGAAGTTGCTAAACAGACCGGAATATCCAGATCCAATGCATATAATTCTCTGGCTAGTATGACAGAGAAAGGTGCGGCTTACCTTGTAGAAGAGGCCAGTACCAGAAAATATGTGCCTGTCCCGCTTAACGAATTCTGTAAGAATCGTATCCGTAAGCTGGAGGAATCCGGAAAATGGCTGCAGGAACATATGCCGACGGAGAAAGCGTATGTAGAAGGATACATTACAATTGAAGGCGCAGAGAATATACTTAATAAGATAAAGAATCTGTTATCTCAGGTTGATCAAAGAGTCTATATCAGTTGTACAAGAAATTATCTGCTGCTTCTGATCCGGGAGCTTGATACATTGATGGAAGAAAGAAAAAAAGTGGTGATCATCACCGATCAACCGGCGACCTTTCACAATGCAAAAGTATATTTTGGAGAAAACAGAGGAATGCAGATAGGAATCATTGCCGATTCGAAATATGTACTGACAGGTGAATACGGAGAGGGGAGTATGAATACATGTCTCTATTCCGGACAGAAAAACTTTGTAGAATTGTACAAAACAGCACTTGCGAATGAGATAAAGTTATTATCTATACGAGAGGAGAACAAGGATTGATGAAAAAAGAACCATTTGTAACAAAAGCACAGTTAGACGAGATTATTAAAACTTATCCGACACCGTTTCATTTATATGACGAAAAAGGAATCCGTGAGAATATGAAAGCTTTAAAAGAAGCATTTTCGTGGAATAAAGGATACAGAGAGTATTTTGCGGTAAAGGCAACGCCAAATCCGTTTCTGATCAATATTTTAAGAGAGTATGGGTGTGGATGTGACTGTTCTTCCTATACAGAGCTGATGCTTTCCGATGCGATCGGGGCAACAGGAGAGGACATCATGTTTTCTTCGAATGATACTCCGGCAGAAGAATTTGTACTGGCAGACAAGCTGAATGCAATCATCAATCTGGATGATATCACACACATTGATTTTCTTGAAGAAGCAATCGGACATATTCCGGAGACGATCAGCTGCCGCTACAATCCGGGTGGAATGTTCAAGATCAGTAATGACATCATGGATAATCCGGGAGATGCGAAATATGGAATGACTACAGAACAGTTATTTGATGCATTTAAGATTTTAAAGGAAAAAGGTGCCAAAGAATTCGGTATTCATGCATTCCTTGCAAGTAACACAGTAACCAATGAGTATTATCCGATGCTTGCGAAAGTTCTGTTTGAAGTTGCAGTAAAGCTTCAGAAAGAAACAGGTGTACATATCAAATTCATTAACCTGTCCGGTGGTGTAGGTATCCCTTATAAACCAGATCAGGAGCCAAATGATATCCGTGCGATTGGTGACGGTGTGCGCCGCGTATATGAAGAAGTACTGGTACCTGCCGGTATGGGCGATGTGGCAATCTATACAGAGATGGGACGTTTTATGATGGGACCTTACGGATGCCTGGTTACAACGGCAATTCATGAAAAGCATACACACAAAGAATATATTGGTGTAGATGCATGTGCAGTTAACCTGATGCGTCCTGCTATGTACGGAGCTTATCATCACATTACTGTAATGGGTAAAGAAAATGCACCTTGCGATCACAAATATGATATAACAGGATCGTTGTGTGAAAACAATGATAAATTTGCAATCGACCGTATGCTTCCGAAGATTGATATGGGTGATGTGCTGGTAATTCATGATACGGGAGCACATGGCTTCTCTATGGGATATAATTACAATGGAAAATTAAAATCTGCCGAAGTGCTTCTGAAAGAAGACGGGACTACACAACTGATCAGAAGAGCAGAAACACCGGCTGATTATTTCGCAACATTCGACTGCTTTGATATCGGAAAAAAACTGATTGAAAAATAGTTGTGGAAAAAATCAGGTTTAGATATAATGATAGTGTCCTTTCAATTAAGAAACGGGCACTATCATTTTTTATGAGGAGGCAATAAAATGAAAAAACATGGTGTACTGGCGCTGGTGCTGGCCGGAGTGATGTTACTGTTATGCGGATGTGGAGGTATGACAACGGACGATGCAATGGATTATGTACAGTCTGCCTTGGATTGTGGATACAAAGCAGAAGTTAAGAAGTATGCCGAGATAACAGAGACGACAGAAAAAGAAGCCAAAAAAGAATACGAGACAAATCTTGATACAATTATGAAAGAAGCCGGCTTTGATGACACCGGTGTATCAGATGAATTAAAAGCGGACTATCGTTCGATGTTTGAAAAAATGTTAAAGAGTGCAAATTATAAAGTGAAAGAAGCAAAAGAAACAGAAGATGATGAATTTACTGTAACTGTTGAAGTGTGTCCGTTTACGGCATTTTCTACTGTATCAGATGAGCTTGATCAATGGGTGACAGACACATATTCGAATGTAGAAACAATTCCATCAGATGAAGAGCTTAATGAGGCGATTATGCGGAAGATGTATGAAATTATGAGTGCAAAACTCGCTGACCCGACGTATGGCGATAAGATGGAAAAAGAAGTTCACGTAAAGGTGAATAAAGACGGAGCATATTATATTCCGAATGATGATCTCACGGCAGTAGATGATGCATTGTTCCCGCAGAATCAGCTTTAGGTTCCGGTAAACAAAATATGAATTAAAAACTATGTAAAACACAGGTTTTGGGGATTGACATCCCTGGAATCTGTGTTGTATTATATACAAAAATAATTGAATAACATTCTGTTGTTCGGTCTTATTTAATTTCAGATAAATGATCAAAAGGCAGGTCATGCTTCTCATATGACGTTGCCAGACAACCCATTTATAATCTATCCAAGTGAATATGGAATAATCTGACAGATTTTACGTTGTGTTTGACATGGAAAGGAGGTATTTACAACGGTCGGATTAATATAAATAACAAGAAAGAGAGGAATTGTATGACGAAGATTCAAAAAAGTAAGAAAACGATAGCTTCGTTACTGGCAGGGATATTGCTATGTCAGGTCTCTGCGTTTGGCGTGTCACAGACCAGTGTGAATGCGGAAAATCCGGCAAGGAAATTGAGTTTTGAAGTTGTAGGAGAAGGTTCCGTAACAGTAACAGATGTAGAGGATTGTATAAGAACGGTCCAATCAGGCAGTGAAATAACAGTGCCTGATGGAATGTGTATACGTGTACAATCGGATGCAGAAGAAGACACCAGGATCAGCATGAAGATACTTGATGAAGAAGGCAGATACGAGCTGGAAGACACTTCGGTGACAGAGGGGAAGAGTTACTGGCGTGATATTACAGCTATGGGTATGAACAAGAAAGTAGTCATAACATTCGGGGAAGAAGCAGGAAGAAGCAGTGTATATTCAAGAAGAATGGTACAGGCGCGGGGAAATCAACAAAAGCCGGAAGTAGGGGATGTATTTACCGGAAATTGTGTGGTCACGGCTGTGAATGGTGGAAACGGTCATACGGTACACGGGGTAACCATGGGCGGATTTACCGGAATCCTTGCCGGCGTTACTGCAAACGGAGGGTGTGCGGATCATACGGCTGCTGCGCCATATACAGGGCAGGAATGCACCTATAAATACACCATCACTGCAGTGAATAAAGCAACGGGAGAAGTTACAGGAAACTTATACTGTACGAGTGTGAATGGGGCAACGGATGGCGTGACAAAAGACAGCAGCGGCAGGCTGATCGGGTATCAGAGAGTCAGCGGAACTGCCGTCATACACCGCAGTTACAACGGTTATGCAAAGTTAAAAAAAGGAAAGACACTGACAACGCTTACAGATGGTAATGCAGAATATTCTTTGGAAGGTGCAGCCTACGGAGTCTATTCAGATCGTGGCGCAACGAGAGAAAACGCTGTATTTACAACGGATAAAAACGGAGAGTCTAATACGCTGGAATTAGAAGAAGGTATGTATTATGTAAAAGAAAAGAAAGCACCAAAAGGATATAAACTGGATGAGAGGATATATCCGGTAACAGTTACATCCGGACAGACAGCAGAAGTAAATGTGAAGGATGTACCGGTGTATTCAGATATAGAATTGCTCCTGGATAAAATCGATCAGGAGAGCAAAGAGGGAAAAGCACTTGGCGGTGGAAGCCTGGAAGGTGCAGAGTTTACAGTACGCTTTTATGCAGGCAGATATACGCAGGAATCTTTGCCTGAAAAACCTTCGAAAGTATGGGTGTTACGTACCAAAAAGGAGAATGACGTCTGCAGAAGTAAACTGGGAAAAGAGTATCAGATATCCGGTGATGATTTTTATTATGCAGAAAATGGAGATAAGCCGGTGCTTCCGCTTGGAACAGTCAGCATTGAAGAAACCAAAGCGCCAAAAGGATATATGCTGGAAAAGGCTTATATAGAAGGAGATAACGGAAAACTTGCAGAAAATTATTACCTGACACAGATCGTTCAGAATGGAAATCAGACCAATATACAGGGTGGAAACAACTATAAAATAGCAGACCGTATATGTAGAGGGGATATTGAATTTCAGAAAAAAGATGAAGAAACACAGATGGCAATGGCAGGAATTCCGTTTCAGATCACATCGGTAACGACGGGGGAATGTCACCGGATCATGACAGACGAAAATGGATATTTTTCATCGGCATCTGATTATACGAAACACAGCAAAGATACCAATAGCGGACAATCTGAAAGTGGTGTGTGGTTTGGAACGAACAGTAACGGAGAAAGTGTAGAGGTAAATGATGCATATGGTGCATTTCCTTATGATACCTATCGGTTGGAAGAACTTCGCTGTGAAGAAAATGTAGATAAAGTTCTGTATAAAGGAACATTCCGTATTTCCAGGGACCGGTATGTTGTTGATCTTGGGACAATACTTAATCCAGATCTTACAATTGCAACATCAGCAAAAGATGAAGCAACCGGAACACATTATTCAAATGCAGATGAAAAAGTAACGATCATAGATACCGTCACTTATACAGGTTTGAAAAAAGGGCAGGAATATGTCATGAAGGGTACATTGATGGACAGGAAAACAGGGGAAATGATTCTGGATGGCGAAAACAGAAATATTACTGCTTCTAAGAGATTTAAGCCGAAGACAGCCGAAGGCAGCGTGGAAGTGAAATTTGAATTTGCTGCAAAGTCTCTGGCCGGAAAAAGTATTACAATATTTGAAGAATGCATGTTGGATAATACAGTGATCGCAGTGCATAAGGATCTGGAAGATGCAGATCAGATGATTCATTTTCCAAAATTAAAAACTTCTGTAAAAGACGAAGTAACAGATATGAAGATGGTAAAAGCTGAGAAAGATATGCGGATTATAGATACGGTAGAATATCATAATCTGAAAAAAGGGAAAAAATACAAGATTACCGGAACGTTAATGGATAAGGAAACAGGAAAAGCAGCAAGAAGTGCGTCTGGCAGAAAGATAACAGAAAGTGTAGAATTTGTTGCAGAAGGAAAAGACGGAACAGCGGAAGTAGAATTTGTGTTTGATGGAAGTAATCTTGCAGGAAAGACATTGGTCGCATTTGAAAAATTATATTATGGTGATAAATTATATGCAGTACATACAGATCTGGAAGATGAAGATCAGACAATCCATGTGCCGGCAGCAGGAACAACGGCTTCTGACAAAAATACAGGGACACATCATGCATATGCCGGTGAATATGTAGAACTTACAGATACGATAGAATACAGGAATCTACTGCCTGGTGAAACCTACACATTACATGGAACGGTAGTCGAGAAGGAGACAGAACAGCGGTTGAGTGAAGAAAAACAGCAGGAATTTATTCCGGAAAAGGCAGATGGCAGTATTGAAATTGCATTTGAAATCAATGGAACTGATCTGTCGGGAAAAACGGCAGTCATATATGAAGAGATTAAAATAGACGGAAAAAGTATCGCAGAACATAAAAATCCGGAGGCAAAAGAACAAAGTATTTATTTCCCGAAGATTGGTACAAAAGCTATGGATAAAAAGTCAAAGACGCAGGAAGGAGATGCAAGAGAAAAGCAGACAATCATAGATCAGGTGTCTTATGAAAATCTGCTGCCTGGCGAAACTTACATATTAAAAGGCGTTTTGATGGATAAAGCAGACGGGAAAGAAATGACAGATAAAAATAACAGAAAAATCACAGGCAGAACAACATTTACGCCGGAAAAATCAGCAGGAACAGTTGAAATGACATTCGAACTTGATGCACGTGAATTGGGCGGGAAAGCGGTTGTGGTATTTGAGAATCTGTATGATGAGGAAGATCATCTGATTGCAGATGAAGCGAATATAGATAATGCGGATCAGACAATTATATATAAGAATAATGAAAAATCTGCAGTATCGCCGAAAATCAACACAGACAATCCGAAACCATCTTCATCCATCCGTAAATCACCGAAGACAGGAGTGGAAAATCATACATTTTTATGGATGTTGACGCTTGGATCTCTGGGAACAGCGGTTGCGGCCGGAATTGCAATTTATAGAAAAAAACGGGATTGATGAAAGTTAAGCACTAGCGGAAGAAATAGAATCTTCTGTTAGTGCTTTTTGTATAAAAAAAGAAACATTTACTTCTTACGAAACCATAGTAATAAAAATGGTAAAAATAGTAAATGTCTCTAATCGCTAAACCCCTTGATTTTACTGGGTTTTTTGACTGCGGATAGTGGGAATTTTTTTATACATCACAATGTAACATAGAGAGTGAAAACATTGAAAATACGGGATTGTGTATATCACAGCATAACATAGCAAAATATAATTTGTCCCATGAAAGTCCCATGTGACTAAAGAATCTTTACAGACCGGATCAGCTGATTATCATGTTCTTTCATTTTGTCAGTTACATGGAAATAGATTTCTCTTGTGATCTTACTGTTGGCATGTCCGAGACGACGGGATATAACTTCCAGTGGAATGAATTGCTCGGCCATAAGAGCAACATGGGTATGTCTCATAACATGAGTTGTGATTTCAATATTTTTATCAAGCACACGTCTTGCAACTTCTTTTAAATAATCATTGTACGAATAATAGTTAACATAATTACCGGAAATATCGCAAATAAACAATTTACTGCGGATACCGGTAAGCAGCTGCTCTTTCTTGGTGAAAAACTTAATCTGTCTGCACAAAGTAAGGAGCTCGTCTTGGATATAGACTTCTCGGTAGGAAAAAACATTTTTCGGATATCCGACAAGTTTATTATTGGCATCGTAGTTTTTATTGACATGAATCACTCGGTTGTCAAGATCTACATCTGAATCATGTAAAGCAATAATTTCACCAACACGGAGTCCTGAGAGAGCAGCGAAAGAAGCAAGCATCCTCCAACGAGGAACAGTCATGCTCTTAAGAAGAGTGCTCAGCTCATCACGTTCCAGATATTTTTCCTCCAACTTAGCTTTCTTTTTTCGGTCAGTCTCTTTCTTGATCTTATCAATCCACGAAATATCAGAGATATAGTCGTTCTCAAATCCCCAACGGATTAAAGCTTTAAGGCGAGTGATACGTTCATTTGTTGTTCCAATATCTTCTTTTTCAGCAGAAAGCTTTTCGATAACATATCCGGCTGTAAGCTGATCAACAAGTGTATTCTCTCCAAGGATTCGCCGGAGAGAATTGCAGGCATGAAGATTTCTCTTATAAGTAGATGGTGCGCGGGATCCTTTTTGAAAATTGTTATATATAGTGCAAAGTTGTCCGAAGCGAAGTTTCTCTTTGCGCACTGTAGCAGAAAGAGAAATGTCTTCAAGTTTTTGCTGTATCTTTTCGTTGAGGATGAGTTGAGCCTGCTTCCTGGTACTGTTGGTGTCTTTTTCCATCGTGCAAGATACTTTGTGCGTTTTTAATGTTAATGGATCTGTATAGCGTTCTCCAAATCTAATTTTTCCGCTAGGTAAAGTTTCTGACCACATAATAATTCCTCCTAAAATACCTAAAAATGAGTATAAAAATAACACCTATACGGTGTCTGAGATTTGTGGTACAATATCTTTGCGGTAGGTATCGTACTTTGCTCTCGGGCATCGTATAATATTTATTTCAGAAGTCTTGGTGTTACCAGCACCAGGACTTTTGTTTTCTAAATCAATAATCAACTGGAATATTTTGAAACGTAAATTTCAAAACATTTTTTCATAAATTTTTCAGTTATATAAACACAATCATTGGCCGGCGATGGCTCTGCATCAACGCCGATCTCTTTGATTAATTCATAATACATATCCAATGCATTCTTATTTTCAAATAAATATTTCATACATATCCTCTTACTGAGGTGGGTGACAAACACCACAAGGTTGATAGCTTCCTTTTACTTCGGAAAGATGTTTTTCAATTTTAGAATCTTTTAAAGTTCTGCAATCAGCTCTATGATATTTAGATCCTGTGTCGGTTATATAAACAATCGGATCAGGAGTAACATCATCACTGGTATCATCTGCGACATCCGAACTATCATCAACATCTGAAGAATCATCATAAGCTGCAGTATCATCAGATACATCTGCAGTTTCGGCCGGATCTACGACATCAACTGTAATTTCATTACTTTTTACACCATCGGATCCAACATATAATTTGAATGAACCGGTCTTGGATGGTGTAAATGTGATTTTATCGCCATCTTTTTCGAGAGTTCCTCCGGATAATTCATTTTTAAAATCATCAAGCTTTGCATCGGACGGGGTAACTTTTGCTTCGATCGGAATCGAATCACCAACATGATATTCAGTATCTGTATCTGCAGATATGTTAATCTTTTCGATGCTCTTATGTCCAACCAGGAAAGAAACGAGTACGAATAGAACGATCAGTGCACACACGAGAGGAAGACAACCGGTTTTCTTTTTCGGCTTCTTTGGCTTGTTACCGTTGTTTCCTTTGTTAGGTGACTGCTTCTTTTTATGATCATCATCAAATCCGTATACTCCGAAGTCCGTATTAGACATCAGCTGCTCTTCCAGATCGTCATATGGATCATCATCACTGCCGGCCGACGAATACGATATAGAAGACCGCCTGTTCAATTCATCCGAATAACTCTTGATAACTCCGATCGGGATCATAGCCACCAAGATGAATACGATACCGAATATGATATGTGATGCAACGAATCCAACCAGTGCAATGAAAAGAAAGAGTACAGACAGGATACCGAATATGATACGGTAGGTCCGGAGTGTCCGATCTGAAAACTTTTCAAGTGCTGCGGAAGTATCCGGAACTTGCGGCGGGGCTACATTGAACTCGTGGCCGGAGCTGCTACTTACTTTCTTTTTATTGGTTCCACTGGTACCGCCGGATGAAGTGGTGTAATAAGCACCAGATCCGGGAAGACCAACAGAGGTAGTTTTCTTTCCGGTAGAACTTATGGTGCGGTGAACACCTTTTCCGCCGAAAGTAACGCTTGTACTTTTCTTATTAAGATTCACCTTAACTCCGGGGGCAATCTTAACACTTTTTCTGAATCTCAATCCCATAGATTTTCCCTCCATTATTTTTTAATGCTGAATCTCAGCAATTTATTTATGATCAGAACCTTTCCATACGGATTTTTAATATCCGGAGGGCAACAATTATGGAAAAAGGTCCTGTAAAGCACATCTTTTTTGCAAAAATACGCCAACGAAATGATATCTATAGACTGGAGTGCAAATACTACCGATAGGAGGAGAGCACTCATGGAGATGCGCATATGGGAAGCACGCACCAAGAAAAATTTGACACTTGTGCAGTTGGCGAAAAAAACAGGCATTAGCAAATCATTCCTGCAGCTGGCTGAAACGAACCAGAGATCACCCAGAATTTGCGATCTGGAAAAGATTGCAAAAGCTTTAGACTGTAGAATTCAAGATCTATATGACAGCGAGTATAAATAATTAATTATACTCGCGCATCCGCATGCCGCAAGGGATTTTAGAAAGTTTCCACGTGTGTGGAAACTTTCGATGTCCCTATTGAAACAGGAAATATCTGGAAGTACAATCCAAACAAAGGAGTGATGTTCATGATTAGGAAGATCAACAAAATTCTCAACAAAATGTCTCCAGAACAACTGAAGCGGGTATATGAACTTGTGAAGTACATATACATATTTGAGTAGTAGAAAGGGAATCAAGGCACGTATGCGGTCGGGATTCCCTTTTTCGTTACTCCTCCCAATTAACTTTCTGGATGAATTCTTTCATCTTCTTCTTCACTTCCTGGCGCAATTCCAAAGGCGTATTCACATAGAGTTCTATAATTGCCTTATCAAAATCATTCAGACTGTATTGCGCACATAATTCATCAAGAATGGTTTGCGGAAGATCTGAGAACATTTCCCCTTCTTCATATATAAGGTAATCGTAGTTGACATTGTATTCCCGACATATGGATTTAGCCATCTGATCGGTAAGGTTACGCTCATCTTTTTCAATTTTGGAAATGGCTGTTTTTCCAACTCCTAATTTCTCACCAAATTTTTCAAGCGTTAAGTTTAAAGTTTTGCGAATTTCTTTTACACGTTCGCCGGTTGTCATCGGGTACTCACCTCTCTTTCCTTAATCGTAGAATAGCACACTGGCAACAAAAGGTCAATAGAAAAAGTAGACAAAGGGGACAAAAATATATTGACAAAGTAGACAATGGGGAGTATAGTGTAGACATAGGGAACAGAAAAGCGAGGTGAGAGAATGAATATCTGTGAAGCAGCTAAAAAAGCATTAGAAGAAGGAAAATGTATAAGAGAAAGACCGTACAACGTAAAGATAAAGCTCGCGAATGGTACCACAGGAACAATAATGAGATTAGATGGTTGCCATCCGGTGAAGGGATGGCAGCCAACGGATAGAGAATTGATTTCCGATTCATGGGAAGTTATGGAATAAATTAAGCAAGAAAAGGAAGCAGGTAAGAGATGAAAATTAAGAGGAAAAGAGAAATGACAAGGCAGGAGTACCGGGAAAGTCTTGAAAGAATAGGAAAGCTTGAAACTCCGGAAGAAGCGAGAGCGTTTCACAGGGAAATGCGGAAGTACAAGAATGGACCAAGACTTCCGCTGTTTATGAGATATCCGGATTTTCCAATGCAAATAAGTATTGTCGCACTTGTGATAGCGATACTTGAATTAATGTATGTTGCGATTACTGTCATATTTTAATTAACAACGCAATGATAGAAACAATGAGCGAAGCAATGGAAATGATGACGGGTATCCACCATTTATAAAAGGTTGCTTTAAAAGAATAAATAGCAGCACGACCAGCAGCAGTAGTTGCGTAAGATGCAACATCTGGAGACGGGTGGTGCTCGCCATTGGAAAAGATGTAGTCATTATACTCGATGAGTGGATCTAAAAATCCTAAATCCAAAAGGTGCTGACAATCATCGGCTTGCTCTTTGCTCATGGATGTAATGAAAACATTAGATTTACAAAATTTTTTGAGTAAACGGTATTGATTGCGACTAATATCATCAGACATACAAAGATCTCCTTTCGTAATTACTCAGCATGGCAGTGCCTGTAATCAAAGTATAGGAGTGAAACGTAGATAAAGTCAACAAGAACAAGGAGAATATGATATGGAAAAACTGATTGAAACAAGAGGCCAGTACAATGCGATAAGGAGTAGAGTTCTGGCAAACGTATGGACGATAGAAAACGTAAGAGATCTACTCGGGAGAAGCTGTATAAAAGAAGAATATGAAAAATATGTAAGAACATTGTATGCACTCAAAAAATTATTTACATTCAGCAAATGTGAAAAAGAAGAGGAATTCAATCGTCTCTTTAACGATGGATTTGGATTCAAAGATGAAGAGACAAAGAAACTGGCACGAAAATATGTGGAAGAACGGAAAAAAGAACTGGAAGAGGAAGAAAGAAAAGCAGCGGAAAGCATAGCATTCAAATAAAACAGCCGAAACGGTCAGTAATGGCCGTCTGCCGGGAACGACCATCCGGCACTGATGATGGCAGGTCAAATGAGAAGATAAAGATTAAAACCATATTAATAAGAAGAAAGGAGAAGATCATATGGCAGCAGTACAGGAAGAAAAAAGAAATGTAAGTAACCAGATCGAAGACGTAAAAGAGATGATTCCGATGTTAAAGGAACTCTCTGATGATGAAAAGATCTACATTAAAGGAATGCTGGCCGGATTCCAGACCATGCGACAGCTTGGAATTAAGACAGCATAAGGAGGAATGAAAGATGTATGCAAACAAAAAGAACCTTGCTGCACTGTTTGGTGTAACAACACAGACAGTGCAGCGGAGAGTAAAAGGCATTGAGAAGCTGATTGGGGATCGCTACAACCAGTATGCGATCCTGGACAATCTGGTGAGTGTGGCCGTGTATGCGGACTATGAAAAATATCATAAGTGCCTGGAGGACAAGCTCACTAAAAAATATGTTCCGCCATTCGATATGAAGGAAGCAGGAGCGTACATATTCGTGGATATGGAGAAAGGAGCGTGCGTGCTGTGAGAAAAAGTGTGAGTATACAGCCAAGAAAAGTAACCGACAGAGGCGGATGGTTGTGTATGCCTTTGGTGGTCCATACACCGGAAGGAAAACCGGGATGGGAAAAGATACCCTGTCCGGTGTGTGGAGAACTGTGCTGGAAACGACCAACGGACGCAGGAGTAATTGAGAAAAGTAGGTTAGAAGGAGCAGCGTGCACATCATGTGCGCTAAAGAAAGGAGCGGGGCAACTGTGAGAATGAGAGCAAGAGAAATTATCAAGATGCATTTGGATTCCGGGATGATAAGACTGGATACGCCGGTTATTATTATGGATCTGCCTGCAGGTAAAAAAATCGAAGCAGGTGTTATGGATCCAAAAGTCATGGAGTATATGGATCGGGAGGCCGGAGGATGTAAATGGAATAACAGAACCGGTCTCTGTATTACGATCAAAGGAAAAGAGAATGTGCCGGAAGGTGTAGAGCTGGATCAAGAAGAACAATGGGATACCGTAGATCTTCTGATGGAACTGGTTGCAAAATCTCAGATGCAGCAGACATTATTCGATGTATTGAAAGCACTGGATGAATGGGAATATCCATATGAGAGCGTAACGGCAGCGAAAGGAAAGTTAAGGGTTGCAGTGAATTTGCTGGGAAATGATATGGAGGATATCCAAAAACTAATAGAAAAAGAGAAAGGAGAAGAACAGCATGAGAAAAACAATTCGTGAAGTTCTAATGATATTTGTAATGGCTTTTGTGTACATGATAGCCATCGCTGCATTGTTGTTTTTGTATTGCAGAATGGAAGGACCATTAGACATTGTATGGAGATAAAAGAAGAGCGTTCAGAGAACTGGGAGAAGTTAACTGAACGCACACGATGCATTGATAATCCCGAAAAACTCTCACAACCATGAGTTCAAAGTCAATAACATCTATACAAATTATAGAACAGACTTCAGGGGTTGTCAATGTGTCAGACGCGGGTGGAGTGAACTGTTTTTACAGGATATCCAACTGAAAAATGAGGTGGTGAAATACCACCGTTAAGGACTTGATAAAGATATTAAGATAACGACCAATAGAGAGTTGTAAATATGATAAAAAGAGTGACATATAAACTACGGAAAGAAAGAGTTCTGATAGTACAGGAGTACCATGATGGGAAGTATGGTGCAAAGGGATTACCCAGGAAGAAAAAGAAGAAAGCAACAAAAGAAGACATCCTTAAGGTGAACAGATGGAATAAGACGAAAAGATGTCAGATGCGTCTGCTGGAGTACTTCGAGAAAAATGATCTGCTAGTTACATGGACATACAAGGTAGAGAATAGACCGGCAACGATGAAGGAGGCAATAAAGCATTTTGGAGATGCTATGCGGAAGGTAAGAAGAGAAATCCGGAAGCGAGGATATGAAAACTTCTATATCCGGAATATTGAAAGAGGTACAAAAGGTGCATGGCATATTCATTTTGTAGTTAAAGAAGTAGGTGACACAGCAAGCATCGTACAGAACGCATGGGATAAAGGCGGTACGTGGCTGACCAAGATAAAAGATAGTGATTATTACAGCGAGGATATGCTGAAACTTGCTGAATATCTGACGAAAGATGAATATTCGACAGAAACAAAGAAAGACGGAACACAATCCAAGCCAAGAATAAGAGAATCAAGCTACAGATGCTCTCAGAATATGCCACTTCCAAAGCCACATCCGGACAAGCTCTATCGGTGGAAGAAAGAGATAAAGCCGAAGAAAGGATACTACATAGCACGGATGTGGGAAGGAATAAACCCGAAGACGGGATATAAATACCGTCGTTACACAATGATTAAACTGGATAGGAGAATTTAAACCATGAATAGAACAGCAGGAGAAATGATTGAATATTTAAAAGAATTTGACACAGAAAGCAAATGTAAAGTACTTGTAGCAGATCCGGAAAGAAGAAAAAGATATGACGTAGAGGCAGCAGTAGTAATAGATGCTGATGCGCCTATCCTGTGCCTGAAAGTATGCAAAGAGCATGATATGGACATGGAATTAATCAAGACAGCAATGCAGTGCGAGAAACCAAACGTGACATATGCAGATGAAATGAGAATCGTATATAGCTGCGCAAACTGTAAGGAGCAGTACATAACGGACCGCAAGAAGTATGAAGACGGTCATCTGAACTATTGCCAGAGATGTGGACAGAGATTCAACTGGGAAGGGGTAGAACTGGATGAAGCTTAAAAACATGAGAAGAAGTGAAGATACAGAACAGATCCACGTATGCAACTGGGCGATGTGGAATGAGAACCGGTATCCGGAATTAAAATGGCTGCATCATACACCGAACGGTGGCAGCAGGAACAAGGCAGAAGCGGTAAAGCTTAAGAGCATGGGAGTTAAGTCCGGTGTAGCAGATCTGCATCTGCCATACGCAAAAGGTGTCTACATTGGCCTGTACATCGAGATGAAGTATGACAAAGGAAGACTGCAGGACAGCCAAGTGGATTTTTTGTGCGATATGGCAAGGAATGGACATTATGTGGCTACCTGCTACACAGCAGACGATGCCATTAAGGTGCTGGAAGAGTATCTAACGCTCGGAAATTTGATGGAAATGACAGAGGATAACGATAGTGTATGGAAAGCCGGGAAAGTTACAAGGCTGAAGCGTAGGGAAAAGAAAATATGGATGGACGAGAACGAAAGAGCATAGAAGAATTCTATGAGGTCTATAACCTTGCGAAAAAAGGAAGAGAACTAAGAGTGCATACCAGGTTCACAGCACAGGAAGGCTGCATAAAGATCTATGAGGGAATTGGACTGAAGAAAAAGCAGATCGTAAAAGCTGAGACAGAGGATGGAAACTGGGTGGAGTGCTACAGGAGAGCGACAGAGGCTCTTCTGAATTGGGAAATGAGTAGAAAGCAGGAGGCAAAAGCATCATGAAGATAATAGCGGTAATGAACCAGAAAGGCGGAATCGGAAAGACCATGACAGCTGCATCAATATCCTATCTGCTGGCAGCAGAACAGGAAAAGAGAGTGCTGGTAGTAGATGCCGATCAGCAGGGGAATATATCCATGCTGTATGAAAAATATGATCCGGAAGGCAGAGGAATGCCGGATCTGTTGGAAAACCATCAGAAAACAGGTGGGGTATATACGACACAGGAACTGATACAGGAAACACCATACACCGGGATAGATATTATCCCGGCGAATGGATACCTGATGCGCACGAATATGCAGCTGCTAATGACGGAGCAGAGCGACCAGATCATGAGATTCCGGAAAGCAATGGAAGAAATAGAGAATAACTATGACTACTGCATCGTAGACTGTGGACTACTTATGGATATGACGATCACGAATGTGATGGTGGCAGCAGATCTTGTAATCGCACCGGTTAAGATTGGCGGCTTCGAGATCGAGGCGGTGGATAATACAGAGGAACAGCTGGACACGATTAGGAATATTAATCCGGGAATCCGGATGAAAGTATTAATGACTATGAGACAGAAAAACCAGACTACTCTGCAGGTGGAACAGTGGTTGAGAGAGAACTCCGGCCATGAATGTTATGAAACAGCGGTAAGGAGATCTGTTATAGCTGAGAAATCCACGATGGAACGGGTACCGTTACCAGTATTCTCCAAGAACTGCATTGTGACAAAAAACTATAGAGCAGTTACAGAAGAACTGATCAGAGACATGGAGGGGTAACAGTGAATAGAAGACAGGCAAAAAAATTATACAAGAAGCTACACGGACATAATCCACCGAAAGGGAAAATACCGGCCGTACTTTTAAGAAATCCCAATAAAATTCAAAAGAGGTCTGAAAATAATATGATAAATGAGTGTGTAGGGATGAGAGCGTGGAGAAAAAGTTTAAGGGAAATAAGCAGTCAGATAAATGGACTGATAGAAGGAATAAAGGGAAAAGGTGATCCAGTGATCATAACCACAAGAAGATTATCGGAGAATCGGAAAAAGAACAAGGGAACTGCATGGAGAAGAGCAAGGAGGAATAGATAGATGGCTACGGGATGGAATGTAATGGACGCGCTCAACAATAAGACGAAGGCGGCAGCAGTTGACAATAAACCGAAAGCAAGATTCCGGACAAAGGATATTAATATAGATCAGCTCTACAGTAACGACAAGAATTTTTATTCGATTCCGGACATTGAACAGCTGGCACAGGACATTTTTGCAGTAGGTTTGCTGGAGAATCTGACGGTGGTACATGATCCATGTGATCGTGGAGAATACCGGATTATAGCAGGAGAGCGGAGATGGAGAGCATTGACATTGCTTGTAGAGCAAGGACATGAAGAATTCGCAGTAGCGTCCTGTCAGATAAAGACTCCGGCAGAAGAGAACGAAGAGATGATCCAGCTGATCATAGCGAATACATACCGGAATAAAACAACGGCAGATATCTTGGAAGAGCAAAAGAAGCTGGAAGAGACATTAAAGCACATGAAAGAACAGGGATTAACTCTGAATGGCTACAAGCTGGATAGCGGACGCTTAAGAGATGTTATAGCGGACATGATGCAGGTATCGTCCACAAAGATTGCTCAGATTGAATCTATTAACAAGAAATTGATTCCGGAATTCACAGAGGAATTAAAGAACGGGGGATTAACATTCTCGGCTGCATACGAGATCAGTAAGATGTCTGAGGACATACAGGAGGATATGCTGGAGCACCACCGGGAAAAAGGATTGACATACAAAGATGTGAAAGAATATGCCGAAGAGCAGAAAAAAGCAGAAGAAGAACAAATTGATGGACAGCTGAGCATCGAAGATATAAATGACGGTGCGTGTCAGAATCTGACACCGGAAGAAAATTCTGATCAGAATGAAGTAGTGATGGTACGCGTTCCAACAGAAGAGGAAAGAGAGTATCTGGAATTAGTAGCGAGAGAAATGGTGAGCACATACAAATACTGGTTCCGTGAAAATGCGGAACAGATAACAGGGCAGAATATAAGAATGTGCAATGAACTGATAAAACAAAACCTGCATCCGGGAGTATCGGGAAGAACTTGGGTGTTTGAAGGAACTGACGGGAAAGATGTCGGGGAAATAAGGATGTATTGCGGATATATCCAATTGTGGATAGATAACGAAAACAGAGGAAATTTCCATTGGCTCGACTTAACAGGAGCCATCAAAAAAGTGTTGGAGGAAAACGTAAAAGAAGAAACGGAAAAAAAGGAGAAAAATGAAGAACAGGAAGAAAAAAGCGAAGAAACCGAAGAGATTGAAACACCTGACACCTATGCAGTATCTGGCCTGGAAGAAGAACCTGCAGAGAAAGAAAATGAATATAGATACCAGGACAAAGAAGAAACGCAGGAACGACTTCCGGAAGAGACACAACTACATGAAAAGAAATCCGGAAAAACAGATCTTGATATTGCCAGGGAAGAAAATCAAAAATACAGGAACTATCTGGAAATGGCGAAAGGACACATGGATACTAATGACATCCGGGTGCGGACGTACAAGGTAATGATTGCGGCACTGGCCGGATATATCAATGATCTGGACACGGTAATGAATCCACCAAAAGAACCGGAACAGCCAGAACTTCCAAGATTTAAGAATAACGATCAGCGAAAAGAATGGCTGAGAAATTATAAAGCTTGGGGATTATGGTACACAGATAAAAACATAAATGTAAATTATTATAAATACGATTTCGCTGACGGCAGCAGGCTCGTAGTTGCAGAATACCGGAATCGCATAAACGGGTGGAATGGAAAAGAAAAAGAAGATGAGTATTACTTCCACCTGTTAGAAAAAGATAAAAAACCGTATGGTGATGGAAAACCATACGATAAGCAATACATGAATTCTACAGACAGCGAGACATATTTAGTAGAGTTTTTGAAAAATCTGCAGAAGAATGCGTGATACTTATGAGGATAAAAAATGTAGATCCGAAAGGTTGGTACGACATTCCAGGTTATGACGGATTGTATCAGATCAATTATTGGGGGAACGTCCGAAAGAGATTGAAATACGGGTGCTATAAACAACTGCATCCGTATGTAAAGAAAAGTAGAAAAGGAAAACGGTTCATTAAGCTATGCGGAAAAGAATGGGTAGTTATGAGTCTGATGCGGATTACATTCATCGGAGAACTTCCGGAAGGATATGTGACTTATCACAAGAATGGAATAAAAACTGATGATGTGTTAAGCAACATTGGAGTAACGACCAGAAGTGAATTGTCAAAAAAAACAAGCCAGCTGACCGGAAGAGCATTCAAAGTGGCAAAAATAAACCAGGATGGTGAAATCGTAGCATTCTATAAATCGGCAAGAGAAGCAGGAAGAGAGAACCATATGTGCTGTCAAACAGTCTTGGATTACATAAATGGAAAGATGAAAGGTATCTATGCACCAGATGGATATGCATACTGCAAAGATACGGACGATGAGATAACAAAGCTGATCAGAAAGATAGAACAGAAAAACACAGAGGAATGCGGTGTTAATTTTACGCGAGCACCGGAAGTTATATTCGATTTTTAGGAGGATGAGCATGATGACATTACAAGAGATATTTCGAGTGCAGGAAAGTTATAAATTGCCGGACGCAATCATGGAAGTACTGATGTCTAAAGATGCAGAAAAATATATAAGAGAGGTAAGAGATAATAAAATTGACATTCGTGACACATTCCAAGAAGAACAGGGCGATCGGAACAGGCTAAAACAAGATTTTACGCCAGATTGTTTATGCTGGCTGGTAGCACACCTGATGAAGGACGGAAACTGTTTGGATACGTGTTCAGGAACAGGAGTGTTGAGCAAAGAAGCAGCAAAGGTACATGGAGTTGAGGTTGAAGAGTGGGAATTTAGCGAGAGGACAATTCCTTTCGCAATTCTGGATGCATGTGTTAACGGACTGAATGGATATATAAGCCGAGGAGACTGTCTGAGAAATGAAATACACCAGATGTATAGAATAGTAAAAATCTCAGATATAAGTATTCCACTTGAAAGAACACCGAAAAGGGAAATAGGTCAATATAATAATGTGATCATGAATCCGCCATATTCTATGAAATTTCCGGATGCAGAGAGATATCCAATGGCAGGATTTATGATATCGAAAAGCAAAGCAGATTACGGATTCTTGCTCCGAGGGCTGCAGCACTTGAAAGAAGACGGAAGACTGATTGCAATCCTGCCGCATGGAGTATTATTCAGAGGAGCAGGGGAAGGAAAAATACGAGAATGGCTCATAAAGCAGCATTTAATTAATGCGGTAATAGGACTTCCGAATAAACTGTTTTTAAACACGAGCATACCTGTATGCATATTGGTTATAGAGAGGCATTCGCCCAATATTTTGTTTATTGATGCCAGTCAAGAATATATTAAGGGATCATCCAAAAACGATATAAGCGGCCGGCAGTTGGGAAAAATAGTCGACTGCTTCAGTGCAAGGACGGATATAGAAAGGTATTCCCGCAAAGCTTCGTACGAGGAAATCGAGGAAAATGATTATAACCTAAACATTCCAAGATATGTCGACACCTTTGAGGAAGAAGAACTTCCTGATATTGGAACAATGCTGGATAATCTCGACAAGATAGAAGCACAAGAACGAAACACCAGATCCGAATTATATGGAATTCTTGGAGAACTAACAGGAAACGAAGCAGATATAAGACATGTGAAAAAACACCAAAGCTTAATGGAAAGGGGAAGACATGAATCTACAATGCAGACAGATACACGCAACTGAAATATGTAAGATAGAACGGGCAGTTACTGGAAAAAGATATAACGCAGGGAGCTGTTACATAAAACTGAGTGCGGTAGATGACTATGTTGGACAACTGCAACAACCCGGAACAATAGATTCAAGATATGCAGTATTAGAACCAAAAGAAGAAATCAACGTAGATTATATGTATATAGCTTTTTGCAGGAGCTTTCCAGAATTTTTAAGAAAATACAGAACAACAATAAATTTACAATTCAACACTTTGAAACATTATGAAATATACTGGCACGATGATAAGAATGTACAAGAATATATTGTAAACGCACTTAAAACAGTACAGAAAGAAATAGATCTGACAGAAAGTCAAATAGAACACGAGAAAGAAGTGAAAAGATGGTATCTTGCGAAAATGATGATGTAGAAAGAAACAAGAAGAATTGAGAACCAGGAGGAAAAACAAAATGTTATGGTGCAGAATTGCAAATATGCCATGCAGAGAAGCTGGAGGAGAACAGTATAAAGAAAAGTGTTTTGCTTGCACTTGGCATATGGAAATATCAGGGAAAGCGATTTGCAAATATGAGAAATATGAAAAACGTGAGGATGATCAGCATGAGCGAGCAGAATTCCTAACAAAGAGAATGAACCTTCCGGCCAGAAGAGGAGATGGGATGAGATAATGAGAAAACTGGAAGAATTAGAGAAAGAAGAAAAAGACCGTCAGGAATTCATTGAAGCAACAAATAAACTCAAAAGAGAATTGAAAAGGACGTGGCTGTGTAAGATAATGATTCGACTGCTGGATTGGCTGGCAGAGAAAATATAAGAATAAATAAGCTTGTACCGCTGGCATTGTATCACAGCAACCAGTCAACATAGATTTCCTCCGGCACCGGCCGGAGGGGAAAGGAGCAACCGTGACAAAAAAAGTTGAGAATCCGGAAAAGCGGACAAATATAGATAGACATCTGTGTAAGAGTTGTATCTACAGGGGCAGCAGACTTGGCTTAGGGAGATGTAATTATATAGCGGTTGAAGGGCATAGCAGAGGTATGCCGGCAGCAGAATGCACAGTATATGTGAAAGGAAGAAAGAGAAAAGCATTATGGTAGGACAGATAACAAGCAAAAACGAACTGAAGAAAAACGGATCTGGTTATAGTGATCCGACAGCATATAAAGCAATTATGAATGTGGGGGGGGGCAACAGTAATGAATACATATCATGGAGACATTTTTTACATAGCGAATGATGGAAGAGCCGGAGAAACACCGGCGATTATAGTATCGCCGGACACATGGCTTGAACAAGATCCGGAATTTGTGCAGGCAGTATTAATGACAACAAAAGAGAATGAACAACTTCCGACACATGTTGAGGTGATGTGTCGAGTACAATCTATAGCACTGTGTGAACGTATATTCAAGGTGGATACAGACAGAATCGGAGAATATATCAGATCATGCACAGCGGAAGAGATTCAAAAAGTTGATGAAGCTATTGCACTGACACTTGGCATTACGGAGAATAATAATGGCGCTGATCAGGAACGGATTAAGCAGCTGGAGGAGCAACTGGCAAAGGAAAAAGAAACATCCGATAGAATTCTTGCAAAGTTCAGAGAAGAGACAGAAAGATACAATGAACTGGAGCGTGAGAAAGGATATGGGAATGATAAAGAGTATATCAGAGCGATAGCTGAGAGGGATGTGTACAAGAGTATGTACATGGATCTGCTTGAAAGGAAAATGAATGGATAAGACAGTGATATTTATTGTTATCGTAATAATTTGTGTGCTGTTTACAGTTTGGAGCGCATGTGTAATGGCAGCACGTGCGGATGAGCAGCTGCGTGAGATTACGGATGACAAGAAAGAGCCGGAAGAAAAAGAGGAAGATATGACGAAACAAAGAACATGCAAACGGTGTGGGATGCCGACGGGAGCAACGTATTACAAGATAAATATAAATGCTGAATGTGACAGAGCAGGAGCGACTACAGAGCAATTCTGCTATAACCTGTCGAAGACTTTAAAACAAGCGAATAGTCCGGAGGATGTGTACTGCAGGAGCTGTGTAGATAAAATTGAAAATTATATGAAAATGGATATAGGAAAGATAATGAACGAGAGTGCGATCCGGACAAGACCACCAGTAGAGAAACCACCGAAGAAAGGAAAATGACATGAGGACAAGCAAGATAGAAAGAAGAATAGGCAGAAGCAACTGTGATATGCTGGCGAGCAAGAAACCGGATGCAAAGGCGAGTGAGGAGTTCCATCAAATGCCTTATGCGATAAGAAAGAGAACGAAGAAAGAAGGAGAGTCCGATGGAAAGAAACGATGAAGAAAAGATTATTAAAAAAAGATATCTGCGAAGCTATCGTGCACATGTACATAGGCGGGAAAGATTAGAGGAACAGCTGGTAGAGCTGCAGGCTATGAAGTTGTATCCATCTATGAAAAACAATGATGGAATGCCACATGGGAGCAGTGTGGATAGAGATCTGTCTGGATATATGGCAGAAAAAGAAAGACTGGAAAAGGAAATAGAAAAAGAAAAAACGAAAAGCGTAAGATCTTATGTAGAGATCATGGGATGCATAAATAAGCTGCAGAGAGAACGAGAAAGAGACGTGCTGTATTATCGCTACATAAAAGAGATGGAATGGTGGGATGTGACGAAAAAAGTGGGGTATAGTCAGAGGGAAGTGTACCGCACACACAGCATCGCATTGAGAAAACTGGAGATTCCTAAAAGTTGGCAGTAAATGTCAGTGAATGGCAGTTAAGTATATGATACTATGATAGTGTCCTGAAAGCGAAACGAAGAGATGGAAGTAACTGGAAGGATACAAATACTCACCCGGAAGGTGGCAGCAGTCGGAAGATTGTAGCCATCTTTTTTTATGGAGGATATATGGAGACGTGCAAGAATAAAGGATGTCTGTATTACTGGATACTGAATGGAGGAGAACATTGTCCGGCAGAACAGGGATGCGCAGGCTATATGAGTAATGACGGATAAAGAAGCAAAACATTTTTACAACTCTAAGGAGTGGAAGAAAAAAAGAATAGATATCCTGATAAGGGATCGTAATGAATGCCAGGACTGCATAGTCCGAATAAGGAAAGCAGTAGAGGAAGGTATACGATTAACACCAGAGGATAGGAAGGTAAGAAGAGCAACAGAAGTACATCATATCCAGGAACTGAAAGAACATCCGGAACTTGCATTGGATGATGACAACCTGATCGGTCTGTGCCATACGTGCCATGATATACGGCATAACAGACACACACTTGTAAGAAGAAAGAGGAAGAAGAGACTGACAGAAGAAAGATGGTAGCTACATGAGAGTAGGCATAGCTTAGGAGGTGACAAGCGGGCGGTGCAAGCCGTCGCATGTGTGGTTCGAGTCCACAGCTGCTCTCAATTTTTTTATAACACCCCCGGGTAAATTCTCAGCGAATTTTTTACGGGTGGAGAACGGGGATGTGGCCATGACTCCGGAGAAAAATGAAAATCTCGCGTGAAAAGGGTAAGGGTATCAGATTTTTAAATTTACTTTAAGAAGAAATTTTTTGACACGGGCATAAAAACCCGTGTTTTTTAGCAAAAAAAGTTACGAAAAAGGCATGATTTGAGCGAAAAGAGGTGAGCAAATTGACACAAAAAGACGTAAAAATGTCGCTGGTCAGACAGTTGGAACTACGTGGAATGAGTGCAGAATTCTACATGGATCTAGTGAATGATTATATATATTACTGGACGTTAAAAAAGAAACTCATAGCAGATATTAGAAAAAAAGGATTGAGATACGAGACCGTGAACGGGAATGGAATGAAGGTGGAAAAAGCGAATGAAAGCGTTGTCAATTTGCAGAAAACTACGGCTACTATGTTGAAGATCCTGGCAGATCTGAAGTTAAAAGAGCCGGTACCAGAGCCGGAGAATCCTACAGATGGTTATCTGTAAAGAGATTGATTATTATCTCAAATATGCCGAAGAACATCCGAACTGGATAAATAAAAAAAGAAAATTACTCTTTGAAAACATCGTAAAGCCGCTGATGAAGCGGGACGATGTTTTTTTTGATGAAAAAACATATAGGAATTGTATTAAGTATTGTGAAAGCAATTATTACAAATTATTTCCGTTTCAAAAGTTCATTTATGCATTTGCATTTATGTACAAAGATGACATTCCGGTTTTCCCCACGTTTTTCATAAAAGAGGGACGTGGAAATGGAAAAGATGGTTTCATCATACCGCTGGTGAATTTTTTTCAGACTCCACTATACGGAGTAATGAATTATAACGTAGAAATCGTAGCGAATGCGGAAGACCAGGTAAAAGATACGTTCAAAGTAGCGTATGACATGCTGCATGATAATCCTAAGTTTAAAGGCAAGTTCTCGGTCACAAAGGAGCTGATCTCAAACCTTGTAACCGGTGCAGAAATGAAATATAACACATCCAATGCAAAAACAAAGGATGGAAAAAGAACCGGTTGCCTGGTGCTCAATGAGATACACGCATATGAAAATTATGATCAGATCAATGTATTTGAATCATCGTTCGGTAAAGTTAAGCATTCACGGGAATTCATAATCACGACAGACGGATATGTCAGAGACGGTCCTCTGGATGAAATATCCGCAATGTGTATGGAAATTCTTGAAACGGGAGAAAACCCGCTGGGGTATTTTCCATTCATATGTGAGATAGACGATCTGAAAGAAGCAGAGAATCCAGATGCATGGCATAAAGCAAATCCATCACTGGAATTTCTGCCAATTCTGGCAAACCGCATTATGCATGATTATCTGGAACAGAAAAAGATTCCATCCAAGCGAGCAGAATTCCTGACAAAGAGAATGAACCTTCCAGCCAGAAGAGAAGAAGAAACGGTCACGACGTGGCAGAACATTCTACGGGCATGTTACGAAGGAGAGACAAGGGAAGAACTGGAAAAGAAAATTCCAAGGATCACTAAGAACACGAAAGGACAGTTGGCGATAATCGGAATTGACTATGCGGACGTGCGGGACTTCGCAAGCGCAGGGATCCTGACCAAGGACTATGAAACTGGAGAATACATTTGGAGACAGCATACGTGGATCTGTGAAGATTCTCCGTTCCTGAGTTCTATCAAGTTCCCGATTATGCAGAATATGGGACAACCGGAGTTCGAGGATTACGAAGTAGTACCAGGACCAGTCATAGATGTGAATACTATAGTGGCGTGGTGCTTAGACAAGATGCAGGATTATGAAGTAAAGAAAATAACAATGGATACGTACAGGTATAATCTGTTCAAAATGGCATTTGAAGCCGTGGGATTGACGGTTGAAGATAAGAAAAATAAAGACGGAATAGTAAGACTTGTGAGAAAGATTACATCTGCTACAGGAATTATTGCACCAGCAATCCAAGCATTATTCAGTCAGCACCTGATTAATTATGGACCGTCTTCTATTATGCGCTGGTACACAAATAATACGAGCGTCACAGAGGATAAATACGGGAACAAGACATTCGGAAAGATAGAACCGAAGTTAAGGAAAAATGATGGATTCATGGCTTTTGATGTGGCCATGTTCAGCAAAGACGAAATAGAGGTGCAGATAATCTACATTTAGTGGGAGGAACAATGTTCAATTTTTTAATTCAGAACAAAAATGATGAATTACAATCGCTTGCGGAAACGATAACGATTGAGCTTGAAAAACTAAATATAGCGAAGCTGGCGGTGGAAAAAGCGGAAACCATGATAGCAAAAGCTATAGCAAAGTCGGATATTCTGATTCAGACGCAGAGCGAACATAAAAGAAAATATGAGTACAGACTTAATGTGCAGCCGAATGATAATGAGAATGGGACGTACTTCTGGACAAAAGTTGTAAAAAAGCTTTTGAGAGAAGGGGAGGTTGTGATAGTTCGGATTGGAGATAAATATTACCGTGTACAGAGCTTCCAGGAATCGGATAACGTAATGACTGGAAGACTGTATAGTAACATAACGATTGAAGCTGCGGAAAAACAATATTCTCTGCTTAAAACATTTTTGTCAGGAGATGTAATTCATTTAAGATACGACAACTCTAAGATAAGAGTGCTCTTGAACTCTGTGCTATCACAGTACGAAACAACAGCAAATTCTGTTAATGCAATGATGCAGATTGCAAATACTCCAAAATTCAAATTAAAAGTCCCAGGACCGCTTAATCTTGTACGAAGAGGAAAAGACGGAGAAAGTGATAAAAAGATCACGAAAGAAGAATATACGGAAAAATTAAAGAAACTGTTGGAATCAGAGAGCCTTGCTATCATTACGGAATCAAGCGGAATTACACTGGAGCAGCTTGGTATACAGACAACAACGAAAACAGAAGAGCTCGTCAAAATTAAAGCGGAAATAAATAATGCAACTGCCGAAGCTTACGATATTCCACAAGCAGTGTTTAACGGGAATATCACAGAAAAAAGCGATGCTACAAATGAGTTCATTACGTATGCAGTCGGACCGGTTGCAGAAGTCATAAACGATGAATTGACGGCAAAGCTTGTAGGCGCGGAAGACTATGCAGGCAAGAATGAACGGGTGATGGTATGGCTTGCAAGATTCAAACACGTGGATGTGGTAGATAGTGCGAATAACCTGGACAAACTGAGATCTAATGGATGGAATTTTGACGAAATCCGAGAGATGGTGGGATATCCGGTACTAAATACACCGTTCAGTCAGGCAAGAGCATTGACGAAAAACTACACTACAGGAGAGGAGGACAATTCGAATGCAGAAACCAGTTAACACAGCTTAGGGAGGTGATCCAATTATCTCGGAATTATCCGTTAAATAACAATGCAAAGAAAGGAGAATGGCATGAAAAACAGGTATTACATGCTGGAAACAGACGAGGATAACAAGTCAGCAGAACTGTATATCTTTGGTGATATTACATCGTATCCATGGTATGAAGGTGATGAATCATCATATGGATTGGTGAAGAAACTGCAAAATTTGGATGTGGAAAATATCACGGTACACATTAACAGTTATGGTGGAGAAGTTGCGGAAGGACTCGCAATTTACAACACGCTAAAAGACAGCAAAATGAATGTAACAACTGTATGCGATGGATTTGCGTGTTCGGCAGCATCGGTAGTATTTATGGCTGGAGATGAAAGAATCATAAAAGAAGCGTCACTGCTCATGATCCATAATGCATGGACATATGCAAAAGGTGATTCAAACGCTTTGAAAAAGCAGGCAGCAGATCTTGAAAAGATTACGCAGGCATCCGTGAATGCATATAAGAGTAAAGCGACGATTTCAGAAGAAAAAATCAAGGAATTGATGAATGATGAATCGTGGATTACGGCAGATGAGGCTGTAGAATATGGACTGGCAACCAGGACAGAAGTAGAAGAAAAGGACGAGAAAGCGAATCAGTCGGCATTCCAGATTGTTAGAAACCGCATGTTGCAGAACAATACAATTGAAGAAGTGGACCAGATCGCAGAAATGATCGTAGAAAAAATCACACCAATATTAAATAAAAAAGAATCAAAGAAAGAAGAAAGAAGTGGCACTGGATGGGGAGAATTCTTCAAGTAAACAGTGTCAGATTCTGACACCAATAGAAACGTGGAAAAGATAGCACCAGATAGGTGCTTTTTTAATTGAGAAAAGGAGACGAAAAATGAAAATTGAAGATTTATCACAGGAAGTAAAAGACAAAGTTAAGCAGTTACTGGAGGATGCTCCGGCGGATCAGAAAGCGGATGCGATTATGCAGTCGATTGAAATGATCCAGGAAGCAACGCATGCAGAGCTGATTGAACAGGTAGTAGCTGAGGCTGAAAGAGCAAGCAGAGATGCTGAGTACAAGAGTAAACTCGGACTTAGAAACCTTTCGCAGGAAGAAAAGAAATTCTACGAGAACTTTAAGAATATTAAGCAGGCGTTCACAGCAAACCAGATCGACATCATTCCGACAGAGATTATTGATCGTACACTGGATGATGTTAAGAAAGCATCGCCAATCCTGAAACTTGTAAATATGGCGCCGGCAAATGTGAAGAAATGGATTGTAGCATCTCATTCAGGAGCTGCTGTGTGGGGTGCTCTTACGGATGCAATTAAAGGCGAACTGTCAGCCGAAATCACATCTCTGAACATTGAACTCCACATGTTGTCAGCGTACCTTGTCATTCCGAAAGCAATCAGAGAGCTGTCTCTAGAATTCGTTGATCGCTATTTCATGGCGATCCTGTCTGAGGCTATGCAGGATGGACTTGTAAAAGGCTACCTTGATGGAGATGGAAAGACAGGTCCGATCGGAATCTTCCGTCAGATTGAAGCAGTAGAGTCCGCCGGAACAAACAAAGCGAAAACTGTTCTCACTACGGTTACAAAATTCTCTCCGAAGGGACTTGCTCCGGTGAGAAAAACTCTTACTAATGATGGAAAACGTGTGGTTGATAAGCTCTATCTTATCTGCAATCCGTCAGACGAAGCAGAATATGTGGATCCATGTATGTATGGAGAGGCTCTGACAGGCGGCTATGTCAACAAGTCATTCATTGACATCGAAAAAATTGTTGATGCCAACTGTCCGAAAGGAAAGGCTGCATTTACAATCGCTGGATACTACACTATGGGAACAACAGGTGTGAGAGTCAATGAGTATGACCAGACAAAGGCTATGGAAAATGCAGATCTCATTATTGCATCATGCTATGCAAACGGACGTGCAGTAGACGACAATGTGGCAGTTATCTTTGATGTGACCAAACTGGAAGAATACGTGCTGCCGGTTACACAGACGGTTATTGAAAAAACTGTATAAGAACTACGGAAGGCGGGATTGAATAATGAACGAAGCAGAATTAAATGCACTTGTGAAAGAAATGCGGGATGATTATCAAATCCCGCCATACCATCCTGATTCGGAACTTAAGAACTATGCAAAAGAAGGAGAAATGCACCTGGGAAAATTGAATTCCGGGTGCAGTATCACAGAAGATCTGCTGTATAGATCGCTACTGAAAAACTATATGTATTATGCTTTCTATCACAAGACCAGTGAGTTTTTTGAAAATTATGGAAGCATTATAACAACGTGGCAGATGGAAACGGAGGTATAGGCGTGGAATTACCAGAATACACAGATGGAGTAGTAGAATTCTATGAAATCAAAACCGATAATGTGGAAGATTATCCGGAAGAAAAAATTAAAAAGATAGATCTGCCACCGGTTTGGTACAGAGAGTTGTCTATATTTGACACCACAAGGGCAAAACTTTCCTCTCTGAGCATAGAAGTAACGATGAAAATCAGCATTCCACAATACAGGGGAATTAACAGTGGTTTTATCTGCATGATAGATGGAGCACAACACGAAATCTACAACGCAGCGCATGTGACTACGAAAGACGGCTTTAAAGAAACGGAGCTGACACTTAAGACACCAACGATAGACAGGGAGGTTATTGAAGATGACACAGAAGGAACTGAGTAACCTCTTGCATAATACAGGATGTCCGGTTAACGAAGGAATCACCGTAGACCTGAAGAAAGAAAAAATATTTCCGAGAATTGACTATTGGGAAATGATGTGGGAAGACACAATGGCATCCGGTGATGATTATGAGAATGAGATCACATGGCAGATTAGTTTTTACGCTAGAAAGCCACGCAATCCGAAACTGATCGCACTGAAAAAACGTCTGAATGAGCTTGGCTACCATCCGACCATTGCCCACGAATACGTGACAGAAGATCGTGTTTGGCATTCTTACTTTTCAATTACAACGGACGGGGTGATTGGATGAGTAGCGAGATAACCTTTGACGGTGGAGGTTTTGAAGATTTCGAGGAAATGTTGAAACAGTATTCCGAGAATGTAAGCTCTGACAAAGCACTTGACGCAGTGAAAGCGGGAGCGAAGGAGTTCGTCAATGACCTTCTTAGACTCCCAAAACCACGAAGTCAGATTACCAAAGCAGGGTACACGCATATTGTAAGTACATTCGCACTGGAAAGAACTGACAGCGGAATCAAAGTTGGATGGGGCAAGTATTACGGTCCAATGCTTGAGCATGGAACCAGGAAGATGGCAGCAAGGGCACACTTGAAGCCACTTTTTGAAAGAAACAAGGAAAAATACTACAAGAAGATGACAGAGAGCATCTTCGGTTAGGAGGTTGACTAATGCCTATTAATACAAAAAAACCGGCCATGAAACAGACAGTCGGAGCACAGTACATGTGTTTTGCTGATGCAACAGAGAGCGACGAGTACAACGGTACTTATGAAGCTGATGTTGAGAAGACAGAGGTTGTGAAGAGTGTAAAAGTCACAGAAAACTCTGAGACAAGCGATGTGTATGCATCCGGGAAAATCTACGATTCTGATTCACCAATGTCAAGTATTGACATTGAAGTATCAGTGATCGCATTCCCGGATGATACAATCTCAAAAATGCGTGGAGAGACAAAAGGAACAGGGGGACTTATCCTTGCCGGAGGAAACAGTGAAAGACCATTCTTCGCTTATGGCAAGGTTGTGAAACTGAAAAACGGAAAATCTCGTTATGAGTGGTTTCCAAAATGCAAACTTGTTGAGAACTCCGATGATATTGCAACATCTGAGGAAAAAGCAAGTGAGCAGACCGACACGATCAAGATTAGAGCATATCCGTTTGATGCAGCAGGAAACATCGTGAGCAAGGTCACAGAGTCCACGGCACCAGCAGGACTTACAGAAGAGAAGTTCTTCGCAAAACCGATTCTGACGGATGCAGACCTTATAACAGCAATAGGAGAGTGAAAGGAATAAGTGGCACATGAATGCAGGTAAAATTATAAAGCTTACAGACGGGACAACCATTGAAGCGAAAATGAATTTTGGGACAATCTTTTATCTTGATCAGATAGGTGGTTCAAAGCTTGGGCGGAGAATAGACAAACTTGAAAAGATTGGAAAAGCAACAGACAGCGACAAGATGAATTTTGCAGCGAAGCTTATCTATGCAATGGTAAGAAGCAATGGGAGAAAAGTGACATTTGATGAAGCACTTCAGCTTGTGCCACCGGATCCAACAGAACTTCTTGAAGTTGTAGAGGCTTATCAGAAAGAAGTTGACAAAATTAAAAAAAAAGAGGAATCGAAAGCACAGATGAAAGCATTCAGCTCGAGATAAATTGGGCTGAATATATGGTTGATGCGAGAGAGATGGGAATGACAGAGGACGAGTTCTTCCATTCATGTCCCGTCTTTTTTTGCGAACAATACGAGATATTCTGTGAGAAGAAAGCGAGGAAGGTGAGGACGTTATATGGCGGATGAACTGAAGAGAGTTGGATTAGTGTTTAAGGCAGATGGTGCAGCAGACTTTCAAAAGACGATGCAGCAGGTAAATACAGCCGTTCAGGAAAATAGTAATTCGTTTAAACTTGCAAAAGCGGCATGGGATGACAGCACTACTGCAGTTGAAAAGTTAAAAGACCGTCAGGAATATCTGGCAAAACAGACGGACGTTTATTCTGATAAGGTGGAAATTCTGAAGCGTGAGCTTGAAGAAATGGAATCTGCAGAAAACAGAAATGAGGATGCAATCCGAAAGAAGCAGAACCAGCTTACAAGCGCACAGATTAGTTTAACAAAATATCAGAAAGGCCTTGCTGAAGTAACAGAAGAACTTGAGAGCGGTGCAGCAGAAAGTAAGGAACAAATTAGGAAATTATCTGATGAAATTGCAGAGTCTACAGATAAAATTAAGGCGAATGAGATTGAAATCGAAGCTCTTAAAGCGAAATATGACGATCATATAAAGTCGATTGTAAAATATAAAGATGAACAGAAGTATCTTTCAAATCAAACAGAGAATTACGAAAGAATACTTGAATCATTAAAAAAACAATTGGATATTCTTGAATCTGCTGAAAATAAAGATGAAAAAGCAATTCAGGACAAAAAGAACGAGATAAATGAAACTACTACAAAACTTAATGGTTACAAAAGTAAACTGGAAGATGTTGAGAAAAAGCTGAAAAGCGGAGCAGCTGCAACGGAAGGTTATGCTGAAAAAGTACAGGATTTTGGAAATAAAGCAAAAGAGACAGGGGATAAGTTTAGCGGAATATCAACGGCGGCAGCAGGCATAGTAGCGGCAACAGCAGCTACAGTACCTGCAACAGCAGAATATCGTAAAATTATGGGATCGCTTGAGGTGTCGAGCCAAAATGCAGGGTACACAGCAGAACAAACAGCGGAAAGTTATAGAACCTTATATGGTGTGCTTGCAGATGATCAGACAGCTGCAACAACTACGGCCAATCTTCAGGCGTTAGGTTTGTCACAAGAAGAATTAAGCACGGTAATTGAGGGGACGATTGGTGCATGGGCAACTTACGGGGATAGTATTCCCATTGATGGACTTGCAGAATCAATCAATGAGACTGTGAAAACAAGTACTGTTACGGGGACTTTTGCGGATATGCTCAATTGGGCGGGAACTTCAGAGGATGCATTTAATGAAAAGCTTGCAGCTTGCGGAAGCGAAAGTGAGAGAGTAAACCTGGTCATGCAGGAAATGGCGAATCAGGGACTCGTAGATGCAGGAAAAAAATGGCAGGAAAACAATAAGAATTTGGTAGACGGAAATAAGGCAACAGCAGATTTCCAACAGGCAACAGCTGAGCTTGCGGATACAGTTGCACCGCTGATTACCAAAATTACAGAATTGATTGCCGGATTGATTGAAGAGTTTAATCAGCTCTCACCGGAAGGACAGAGATTGATTGCCGGATGCGTATTGGTAGTGGCAGCAATAGCTCCAATTCTTTCGGGAATCGGGAATATTGCGATGGGAATACAAACATTGATTCCGTTGATTTCAAATCTATGGACCGTGCTTGGACCAATGGGAATTGTCGTGATAATTGGTTTGATTATCCTTTTATATAATAAATGTGAATGGTTTAGAAATGGAGTTAATGCAATATTTGGCGGCATTGCAGATTTTATTAAAGGTGTAATTAATAAAATCAAGGGATTTTTCAACTTTGAATGGAAACTTCCAAAAATTAAACTTCCACATTTCAAGGCGAGTGGAGAATGGTCGCTTGTTCCACCAAAAGTTCCAAAGTTTTCGGTTGACTGGTACGCAAACGGCGGTATCTTGAACAGCCCAACTATTTTTGGTATGAACGGAGATAGAGCAATGGGCGGTGGAGAAGCAGGAAAAGAAGCTGTTTTGCCGATAGATCTGTTAAGATCTTATATCCGGGAAGAGAACCAGGGGAACAATGAGGTACTTGCACAGATGATAGCTGAAGCTATGTCAAGAATACCTCTTACGGTCGAAAATAATATCCAATTAGGAGATAAAAAGCTTGCAGATGTATTAGTAGATGCAATCATCAAAAAAATGTCCCAGAGTGTTAAATGGAAGAAAGGAGCCGTTGGAGCATGATCTTGGATGTAGAATATAACAACATATTGAGTTCATCGTTGGAAGTATATGCAAAAGAACTTCCAAATATTCCGACAGCACAGCGAAGAGAGAAAGAGATCACTATTCCTGGAAGAGACGGAACTATCTATACAACATATGGAGACTATGAATCAATTGATATCACAATACCGTTCAATTTCATCTGTGATGAAACTGAATGGGATAAACGGTGGGGAGTTGTGAAAAAATGGCTGTCAGCTCGTTACAGAAGATTGCGACTCAGTACAGATCCGGAGCATTTCTACAAGGTGTCCAAAGTAGAGCTTGAAGATGCAGAACATACAACTGCAAGGATTTGTAACTTCAAAGCGAAATTTACAACGATAGATGGACTTAGATATCTCCTGGAAGGACAAAATGAACATGCAGCTGAAGACGTAAGATATAACCCGTACGAAGTGGCACATCCAATCTATATGATTAGCGGAGAGGGCGCATGTGTGCTGACGGTAAACGGGAAAACAATGACGGCGGATATAGGACAGAATATCACGATAGACACCGATCGGGAGCTTGCCTATCGAAAGGATAAGACACTGAGCAACACGGCGGTATCCGGAAAGTATGATGATCTGTACCTACAGGAGGGAGAAAACGAGATAACTATAACAGAGGGATTCGAACTGAAGATAATTCCGAACTGGAGGTGCTTATGATACAGGTATATAGTCCGGATAATACAGACTACGAACATAATGGAGATATGACGTTACATCCGGAAGAAGCAACCATCCATGTGATCCTTAATGGAGAATGGACAGCGACCATGGAGCATCCGATTGATTCAGAAGGTCGATGGAAGTACATCGTTGATAATGCGGTGGTGAAAATGCCGTCATTTAACGGTGATCAGCTCTTCCGGATCCGCAGCAAAGAGAAGAATGATTCAGGAGTAAGTGCAGAACTTACTCCTATTTTTTTGGATGCAAAAGAGGAGTGCTTTCTGGTCGATGTCAGACCAACCGAGAAGACAGGCCAACAGGCATTAGATATCATGACCGCACCGAATGCAAGATATCATGCGAAATCGGATATTAAGAAGGTGTCAACAGCTTATTACCAGACGGAAAACCTGATCGAAGCGATTAATGGAAATGATGATAATTCATTTATAAATCGCTGGGGCGGGGAGATCTTATATAACGATTATACCGTAACAATTAACGAAAGGGTTGGCGGTGATTATGGAGTCCAGGTCTTGTATGGAAAGAACATAGTTCAAGACGGATTCTCTGAAACTATTGATATGTCCGAAGTAATAACCAGGATAGTACCAAAAGCTTATAACGGATATATGATGCAGGGTGATGAACCGTGGGTAGATTCGCCACTGATTGAAAAATATCCAACAGTGCACTATGGAACTATCACTTTCGAAGATGTGAAAATGCGTGCGGATGCGAGTGAAGATGATGAGGCTAATGGTGTGACTGTCTGTGATACACAGGAACAGATGGAAGCTGCACTGCGTAGGAAATGTGAAGAACAGTATGAATCTGGTGTAGATAAGCCGAAAGTGACTATAGCAGTGAACATGGAACTGGTACAGAATGCAGAGCTGTATGCGGATGTGAAGGACCTGGAGAAAGTATATCTTGGAGATACAGTACATTGCAATCATTATAAACTGGATATCACATCAGATGCTCGTGCAATCGAGCTGGAATGGGATGCTGTGAGAGATAAAATCAAATCTGTAACACTTGGAGAGTTCCAGTATAACTTCCTAGATGATGTATCTTCCGTGATGAACCGTGTAGAGCAGGCTATAAGAGAAGACGGAACACTTATAGGACAGCAGGTGCAGGGAATCATTAATGGTGTAAAAGCGCAGATGAAAGCGCAGTCAACCGTAGCGAAAAAGCAGTCTGTAAGAGCCATACTGTTTGAAGATTTGGATCCTGAATCAGCAACGTATGGAGCAATGTGCTTAGGTACATTAGGGTTCGAGATTGCGTCCAAGAGAACTGCAGACGGAAGAGATTGGGACTGGAGTACATTTGGAACCGGCAGAGGATTTATTGCGGATTTCATTGTCGCCGGAACAATGCTTGCTGATCGTATTAAGGGCGGTACACTGACGCTTGGTGGCGACAACAATACAAACGGAATAGCAAAGGTACTGGATGCGAAAGGGAATGAAATCGTAAGACTGGACAAAGACGGTGTATACGCTTGGGGAAAATACATATCTGATGGTAAGACGATGGACAAAAGAGTGACGTTGGAAGAAGGTGTGCTTATGTTCTCCGACAAAGCTGTAAGCAATAATGTTCATATAGATTATGCAAATTATCCGAATGGAGTAGGTCCAATGCTTTCATTTACGGTAGGCGGGACGGCAACAGACGGAACAAATGCGAAGACGATATTAAGACTTACAAAAGACTGCACTTATATAGATACACCTAAAATACAGTTTGCGAACAAAGGAACTGGTAAAACCGGAAGACTTGAATTTTCTGATGGAACGTATGTAGATGTAACGGCCGGAGGAATAACAGGTGGCCGCACAAAGGAAGGTGACTTCTGATGGCATGGACGATAGGGAATTTCATATTAAGCCAGAGCCAGATGGATGCGAATGCGGTAGAAGTGTATAAATATTTCTCCGCAAAGGGATGGACTTTGAATGCAATAGCTGGAATATGTGGGAATATGCAGTCCGAGTCATGGCTGAATCCGGGAGTATGGCAGAGCCTAAAGGAAGGAAACTATTCCGGAGGATTCGGACTTGTGCAATGGACACCGGCTACGAACTATACGAACTGGGCGAACGCGAATGGATATGGAATCACAGATCCGAATGGACAGCTATACTGGATAGATGCATTATCCGGATCATCTGGGCAATGGATCGCAACATCCGCATATAATTTGTCCTGGAGTGCTTTTAAAAAGTCGAGCCAAACACCGGAATGGTTGGCAAGTGCATTTCTGAAGAACTTCGAACGTGCAGGTGTAGAGGTAGAATCGACCAGAAGGTCACAGGCAAGATATTATTATAATCTATTAAGCAAGTATGATACCAATTCGAAAGCTGTTGAGTCAGCTGTCCAGTGGGCGATTAACATAGCGAACGATGATAGTCACGGATATGATCAGACGCATAGAGATGGACCGAACTATGATTGTTCATCCCTCGTATGCTGGGCGTATTATCAAGCAGGCTTGAATACAAGACCAGGATACACACCTGCTACAGGAACGATGTACAATGTCTTCCTTGCAGCGGGATTTGAGGATGTGACGAGCAGTGTTAACTTAACGACAGGTGAAGGAGTGCAACGCGGAGATGTGCTGCTGAATACGGTCCATCACACCGCTATGTCTATCGGGAATGGACAAGTTGTTAATGCAAGTCAGAATGAGCATGGTGGAGCTACCGGAGGAGCAACAGGTGATCAGACTGGAAAAGAGATCTATGTAAGGAACTACTATAACTATCCTTGGAACTATGTGTTAAGACTGCCAGGAGGCGGTGGAGCAGTAGAACCGGAGGGAGTATATATAGTTAGATGGATTCCAGGATAAGGAGGAAAACGAATTGAATACAATCAAAAGAGATGTGTACGTACTCAAAAATACAATCAAAATACCGATAGAAGTCACAAAAGGGACGGATATGGTAGGTATAGAATTCACGGTAAGGGATTTTGACATTCCTGCTACGGCCGCTGCTGTCGCATATTCGTACAACAGGAAAATGAAGAAACCGAACTCGCAGTTATGTGATGTGAAAGGTAACGTGATTTCATTCACACCAGGAAGAGAATTCTTCTCGGTTGGTATGAATGAACTCCAGATCAGGGTGATCAACGAGGATAAGGCTTTAATTTCGTTCAAAGAAAAAGTAAAATGTTCTGATGCAATGGGTTTCCCAGACAATGAAGAAGAAAAGCAGCAGACACTTATAGAGCAGCTGGTGTCTAACAGTGGAAAAGAGACAGGCGAAAGAAAAAAGGCAGATGAAACGGAGAGGAATGAACGTACTGCTGCCATCGAAAAAGAAAAGAGCGAACGCACGCAGGCAGACGCTACGGAGAAGTCAGAGCGAAAAGCAGAGATTGATGTGGAGCGAAAGAGGATTGATAATTTGGCAAAACTTCCGGCCGGATCTACAACAGGGGACGCAGAATTAACAGACATTCGCGTAGGAGCAGATGGCACGACATACGACACTGCAGGTGAAGCAGTGCGGCAGCAGGTAGGTTCACTAAAGGAGGATTTAGATGACTTAACAGAACCGACAAAAAACAAATTCACAAGGGATATTATTGTTTCTGAAAACGGATTTGAGTTTAAAAACAACATTATCTCAAATAATATTACAGACACCAAATCATACACTGCGATAAAATTGTATGGTAAAAAAGATAATGTAAACGTAGAAACATATGCAACGAATAAAGAACTTACGATTGGAAATAATGTATTTTATTTCAATGTGAAGCAAGATATTGACACTCTCGTATTTTTACACTCAGGTTCAGCAAGGGATTTGCATTTTGCTTTTGATGTAAGCAAATTTATCAAGCGTGGGTACAACAGCTTTTCATTCACTGCTGAATCAGTAAACCCAAGTGTTGAAAATGGTGTCCGATTGACAAAAGTGCAGTTTGAAAATGGCGGTCAGACATCGTATGAGTATCCTTACGTGTCAAATGATAGTGTTGCAAGGAGAGAGATACTTGAGATTAATAAACAGATACTTGAGATTAATAAACATTTTGAAAACAATCTGTTGAATCAAAAAGGGAAATTCCCATTCAAAACAGAAATTTTTAAAAACTCTGTATCAAACGATAATAATTATGGCTCTGATAACATAAGATACAGATTTACAATGCCTAAATATCATAAAGTGCATGGCTTTTTTGAATATCAATTTACGAAAGCTGTACCGTACAGATATGACAATACAAATGTGAGACTATTAAGCATAGGTAATAATGCTGTGACAGCAAACTTGTATCTCAATAGACCATCTGTAAGCAATGGGTATATTTACAGATCAGGCATGGTATTGCAGGAGAACTCTTATATCGGCACAACATCAAAAGAGTTTTCTGTGTTCACAACCAACAGTTTCAAAGGTAATGATGCATTATATGTTCGATATATTGATAGTGGGACTGACGTAACAATGAAAATAGAAAGCGGTAAAATCACATTCAAAAATGGCGATACTACACTCGCTGTTGTAAGTTATAGTGCATCTGATTCCATTGATTCATTAATTGCAAAACTAAAGACTCTTACTTTCATCGAAGTCGGTTTTGTTGAAACGACAGGAAAGACTTGTAGTGATTTGCTATATGATGTAACAGTCCCACTTACTTACACTTTTGACGGAACTATAGACAGACCGAGAATATATGTCCCATATGCTTATGATGATAAATGGCATACTGTTGAATTTATTTTTGACAAGGATACTATGAGATCATATGTAGCATTTGATGGACTTACCATTGAGTCAGATGTATCCGATAGTGCATTTGGTAAAATCTACGATGATTTCATCAGCATTGGAGGAACATTTGAATTATCGGAGTCTCCTATTAGATTGAGAAACCTTGAGATGGATATAGATTCTTATGGAGATGCAGAAATTGTCGATTCTAAAGCATCGCCATATAATGCACAGAAACAGCTTATAAGTAGTCACAACCCAAGATTACTCATCTACGAGGGCCATGGAATTGATGTGAGAATGGATTCTGATGCAATTCCGTCCGAAAGCGATGACATGGCTTGTAGTACAGACAGATTAATGAGAGTATTCGAAGAACTTACAAGAAAAGGATATAAGTCTGTTACTTACGAAGATATTGTCGATTGGAAGATTAATGGGAAACCATTACCTAAGAGATGCTTCAATCTGATGTTTGACGATTACAAAATTGAAAACTATCTCGATGATAGAAAGAGATTTCCGTTTTCTAAATATAATGTAAAAGCAGGACTTGCTATCATTTCAGACAGTAAGGATATGAGCGAAGAGGTCACAATTGATGATACAACATATACTGTATCGGAAGCATTTGACGCAATTAAAAACGGTGGATGGCATCCTTGCTCTCACACTAACACACATACACCTATTGATGATATTATGCCTTCGGCTTTACCGCAGAAGTTGAAAGAATGTATTGTGTCTTGTAATAAACACAATCTTTATTCCGATGTAATCGTATATCCATTAGGTAAGGTTTCAACACGCTCGCTTTCTGCATTGGAAAATAGTGATTTCAGCATTGGAATCAACATTGTTACTGACCGTTACAATTGCAGAGCATTGCCAAACATGAATCTTACTCGTGTAGAGATAGGAACGAGAGAACCAATTGATAAGGTGCTTGAAACAATTGTATAAATGTACGGGAGGAAATGCGGATGAGTTGGAAAGAATGGAAACATGAACTGGATACAGCAAATAAAGATTATGATTCTGGAAATATTGGCAAGGAAACTTATGAAACAAGGATTAAGTTTGATTTGTGCATGATTTATCAAGAGGGAAATATCGAGATGGCAGAAGGAATTGCAAAGGCACATGGATATGATATAAAAAATTTTTTAATAATTTAACTAAATAGTAAATGCACAAAAATAACAGTATTTAATTATTGCACAGGCATGTACACACAAGTTTAAAAAATTCCAGTGCGAGAGTAAATTCTACTGCCCAGTGGGGCAGTGGAATTTAAGAATTCATTTTAGAAAATTATGTAAGGACGAACTATAGAATTGAGGATTTTCTCTTTCTGCTGTATAATGGCGGTGGAAGGAGAGCGAATTGTGTTGAATAATTTCTTTGAATGGCTTAAAAATCACCATAGAAAGGCGATTGTCATAATGATTTTAAGTGTCGTGGTTCTTATATTCGGAATTCCTATAACTATAAATATATGCTTTAAGATTCCGGCACCATGTAAAATTTTAGAACCGGAGTGGGAAGCTGATAGTGTATTGACGTATTATGGTGCAATCTTAGGATTCTTAGGGACTACATCATTAAGTATGCTTGCATTGTATCAAAATTATGAAATTAAAAAAGAATCCGATGCAAAACAGGCAAAAATAGATGAAATGGAACACGAAAAAGAAATGCCGATATTTGTAATAAAAAACTTGCATTGTGCAGGTAATTTTGGCAATTTAAATCTGTCCATTGGGAATATATCAGATAATGTAGCATACGATTTAGAAGTTAGTAATTTTAAAGTCGAAAGCGTAGAGGGAGAATGTATTTGTGAATCGAAAAAAGTAATATTGAAAAGATTTGAAGTACTTGGATGCACAGAAAACAGAATCGAGTTTATAAACGATAGTTTTTTAGGGGAAAATTTAAAAATGATATTTCAAATAAAGTGTAAAGATAAATTTTATAAGAAACATACATACGTAGTTTCTGCAAATATCAAAGATGCAAGTAGGCTTGAAAGCACATACAGAATTACAGAAATATAAGCAAGATAAAAGTAAAAGAGAGGATCGATTAGGTAATGTCTCTCTTTCTTTCAACATATACGGTTGATGGATTACACCCAAATAATCTTGGCTATGTGCGCATGGGTAATTATGCAGCGCAGTTTGTAAATTCAATCGGTTGCTAATCAGTTATATGGTTGTTAGTCAACGTATTGTGCAAAGATATGAATGTAGGATATGCATCTTGGTATGGATGCTCACTGTTAAACAGTTGGTCAGAGTTGAGCGGTGGCGGCGGGAATTATGCACATATGAAAGAGGCTTCGGATTATGAACAGATGGGGAATTTTATAGCCGGACAAGTATCAAAGTTCTTTCTAAACTAATATTGGGCATGCGGAATTTAATAATTCATTTTAGGGGTAGAAATTTAACCCATTAATTATTGGAAGAATATTTTCTCTTATGATATGATACTTGGACATGTTAATATTGCAACAACAATGATCTACGCAGAAGTATCTAAGGCGAATGTTAAAAATGATCATAGACGTTGCATCGTATAAGGGCGGGGTGACCGCTCTTGTTTTGTAGTTTCCGTCCGGCAGATCCGGGAAACTAAGAGGAAATGATAATGAGAGAGATTAGAGCAAGACCTTAAAGGGTCTTATTTTTATACATAATTTTATAATAAGAAGGAAGTGAGGTATATGAAAATGGAACAGGCAAATTATATCAAAGCGATGTTCACGGCGGTGTTCGCCTTTTTATCAGCACTCTTGGGTGTCCTGACGGTGCCAGTACTGCTATTGGTAGGATGCAATGTGATTGATTATATTACAGGCCTTATGGCAAGTAAATATAGAAAAGAGGATATTAATTCTTACAAGAGCATTCGAGGTATCTTCAAAAAGGTATCTATGTGGATGCTGGTGGTAGTAGGAGCCGTGATCGATGAAATGTTATTATATGCATCCACAACAATAGGATGGAAATCACCGATGACATTCTTGGTGGCATGTGTTACAGCAATGTGGTTAATTTGCAATGAAATTATTTCAATTTTAGAGAATATTCAGGATATGAAAGTGAACATTCCGGCATTCTTACAGCCACTTGTAAGGCACATCAGATCGCAGGTAGAAGATCGGATAAATGTAGATGAAAAAGAGAATAAGGATTCAGGGGACGAGTAATCGTCCTCTTTTTTTAGGAGAAATATATGGGATGGATAGAATATGAAAAGAAATTAAAGGAATGGTATGGATACAGTGAGGCGAAGAATCAGGACGATATTATCATAGATATTTATAATTCGCAGCGTCCGGCCGGATCTTATAAAATGAAACGCACAGATCCATGGTGCCATGCTACAGTGTCTGCATCTGCTTATGCATCAGGAAATGCCGGTAAAGTACCGAATACCTGTTACTGCCCGACCGGTATTAATATATGGAAACAGTGGGGCAAATGGGTAGGACGTTACACCAATGCGTACAATCCACAGCCGGGATACATCATCTATTATGACTGGAATAAGGATCTGATATCAGATCATGTAGGAACGATTATCGCACGTAATGGAAATATCCTGACTGTAAGAGAAGGCAATCGAAATGATATGCTCTGCGATCGACAGATCAATGTGGATTCACCGTTGATTATTGGATATGGTATTCCAGACTGGGGAGGAGCAACACGGACACCTGTAGCAACGATTCCGAGCCAAGAGGAAACTAAACGTACATGGCTACAGATCGGTGACACGGGAGCAGAAGTTGAGGATGTACAGCAAAAACTTATTGCTATTGGGTATTATTTACCTTCCGGTGCGGATGGAAAGTATGGAAAAGAAACTTATACGGCCGTTGAGAAGTTCCAGCATAACGTAGGAATCAAAGAAGATGGCCTTGCCGGTGAAGTCACAAGAGCCAAACTTAACAATGCGTACAATACAAGATCATCAGCAAAAGCCAATAACTCTTGGGTTGCGAGATTGCAAGCGGCGTGCAATGCTCAAGGATTCTCAAACCAGACTATTGATGGAATAGCCGGGAAAAATACGCTTGCTGGTTGCCCGACTTGCAGAATAGGAGCGAGAGGTGACATCACAAAACTGATCCAGGAGAGGTTAAACAACCTCGGCTACGATTGTGGTTCTGTAGATGGAATCTTCGGGGGCAAAACAGAAACAGCAGTAAAAGCTTGTCAAGAAGCACATGAACTTCAGGCGGATGGCGTAGTTGGCCAGAACACATGGAGAGTTTTGCTTGGACTGTAAGAATATTGGATGCTAGATTAAAAAAACAATTTGTCCCATGAGTGTCCCATACAGAGATTTAGATTAAAAGAAAATGCCGGAAACCATTGAGTTTCCGGCATTTTTTCAGTTTGAGTTCAATGCGGATAGTGGGACTTGAACCCACACGAAGTCACCTCCGCAAGATTTTGAGTCTTGTGCGTCTGCCATTCCGCCATATCCGCATATGTGTTGTTCACACAACAAAATAAATTATAACTATAAATGTATCGTCTGTCAATCTTTTTTTAAAAAAAAGAAAAGGTGAATGTGACAGATAAGGGAAGAATAAGTAGGAGTAAAAATTAGCCTTTTAAAAAGAAGCAAATTGGTGTATAGTAAGATAGTGATTTTATAAGAAAATGAACTATTTAGGTGGAGAGATATAATGAGCAGTAAAATTGTTCTGATAGATGGCCACAGTATTTTGAACCGTGCCTTTTACGGGCTGCCGGATCTGACGAATGCAGAAGGCCTTCATACAAATGCAATATATGGATTTTTGACGATTATGTTTAAACTTCTGGAAGAAGAAAAACCAGACTATCTGACGGTGGCATTTGATGTCCATGCTCCGACTTTCAGACATAAAATGTATGCAGAATATAAAGGCACCAGAAAGCCGATGGCTGATGAACTAAGGCAGCAGGTTCCTGTGATCAAAGAAGTGCTTCAGGCAATGGGAGTGAAGACGATCGAATGTGCGGGTCTGGAGGCCGATGACCTGATCGGTACACTTTCCAAGCGTTGTGAGCGCAAGGATATGGAAGTTGTGGTTATTTCCGGAGACCGTGATCTGTTGCAGCTGGCGACTGAGCATGTAAAGATTCGAATTCCGAAGACAAAGCAGGGCAGAACGGAGATAGAAGATTACTATGCCAAAGATGTTTTTGAACGCTATCAGGTGACACCGGAAGAATTCATCGATCTGAAAGCGTTAATGGGCGACACGGCAGATAATATTCCGGGAGTTCCTGGTATCGGGGAAAAGACTGCGACAAAGATCATTACACAGTATCACTCGATAGAAACGGCGCACGATCATGTGGAAGAACTGAAGCCGCCGAGAGCGTCTAAATCATTAAATGAATACTGGGATCTTGCGGTGCTCAGCAAAGAACTTGCAACAATCAATGTGAATGCTGAGTTTTCATATGAACTTTCAGAAGCAAAACTGGGTAACATATACACGGAGGAAGCATATGTCTTCTTTCAGAAACTAGAGTTTAAAAATCTTCTTTCCAGATTCGATGTTGCGGCACCGGCAAATAAGATCGAGGATGGTTTCAGGATTATCACTTCAAAAAGAGAGGCAGAAGAGATTTTTGCAAAGGCTGAAAAGGCACAGACGACAGGAGCAGTACTTTTTAAAGATATGGAAAATGTATTGCCGTTATTTGCAGATCAGGCCGGACTCGGAGGTATCGGTCTGTGCTTCTCAAATGAAGCAGGCTTTTGTATAAAAACCGGGAATGATATATCAGGAGAATGGCTTTTGGAAAAGCTTGCAGATGTGGCAGAAACGACAGATACATTTTCGATGTTTCATCTGAAAGAATCAATGAATCAGATTAAGATCCGGAAACCGGAAAATTGTTTTGATGTGAGTGTGGCTGCATATCTGCTGAATCCACTTAAGAATAATTATACATGGGAAGATGTTGCGAGAGAACATCTGGACCTGATGGTTGATGAAAAGGCAGATCAGGAAATAAAGGCCTGCTATGAAGCTTATACAAATTATGCATCGGTAGAAGTCCTGAGCCGGAAATTAGCGGATACGAAGATGGATACCTTATTCCGGGAAATTGAGATGCCGCTGGTATTTACATTGTTCGATATGGAGCAGAATGGTATCCGTGTTGAGGCAGAGGCATTAAAACAGTATGGCAATCAGCTCGCCGGCAAGATCGGTGATCTGGAAAAGGAGATCTACGAAGAGGCTGGCGAAACATTTAATATTAATTCGCCAAAACAGCTGGGTGTGGTATTGTTTGAAAATATGAAGCTTCCGGGTGGGCGAAAGACAAAGACGGGTTATTCCACTGCTGCAGATGTTCTTGAAAAACTGGCGCCGGAACATCCGGTAGTTGCAAAGATTTTGGAATATAGACAGTATACAAAGCTCAAATCCACATATGCGGACGGACTGGCAAATTATATTCAGGATGATGGAAGGATTCATGGAAAATTCAATCAGACGATCACGGCAACCGGAAGAATCAGCAGTACAGAACCAAATCTTCAGAATATTCCGGTGCGGATGGAGCTTGGCCGCCTGATCCGTAAAGTATTCATTCCGGAAGATGGATACCGGTTCGTGGATGCCGATTATTCACAGATCGAACTTCGCGTATTGGCACATTGTTCCGGAGATGAGCATCTGATCCGGGCATATAAAGAACAAAGTGACATTCACCGTATTACAGCCTCACAGGTATTTCATATACCGTTTGACGAGGTGACTCCGCAGCAGAGAAGGAATGCAAAAGCCGTAAATTTCGGTATTGTGTATGGAATCAGTTCATTTGGACTGAGTCAGGATCTGAGCATTACACGAAAAGAGGCTGCAAAATATATTGATGATTATTTTGCAACCTATCCGGGAATCAAGACATTTCTGGATCATGCAGTGACACATGCAAAAGAAGAAGGGTATGTGGTAACACTGTTCGGAAGAAGACGTCCGGTTCCGGAGCTTTCTTCCAGTAATTTTATGCAACGTTCGTTCGGAGAGCGGGTGGCAATGAATTCTCCGATTCAGGGAGCGGCAGCAGATATCATAAAGATTGCAATGATCCGGGTGAATCAGAAACTGAAAAAACAGAAGATGAAATCAAGACTTGTCTTACAGGTGCATGATGAACTTCTGATAGAAGCATACGAACCGGAACTGGAAGCAGTTCAAAAGATTTTAAAAGAAGAGATGGAGCATGCGGCCAAATTAAAGGTGCCGCTTGAAATAGACATGCATACAGGAGCGAACTGGTACGAAGCAAAATAAGAGGTGTGAGAGATGAAGATTATAGGAATTACCGGAGGAGTAGGCGCAGGGAAAACACAGATTTTGGAATATCTGAATAATAAATATGGTGCGACTATTTGTATGGCAGATGAAGTAGGAAAGAAACTGCAGAAAAAAGGGACAGAATGCTTTGATGAAATTGTTGCGCATTTCGGAGAAGGGATTCTGGATGAAAAAGGAGAGTTGGACCGGACAAAGCTTTCAGACATTGTTTTTGCCGACAGGGTTGAACTTTCTGTACTGAATGGGATTGTACATCCAAAAGTAAAAGAAGAAATTCAGAAGAAGATTGCAAGAGAAGAACGCAAAAGTACGAATCTGATGCTGATTGAAGGAGCACTTCTGATCGAGGATCATTATGAGGAGATCTGTGATGAACTTTGGTATGTGTATGTGGAAGATTCGATCCGCAGAAAACGTCTGAAATATGCAAGAGGATATGAGGACTGTAAAGTGGATCAGATTTTCGAAGCACAACTTCCGAAAGATCTGTTCATGCGTCACTGTGACCGGGTGATCGACAACAGCGGACAGTTTGAAGAGACGAAGATCCAGCTGAATAAGATCATAGAAGACTTATAGAAAGGCAGATAATATTTAATATGAGATTATGCAGTATTGCAAGTGGAAGCAGTGGAAACTGTATCTATATAGGAGATGATCAGACTCATCTTCTGGTTGATACCGGTATCAGCAAGAAAAGAATAGAAGAAGGGTTGGCAAAATTGGAGATAAAAGGCGATGAACTGGAAGGTATCCTGATCACACATGAACATGTGGATCATATTCAGGGACTTGGTGTGTTCAGCAGAAAATATGAGATTCCAATCTATGCGACACCCGGAACTATTGCAGGAATCCGTAATTATAAAAAATTAGGAAACCTTCCGGATGGACTATTACACGAGGTAGATATAGATCAGCCATTTTCGCTGGGAACACTGAATATTGATCCGTTTGCAATCTCCCATGATGCGAACGAACCATCCGGATACCGGATAGATAATGGAAAAAAGGCAGTCGCAGTTGCAACAGACCTTGGAATATATGATGATTATACCGTAGAACATCTAAAAGATTTGAATGCGGTCGTTCTGGAAGCAAATCATGATATACATATGTTGGAAGTAGGACCATATCCATACCCCCTGAAACGGAGAGTTATGGGAGATAAGGGACATCTGTCTAACGAATTGTCAGGAAAGCTTCTTTGCGATATATTACATGATGACTTGCAGTATGTCGTTCTTGGACATTTAAGTAAAGAGAATAATTATGAAGAACTGGCATATGAGACGGTCAGACTGGAAATCAGCATTGGTGATAATCCTTATAAGGGAAATGACATTCCGATGATGGTAGCTAAACGGGATCAGGTATCTGATATCATTGCATTATAAGAAAGAAACAATGGCGAAGACAATAGGAGGAAAACAAATCATGAAGAAATGTGTAATCACAGTTGTAGGAAAAGACACCGTAGGTATTATTGCAAAAGTATGTGAGTATCTTGCAGGAGCAAATGTTAATATCCTTGATATCTCTCAGACCATCGTAGATGGATACTTTAATATGATGACGATTGTTGATGTAACAAATTGCAGCAAAGAAGTGGCTGTGGTTTCAAAGGAGCTGGAAGAGATCGGAACTTCTATCGGTGTTGCCATTCACTGTCAGAGAGAAGAAATATTTGAAAAAATGCACAGATTATAAGCAAATTAAAAATATTTACGGAAAGGCAGGAAAAACACATGATAAACAGATATGAAGTATATGAGACAAATCAGATGATTGCAGAGGAGAATCTGGATGTACGTACAATTACCCTTGGAATCAGCCTGTTGGATTGTATAGATGCAGACCTTGATAAATTAAATGAAAATATTTACAACAAAATAACTACCGTTGCGAAAGATCTTGTGAAGACCGGAGAGGAGATCGAGCAGGAATTTGGTATTCCGATCGTTAATAAACGAATCTCCATAACACCGGTAGCACTGATCGGCGGTGCGGCATGCAAAAGTCCTGAGGATTTTGTTACGATTGCAAAGACATTGGATAAAGCTGCAAAAGAAGTCGGTGTAAACTTCATCGGTGGTTATTCGGCGCTGGTGTCAAAGTCTATGACAAAAAGCGATGAGAACCTGATCCGCTCGGTTCCGCAGGCACTTGCATGTACAGACCGTATCTGCAGCTCGATCAATGTGGGATCAACGAAGACCGGTATTAACATGGATGCAGTACGTCTGTGTGGTGAAATTGTAAAGAAGACAGCTGAAGCAACAAAAGAAAATGATTCTCTCGGATGTGCAAAACTTGTAGTATTCTGTAACGCGCCGGACGATAATCCATTTATGGCAGGTGCATTCCTTGGTGTAACAGAAGGAGATGCTGTGATCAATGTCGGTGTCAGTGGACCTGGTGTTGTAAAGCATGCGATTGAACAGGTGCGGGGCAAAGGCTTCGAAGAGTTATGTGAGACGATTAAAAAGACAGCATTTAAGGTGACTCGTGTCGGACAGTTGGTTGCCGGAGAAGCATCCAAACGTCTTGGTATTCCATTTGGAATTATTGATCTGTCACTGGCACCGACTCCGGCAATTGGAGACAGCGTCGCAGAGATTTTGGAAGAAATCGGTCTGGAACGTGTTGGTGCGCCGGGAACGACGGCAGCGCTTGCAATGTTAAATGATCAGGTTAAAAAGGGCGGTGTTATGGCTTCTTCTTACGTAGGCGGACTGAGTGGTGCTTTCATCCCTGTAAGTGAAGATAAAGGTATGATCGATGCAGTGGAAATGGGTGCACTCACAATTGAAAAACTGGAAGCAATGACATGTGTATGTTCGGTAGGACTTGATATGATTGCGATTCCGGGTAAGACAAGTGCTTCTACTATTTCCGGAATTATTGCAGATGAGATGGCAATTGGTATGGTGAATCAGAAGACGACCGCAGTACGTCTGATTCCGGTTATTGGAAAAGATGTCGGAGAGACGGCAGAATTTGGTGGGCTTCTCGGTTATGCACCAATCATTCCGGTCAATGAATATGACTGCAGTGCATTTGTGAATAGAAAAGGAAGAATCCCTGCTCCTGTACACAGCTTTAAGAACTAAAAAGAGAACAGAGCTATAAGAAAAACGTGTGGCATATGATAATGAATACAATTTATATTATCATATGCTACACGTTTTTGTGCCTGGACAGGAAAGGAGCGCTGCTGACGAAAGAATGATTTATATACTATACATGTATGATCTGCTTTTGGTATTCGTTTATGAAAGGAATTCCGAACTTGTCGGACACTACGCTTTCGTACAGATCTGATGCAAAAGTGGTCTGATCCAGCATTCGTATTGTTTCCGGAAGAAGCGAATCTGTCTGTCCTAATTTTGTAATAACCGGAATGCTGGCGTTTTCTTTTATCTGACGCAGCACATCGGCATGTTCTTTACGAAATCCAAGAATTCTGGTATAGATGCAGGAAGATTCCCGGTATCTCAACATATCTTCTTTTTTTACGGCTAACAGAATATGTAGCAGACCTCTGCTGATACGGCTGTAAGTCAGTTCTTTTGTTTTTAAAAGCTGACAGAACTGTTCGAAGTTCAGAAACTGATTCCGGTTTCGGATGATACGGTTTGCAAGATCCTCGGATATATCCTGATACTCACATAGAGATCTCCGGGTTTCGCAGAGCAGGCGGTATTTTAATAAAAGGGAGAAATCATTTGTTTCAATGGGACAAGATTGATTCCATGCATCCCGTAACAGACGCAGGGCGTTTTCAGGAAGCTGGTTCTGCAACAGTTCGGAGAATCCGTCCGGTGTCTGCTGAGGATCTGCCGGATATCTGCTGAATGGCTGCTTTTCCCAATGTCTCAGGGCATTCCGAATGGCAGAGGCAGAACTTGACTGTGGCTGAAGTTTTGTGTCGTGGTATCCGGAAGAGTCCCGCTTTAACGTGTATGGTACCATTCTGCTGTTCTGCTTTTTCAGTGCTTTCAGATATTCAATCCCAAGAATATTATTGGGTTCAGAAAGAATCTGTGAAACGGAAGCATCACCGGTTAATTTTTCCAAAGCCTGGTGTCTGGCGGCAGGAAAAGAATGTCCTTTTTTTAATGCATCCTGAAGCATATGGCTGTAAGTATCTGATTCGGAGAGAAGCAGCTGTGCAATATGCTGTAAAACAGAAAGCTCTCCGCATTCACTTCCAAAGCATAATGTATCGATGCATCCCAGACCTTCCAGAATAGAGATGGCGCCTTGGGCGAAGAATTCGGCACTGCCGGATGCATAGCAGACAGGAAGCTCGCAGATAGCCGATGCGCCGTTTAGAAGTGCCATATGCGCACGGGAATGCTTGGATAGAAGCGCAGGAGTTCCGCGCTGTACATAATCGCCGCTCATGACGATTACAACCCGGTCGGCACCGGTTAGTTCCCTGGCTCTTTCTATATGATAAAGATGTCCGTTGTGAAATGGGTTATATTCTGTGATAAGTCCAACAGTTTTCATGAAAATCTCCTTGTATAACATTCTGAAATTGATTATACTATACAATGATTTGGTACGCAAATGGGATGTTTGCCGGGCAAGATCCGAAGAAAGGAGGAGGCATATTATTATGGAAGAAAATATGAATGAGGAAGCCTTAACGGCAGACGGGCAAAAAGACGATGATATTGATTATGTAGAAGACAGAGAAGAACTGACTGAAGAACGTATTAAGGATATGCTGGATGCCCGGGAATATAAAGAATTGAAAGAAGAACTGGAAACAAATATGTATCCGGTGGATCTTGCGGAGATTCTGGAAGAATTTGATCAGAAACACATGGTGCTGGTATTCCGTCTGCTTGCAAAAGAAGAAGCGGCAGAGACATTTTCATATATGAACAGCGATATGCGCGAAGACCTGATCAATGCACTGACGGATTCCGAACTGGAAGAGATCATGGAGGAAATGTATCTGGATGATACCGTTGATGTGCTGGAAGAGATGCCTGCCAACGTGGTAGACAGACTGCTGATGGTGACAGATGCGGAAAAACGTCAGCAGATCAATCAGCTTCTTCAGTATCCGGAGGACAGTGCCGGAAGTGTGATGAATGTAGATTATATTGCACTGCGAAGAGAGATGACGGTTGCTGATTCCATATTAAAAATAAGACAGGTTGGTCTCAACCGGGAGACGATTTATACCTGTTATGTAACAGAACAACGTCATCTGATCGGGCAGGTTGACATAAAAGAACTGCTGACCAGCAGTGAATCCAAGACGGTTGAAGAGATCATGGATACAAATATGTTGTATGCCCGTACGACAGACGATCAGGAAGACGTTGCTAATATCATTACAAAATATGGTCTGATCGCATTGCCGATCGTAGATCATGAAAACTGTATGGTCGGTATTGTAACCGTTGATGATGCGATGCAGGTACTTCAGGATGAGACAACGGAAGATATCAGCATCATGGCCGGTGTCAATCCAAATGAAGACTCGTATTTCGGGACATCAATATTCGAGCATGTAAAGAGCCGTATTCCCTGGCTGTTGTTTCTGATGCTGTCTGCGACGGTAACACAGATGATCATGAACAGCTACGAGAATGCACTGGCACTGATGCCGCAGCTTGCAGGATTTGTTCCGATGCTTACCGGAACCGGAGGAAACTGTGGATCGCAGAGCTCGACACTTGTGATCCGCGGACTTGCTGTCGGAGAGATTGAATTTTCGGATCTGTTTAAAGTAATCTGGAAAGAAATCCGCATTGCATTCTGCATCAGCATCATACTGTCTGTGGTAAATGGAATCCGTATCATGTTGATGGGACAGGGAGATGCCATGATGGCATTTACCATTGGTCTGACGATGGCTTGTACAGTGTTGATCGCAAAAGTAGTCGGATGTACACTCCCTCTGATCGCTAAGAAAATCGGACTTGATCCGGCAATCATGGCGACACCGCTGATCTCTACACTGGTTGATATCAGCACGATCAGTGTATATTTTGCGATCGTGAGTTACGTATTTCGCTTATAACACTGTGAAATTGCAATAGTTTTTGTCAAAAGCAGGATAAATATTGTACATTGTACGCAAAAAGAGACATAAGATTACCGTAAGAGCCCTTGTCCGCAAGGGCTCTTTGTATTATAATGAAAATACTGAGAAAAATATTTGGAAAGGAGTCTATTTATCATGGGATTTATAGATGAAATCAAAGCAAAAGCAAAAAGTTGTAAAAAAACAATCGTTCTTCCAGAGAGCGAAGACATCAGAACTTATGAGGCAGCAGAGGCAATCTTAAAAGAAGGGACAGCTAATCTGGTCCTGATCGGAAGCGAAGAAGAGATCGCTAAGAATAAAGGGGATTTCGATATCACAGGAGCAACAATCGTTGACCCTGCTACATACGAGAAAACAGATGAATATGTAGCAACACTTGTTGAACTGAGAAAGAAAAAAGGAATGACAGAAGAACAGGCAAGAGAGATTCTTCTTACTAATTACTTATACTATGGTGTAATGATGGTTAAGATGAAAGATGCAGACGGAATGGTATCAGGAGCATGCCACTCTACAGCTGACACACTTCGTCCATGCCTTCAGATCCTGAAGACAAAACCAGGAACAAAACTCGTCTCAGCATTCTTTGTAATGGTAGTACCTGATTGTGATATGGGAGAGAATGGAACATTTGTATTCGCTGACTGCGGACTGAACCAGAATCCTACATCCGAAGAGCTTGCAGCAATCGCTCAGTCTTCAGCAGAAAGCTTCAAACAGCTCGTTGGTGCTGATCCAAGAGTTGCTATGCTTTCTTACTCAACAATGGGAAGTGCAAAACACGATGACGTAACAAAAGTACAGGAAGCTGTTAAGATCGCAAAAGCTGAGAATCCGGATCTTATGTTAGACGGAGAGATGCAGCTTGATGCAGCACTTGTTCCTTCTGTTGGAGCAGCTAAAGCACCAGGAAGCCAGGTTGCAGGAAAAGCCAATACTCTGATCTTCCCTAACCTTGATGCAGGTAACATTGGATACAAACTTGTTCAGCGTCTTGCAAAAGCAGAAGCTTACGGACCAATGACACAGGGAATCGCAGCACCTGTTAACGACCTTTCAAGAGGATGCAGTGCTAAGGATATTGAAGGTGTTGTTGCAATCACAGCAGTTCAGTGCCAGAATCAGTAAGAGATAAAGTAAGAGGAGAAATAATATGAAAGTATTAGTAATGAACTGCGGAAGTTCATCTTTAAAATATCAGTTGATCGACATGGAGAACGAGAGCGTTCTTGCAAAAGGTATCTGTGAAAGAATCGGAGCCGATGGATCTGTATTAACACACAAACCAACAGGAAAAGATAAATATGTTGTAGAGCAGGCAATGCCAGATCATGGTGTAGCAGTACAGTTAGTACTGGATGCTTTACAGGATAAAGAGCATGGTGTGATCGAAAGTGCGGATGAGATTACAGCAATCGGACACCGTGTACTGCATGCAGGTACTATTTACAGTGATGCAACACTTGTAACAGAAGACGTGAAGAAAGTTGTTCGTGACTGCTTCGACCTCGGACCTCTTCATAACCCTGCAAACCTGATCGGTATTGAAGCTTGCGAAAAAGCAATGCCTGGCAAACCGAATGTAGCAGTATTCGATACAGCATTTGGTATGAATATTCCAAAGAAAGCAGCTATGTATGCAATCCCATATGAATATTATGAGAAATACAGCATCAGAAGATATGGTTTCCACGGAACAAGCCATATGTTTGTATCTGGTGAAACTGTAAAACTTCTTGGAAAAGAAGATGCAAAGGTTATTGTATGCCACATTGGTAATGGTGCAAGTATCTCCGCATCTATCGGTGGAAAATGCGTAGACACAAGTATGGGACTTACTCCTTTGGAAGGACTTGTTATGGGAACACGTAGTGGAGATGTTGATCCTGCAGTTCTTCAGTTCATCTGCAATCATGAAGATATCAGCGTAGATGAGATGCTGAATATCCTGAACAAAAAGTCAGGACTTCTTGGAATCAGCGGTGTGTCTTCTGACTTCCGTGATGTAAGACAGGCAGCTGTTGACGGAAACGAAAGAGCACAGCTTGCAATGGATACTTACAAATACCGTGTTGCAAAATATATCGGATCTTATACAGCAGCAATGAACGGTGTAGATGCAATCACATTTACAGCCGGTGTTGGAGAGAATGCTCCGGATCTCAGAAAAGACATCTGTGATTACCTTGGATATCTTGGCGTAGAGCTCGATGAAGAAAAGAATGAGAATGTTCACGGAGAGACAACCGTAATTTCTACACCAGAATCAAAAGTAAAAGTAATTGTCCTTCCTACAAACGAAGAGTTAGCTATTGCTCGTGAAACAGCAAAATTAGTTTAAGACTAAATGACTAAAAGAATGTAAATTTCTGTTGACAAAATAATTTTACATGATATAATAGTCTAGTGTGTGAATAGGAGACGATACTATGATATTAAAC